>Ga0316187_10004967_pt1 | contig 11523 bp, 9 predicted proteins | sample CroRivburrow1_MG_FD_204927 | JGI IMG/M metagenome (GOLD analysis project Ga0316187, IMG submission 204927) | Coastal sediment microbial communities from Maine, United States - Cross River worm burrow 1 | ecosystem: Environmental > Aquatic > Marine > Coastal > Sediment | place: USA: Maine...
CGTCACCCACGAACCAAACGACAGCACGCTGACCTTGAGGCCCGCATTTCCCAGTCGCCGGTACTCCATCTCCACTATGTGTTCCTCTAGTTCCGGCCGCGCCGAGCGTAAAGGCTTTATCCTCGGCCCGGCTACCAGCGCAGCATGGGGAGCGGCCGCCAGGGCTGCTTCAGCGCTCCAATTAAGAGCGTTCGGCACACGAAGCCGCGGAAACCGCACTTCGGGTATGACGACTGGGCTTCGCGACGAAGTGCGAAAGGAACGCCCACCCCAGGCACAGCGAAGAGATCGACCAGATCGGCCCGCCGGAAAGGCTCGACGAGAGTCGCATCCTCGTCGCGGTATGGCGTGAGTTTGTGATGAAAGCCAATCATCCGGCCGACCGTAGGTGCGAGCTCTGAAAGGCCGAGACTCTCGAGATGTTCGGTCGCGCACGCGATGCTCGGCGGGAGGTAGTCTAGGGTTTGATCGGTCGCGAAACGCAGGTCGTGAAAGGCGGCGGCTACCGCAATCGCAGAGTCGTCTCGTTCTGCATCGTCCCCCCGCTGTGCAATCAGGTGTCGAGTGTAGTGATAGACCCGGTACACATGCCCCCGGTACCGCGGGTAGTGAGGCCCTAGTGGTTGCCGATAACGATCGAGCACCGCATCGATGAGTGGAGAGTCTTCCATGAAGCCGCTTCAGCAGAGGATAATCGGTTGCGCCCCCCAACCCTTATGTTTACAACCAGTTTAGTCCAGTGACCGCCGAAGCTACACTACAGGCCAGCCCCAGCTCGGTGCCGACCAGGCCCATTCCCCGAAGGAAGGGGCATCGGTTTTGGGGCTGCCTGTTGGAGATGATCAGCGACCGCTCGGGGTTCTTGATCGACAAGCATGAAGAGCACGGCGACGTGTTCATCTCTCGCGCATTGGTTCGTGACCTCATGTTCGTACGAGATCCCGCGGTCGTCTATGGGATCAACGTCACGCACTGGGCTGACTTCTACAAGCCCGAGTACGTCAAGACGATGTGGAAACCGTTTCTCGGAAACGGTCTCGTCCCGAACGATGGTGAATCCTGGAAGCGCCAGCACAAGCTGATCTTGCCTGGGTTTCACAAGAAGCGCGTGGACGCCTACGCGCCCACTATGGTTGCATTCACCGAACGAATGCTCGACCGCTGGAAGGAAGGCGAGCGCAGAGACATGCGCCTCGAGCTGAACGCGCTCGCCCTCGAGGTCGTGGCCGACACGTTGTTCGACATCGACATCGGAAAGGGCGACTCCGACACCATTCGGGATGCGCTAGCGGACATCAGCGAGATCTTGGTCACGGATGCCGACAAAATGATCCCGCGGCCGGACTGGTGGCCCTCCGCCGAGAACCGGCGGAAGAAGAGGGCGATCGCCAAAATCGAAGAGATCATTCGGCGCGTGCACGAAGAACGTCTCACCAGTCAAAAGGACCATGGCGATCTTTTCTCGCACATGGTTTTCGTCGAGGACGAGCAAGGACGGATGTCCGACAAGCAGCTCCGCGACGAAGCGATGACGTTGATCTTCGCCGGGCACGAAACCACCGCGCATGCCCTGACCTGGACCTGGTATTTGCTTGCCAAGAACCCGGACAAAGTGGCGAAGATGCGCGAAGAACTCGATCGCGTGTTGCAGGGGCGTCGCGCCGAGGTCGACGATCTGCCGAACCTTCCGTACCTCGAGATGGTCGTCAAGGAGTCGCTTCGGCTCCTTCCTTCGGTCTGGGCGTACGCCCGCGAGGCGCAGCGGGACTTGGTCATCGAGGGTTACGAAATCAAAAAGGGCCAGACCGTCACCATCAGCCACATCGCGATGGGCAGAAACCCGAAGTACTACGACAACCCGATGGAGTTCCGGCCCGAGCGCTGGACCCGGGAGGCCGAGCGAGCTTTGCCCAGAGGCGCATACACCCCATTTGCCGGCGGCCCGCGGGTCTGCCTCGGCAAGCAGTTCGCGATGATGGAGATGCGGATGATCCTCGCTACGCTCCTTCAGCGCCTGGAACCGAACCTCGCCGAAGGCTTCGAGCCCGACTTCGTCACCGAGCTCTCGATGCATCCGGGTGAGCGCGGCATGCAAGCAACCGTTCGGTTCCGCTAGCGACACGTCGTAAGAGCCTTGAAACACAGGGCTTTTAGCCGCTTTATGCCCAGAGCTAGCTCTACAGACCGCGAATCAACAAAAGAAACATGATACAACTCTTGTCTGTTGTGTCATGCTGTGTTATGAGTTCCTCAGCAGCCGCAGCTGCGTCATCACTAGAGGCTTGATATGGCGACGATCATCATAGACGACTGCATCAACTGTGGGGCTTGCGAAGACGAGTGCCCGAATAGCGCAATCTCAATGGGGGACGAGATCTTCGTCATCGATCCCAACCTGTGCACCGAGTGTGTCGGTCACCACGACGAGCAGATGTGCGCTGCGGCCTGCCCGCCTGAGGCCTGCGTCCAGGATCCGGAGCGAATCGAAACCGAAGAAACACTCTTCGAGCGAGCCCAGAAGATCCATTCAGACAGATCCCTTACTCTCACCACCGACACCTCGCACTTTCGTGCGAAGGCTAGCTGACCCAAAGGAACGAATCGATGTCCGAATATGACGTAATCATCGTGGGCGCAGGCCACAACGGCCTCACCGCCGGAGTCGAGCTCCAGCGGGCAGGCCAAAAGGTCCTGATCCTCGAGAAGACCAACTGGCCCGGCGGACAGGCCGCGACCAAGGAGCTCTTCAAGGGCTACAAGCACAGCGTCGGCGCCTGGGCGCTTCTGATCTTCCGCGAGGAGCTCATCAAGTACCTCGAGATGGACAAGGAAGGCTTCGAGCTCATTCGGCCTGAAAGCTCCTTCACCGTGTTCGGCGACGAGGATGACACGCCCTTCATTGGTTACACGGACCCGATCGACCTCGCCAACCACTTGGCGGAGGACCACGGCATCGAAGCTCTCGACGGCTTCAACAGCATCGGCTCCTTCTTCGCGACCTTCAAAGAGATGTTCGAGAAGTACATGCACGAGGCGCCTCCAACGCTGGAGGAGATCATCGCCATGGCGCCGGACGAGAAGACGCGACGCACCCTCTCCAAGCTCAGCTACGGAAGTGCCATGGAGGTCATCCGCGAGTTCTTCAAAGAGTCCGGCAAGCACGGCACGATCCAGGGATCCCTTTCCGCCTCGGCGATCGACGGCACGCACATGGGCCCGTTCACCAAGGGCAGCGCGCTTTCGATGTCCTACCACTACACGGCGGGCGACACCTACGACTTCAAGATCCCCAAGGGGGGCATCGGCACCGTCTCGTCCACGCTCCAGAAGGTGTTCGAGCGCTACGGCGGCGAGGTGCGCTTCAAGGCGATCGTCGACCAGTTCATCACCGAAGATGGCGCGGTCACCGGTGTCCGTATGAAGGATGGACAGGAGATTCGTTCGAAGGCTGTCATTTCGACGCTCGATTCGAAGATGACCTTCGGGCACCTCTGCGAGCCCGGCAGCCTGCCCACGGACTTCACCAACGCCGTGGACGACATCGAGTACGCCAATGGCTACGTACAGGTTCACCTCACCATCAAGCGTCTCCCGACCTTCACGAAGCAACTCGAGTTCGTCAACGGCACCGTGCAGAGTTGGCTCGTGGCGTACATCAAGTCACCTGAGCAGCTTCACCGCGCCTGGCAGCAGTCGAGGGCAGGGCAGGTCGCCGACGACCCGGCGGTCTATTGCTACTTCCCGTCGCAGCTCGACTCGAGCCTCTCGCCGGGTGATGGCACGCATACCTGCACCATGTTCTCGCACTACTTCCCAACGGACATCCCGCCGGGGCAGCACAACGAGATGAAGAACCTCATGGTCGAGCGGATGATCGCTCAGATGGAAAAGGTCATCCCCGACTTCCGCGACCTGATCATGGACAAGGTCGTCTTCACCCAGCAGTACTTCGAGAAGACCTTCAACGCGACCGAGGGCGACTTCTCGATGGGCCTCCTTCACCCAGGCCAGATGTTCGGCGACCGCCCGGTTCCCGGTTGGGACGGCGCACACGAGACCCCACTCGAAAACCTCTACATGGCTGGCGGGGCCTGCCACCCCGGCCCTGGGGTAACCTGCCTGCCCGGCCTCAACGGGGCGCGCGTCGTGTTACAGAAGCTTGGCGGCGAGAAGAAAGAGGCGGCCGAGTAGGCTGGCCCAAGCACGGCAACACATACACAAATGGACGACTTCAATCTCCTGGTTCTGCTGATCCCGTTCATCGCGGCGTTCATCGGCTGGTTTACCAACTGGCTCGCCGTCAAGGCGACCCTCTACCCCGTCGAATTCGTCGGGATTCCGCCGGTGTTCGGCTGGCAGGGCGTCATCCCGAAGAACACGGAGGAGATGTCGAAGAGCTTCAGCCATCTCATCCACGACAAGCTCGTCGACATGGAGCAGATCTTCGCAGGCATCGACCACGATGACAACGAAGAGCTGGACAAGGTCGTCGAGGATGTCTCCCAGGAGATCATCCGGGAGTTCTCGACGAACATCGCGCCCGAGTCTTGGGCGCGAGCGCGGGAAAAGCTCCGCGAGTACATCAACATGTTGGTGCGGCGCAATGTCCGCCAAGTCACCGTGGAAATCCTCGATCGCATGGCCAAGGAGGCGGGTGACTTCATCGACATCGACAAAATCGCCCACGAAGCGCTGGTCGGCGACCGGGCGCTCTTGGGCCACGTGCTGATGGACGTCGCTGGGCCGGAATTCAAGTTCATCGAGCGTTCTGGACTCTGGTTCGGCTTCCTCTTCGGCATCATCCAGATGTTCGTTTGGATCGTCTACCCGGCTGGTTGGGTGTTGCCTGCTGCCGGTTTCCTCGTCGGCTACATCACGAACTGGCTGGCCATGAACCTCATTTACGAGCCGCGCGAGCCAGTGCAGATCGGGCCGTTCGTTTTCCAAGGCGTGTTCATCAAGCGACAGAAAGAGGTCGCGACCCACTTCGCCGACGTCATCGCGGACCGGGTGCTGACTGCGGAGAACCTGGTCCAGCACATCAGCCAGGGGCCGAACCGCCAGCGCCTGCTGGACATCCTCGAAGGTCAGGTGGAGGAGAGCATGAAGTTGTACGAGAAGGACGCGATGGTGGCCATGCTTGCAGACAAGGAGAAGCTCGCGGACGCCAAAGCCGACCTGCTCGACCGCGTGCGGAACACGGACATGAGCGACAGCAGCCAGATCAAGACCTTCGCCGACCAGTCTCATAGAATCCGGGGGCAAATGGAGGGGAACCTGGGCGCGCTCAATGCCGAGGAGTTTGGAGGGATCCTCCGCCCGGTTTTCCAAAAGGACGAGTGGAAGCTCATCCTGGCCGGTGGCGTGATCGGCGCCGGCATCGGCGCTCTGCAGGTGGTTCTGCTCTTCGGCGGCTTCTAGGAGCTCTGCATTGCCGCGTCTTAGCCAGCTGATCGAGGCCTGGGGCCAGGCGATGGAAGAGGCGCTCCAAGAGGACATCTTCCAGTACGACCCCGAGTTCACCGAGCGCGTCGTGAACCTGATGGAGGTCTACGGCCGGTACTTCGACTCCGAGGTGCGCGGCAGCGATCGCTTCCCGGCGTCGGGGCCCGTGCTCGTCGTCGGTAATCACTCGGGTCTGAACTCCGAGCCCGACACGCCGGCCTTGATGGCGGCCTGGTACCGGAAGAGGGGCTTCGAGAAACCACTCACGGTTCTGAGCTTCGATCCGATCTTCGCCATCCCCAAGGCGAAGGATTTCTTTCGGCGTCTGGGCCAGGTCCCGGCCAGCGCTGAGAACGCGGAGGCAGTGCTCGCCTCGGGCGCGTCGGTGCTGGTGTATCCAGGAGGCGGCTACGAGATCGCTCGACCCTGGACCGAACGGAATCAGGTCTGCCTCACCGGCCGCAAGGGCTTCATCAAGCTCGCCCTTCGGACCGGTGCACCAGTGGTGCCCGTGGTGGGACACGGCGGCCACAGCACGAGCATCGTTCTGACTCGTGGCGAGGGAATTGCGAAAGCACTCGGCCTCAACAAGCTGCGCTTCGACGTCATGCCCCTAGCATTCACCTTGCCCTGGGGAGTCGTTCTAGGCCCCATCCCGGCGCTGCTCCCCTTGCCCGCCAAAGTAACGGTCCAGGTTTGCGAGCCATTGGACTGGAGCCATCTCGGTCCCGAGGACGCCGAGGATCCCGTCGTGCTCGAGCAGTGCTACCGCGAGGTCGAGACCGTCATGCAACGCACCCTCGACGAGCTGGTCGAGGAAAATCCATTTCCGCTTGCGAGGCGACTTCGGAAGCTAGTCAGGCGAACACGATAGTCGGAGGATGAGACGATGAGAGAAGGACCCCACAGCACGGAGGACATCAACGAATCGGTTGGCGGCGATTTGTTCGACCGCTACTTCACCGGGGAGCACACGCTGACCAAGGTCGCTCCGCGCACCTGGTTCGTCATGGCCGACTATGTGGGCCTTTCCGCTTTTGAGACCGACGAGGGGCTACTGCTGGTCGATACGGGGACCGCCGAGTCCGCGGAGACCGTGTATGAGCTGATCCGCAAAGAGACGGATGCACCGCTGCACACCGTGGTGTTCACACACGGGCATCTCGACCATGCGTTCGGCCTCAAACCCTGGCTCGACGCGGGCGAGAAGCCGCGCATCATCGCCCACGAGAACCTGCCCCGGCGTTTTCGAACGTACATGAAGACCGCGCCGCTAAACTCACACATCAATAGCGTGCAGTTCGGAATCGCCGAGGGCATCAGCTGGCCGCATGAGGCGGGCGAGTTCGCCTGGCCCGACACCGTGTACCAGGAGCGGCTCACCTTGAATCTCGGCGGAGATCGCTTCGAGCTCTTCCACGCGAAAGGTGAGACCGACGATGCCACCTGGGTCTGGGCGGCCGACCGCAAGATCGTCTGCGGTGGCGACCTTCTCGCCGGCATTCTTCCCAACTGCGGGAACCCGCAGAAAGTGCAGCGCTACCCCGAAGAGTGGGCCGATGCGCTCGAAGCGATCGCGTCCGTCGACGCCGATCTTCTGCTTCCGGGGCACGGAAAGGTCGTCCAAGGGGCCGAGGTCATTCGCGAGCGTTGTCTCAACACGGCGGCCGCCTTGCGCGCCATCGTCGAGCAGACCTTGGCCGGCCTCAACGCGGGGAAGATTCATGAGGAGATTCTTGCAACGATCGCGATTCCACCTGAGCTCGCCAAGAACTGGTACATCGATCCGCTCTACGATCGGCCCGAGTTCATCGCGCGAAACGTGATCCGCAAGTACGGCGGCTGGTGGAACGGCTACTCGTCAGAGCTGATGGCAGCGCCGATGCCCCAGCGCGCAGCCGAGATCGTGAAACTGGCCGGCGGCGTCGAGCCGTTGGTCGCGAGAGCGCGGGAGCTCAAGGACAGCGATCCGGCGCTTGCCTGCCATCTGGCGGAATGGGCGGCCCTCGGCGCACCAGAGTCGAGAGAGGCCCACGAATGCGCGATCGAGGTATTCGAAGCGCGTGCCGAGGACGAGATCGCCCTCATGGCTCGCGGGATCTTCAACCATGCCGTTCGGCGCTCCGAAGAAGCGCTAGAGGCGATGGACGAAGAGCAGGGCAGCTAGCGAGGTCTCGATGAACTTCAACGTCAGGAATTATCTCAAGATCCTGCGGCTCGCGGTCAGCGGGCGCCCCAATCGAAAGCTCTTCACGATCCGCCTGAGCACGCTGCAAGTCATGGCGACTTGGGCGGTCGTCAACAGCGCGTTCCAGCAGCTCGATCGCGTGCTCTATCCAGACGCGCGGAAGGTCGAGATCCCAGCGCCGGTGTTCATCACCGGAGCGGCCCGGAGCGGCACCACGTTCTTTCACCGGCTCCTCTGCTTGGACGACGCGCACTTCGAGCACTTTCGCCTCTGGGAGATCGCGTTTCCATCGATCACGCAGAAGAAGCTCTTGCGACGTGCCGCGCAGCTCGTGAATCGGGTCGCGCCTTCGCTGTCTACGGCAATCGAGGAATGGGAGCAGCGTCAGTTCCAGTCGGTTCAGGATCTGCACAAGTTTGGCTTCAACATGCCGGAAGAAGACGAGTTTCTCTTCTTGATGCCCTTCGCCTCGGCTTCGATCACGGTGCTCTTTCCCGTGCTCGACGAGCTCCAGCACTTGGTGATGCTCGACGAACAGCCCGACGCCGAGCGAGAGCGCCTGATGAAGTTCTATAGAGAATGCGTCGAGGCGCAGCTCTACGTGCACGGCGGCGACAGGACCCTCCTCAGCAAGAATCCCGCGTTCGTCGGAAAGATTCGAAGTGTGTCCGAAGAGTTCCCGGACTCGAAGTTCATCTACATGATTCGTGACCCGCTCGAAACGATTCCGAGCGTCGTGAACTTGCTGCAGACCGCCTGGCGAGGTCTAGGCGTGCAGGAAGAGGATATCCTCGGACACACGCCGGCGATCGTGCGTTCGTTCGTGCGCGACTACCAGCATGTGTATCGCGTGTTGCAGGACCTTCCTTCGGATCGATACGCGATCGTTCGATACGAAGACCTGGTGCGCGCTCCCGAAGAGACCGTGCGCTGTGTCTACGAGGAAGTGGGGCTCCCTCTTTCGAGCGAGTTTGCGGAGCGGCTACACGAGGCCTGTCAGCGCGCGGCGGACCGAGAGCCAAAGGCGCCGCACGCGCCTGAGACCTTCGGCATCGATGTCGACGAGATCACCGGTCCGCTTCGCCCCATGATGGAAGAGCTCGGCATCTGGGAGCCACTACAGGTCGCCGCCGAGGGTCGACGAACCTGACGTTCGGCCTTGCCAGGGATTCTCCACCATTCCACTATCGTCGCTATGGCAGCCTCAAACAATCGACGTTGGCTCGTGATCGGCTTGCTCGTGACCTTCGGCCTCGTTCTTGCTGCGGTCTGGCCGCTCCGGGGCTCGGAAGGCAACGGCGACAGTGATGCCGAGGATTCCGATACGATGGCAGCGAGCCCGTCGGACACTTCGCCGGCCGCCCTACCGGCAGAACAAGCGGATGGCGGTGTCACGGGTCGGCGGGTCACACCGGGATGCAAGCCGATTGAGGAGTCGTTGAAGTACGAAGAATTCATCGACCGACGCGCGCTGACGATCTTGAGTTGGAACGGCATGTCCGAGAAGGCCGCGAACCTCAAAATTCCCGTTCGCGTCGTCGGGGTCGAAGATGGCGTGGTCGGCGTGAGGTTCCTGCAGTTTCCAATGAGGGAGCAGTACATCAACATTTGGCTCGGAAGCGAGCACATCAAGGCCGGGCCCGAGGGCGTATTCCTGGTAGACCCTTGTTCCGCGACGATCGTGGAATGGCCCGAGATGGAGAGAGGCGCGGCCGAGGGCGATCAAGAGGCCGGGGGTTACTGATCGAGTGAGACCGGCTCGACCTTGACCGGCACACCGTGCACGACCGCGTTACCGGTGAGCTCATCCATTACTTTTTGGTTCGTGATGTCGTTCATACTGGCGCCGGGGTGGGCGTTCGCGACGGACCGGCGGGTCCCAGGGCGGTTGTGGCCCCAGAGCGGCGGCATGCAGACGACGCCCCGCATGACCGTGTCGCTGATCTCAGCGGGAAGTTGGATGCTGCCTGCGGCGGAGCTCACCGCGACGGTGTTTCCATCGGGAATTCCCCGTGCCTCGGCGTCGTCGGGGTGAATGAGAAGCGTGCAAGTGTCGCGACCCTTCACCAAACGAAGGCTGTTGTGCATCCAACCAAGGGTTCGGCGTTGGAGCCGGCCAACGATCACCATGTCGAACTCGCTCGATCGGTCAGCCTCGTCGCTAAGCCAGCGCTTCTTGAGCCGTGGGATGTCGGCGATGATCACTTCGGGGGCAAGGTGAATCTTCTTGTCCTCGTTGAACAGGCGCTCGGGCAAGCAGCGTTTGTGCTCGCCGAGGAAGATGCCGTGCGGATGCTGTCGCAGCTTCTTCAAGCTGAGCCCCTCCTTGTTGAACGGATTGAGGCCGGCTCCGTACGGGCCGAAGCGCAGCCCGAGATCCAGTATCAACTCCGGAGTGACCCATCTCCGCACGATCGCCCCGACCAGCATCGCGAACGCCTTCTTGAAAGGATTGCGCGTGCGTTTGATGACCAGGCGCCTCAGCACCTCGTTCATGATGTCGAAGTCGGTGTAGCCCGGCCCCTCCGGATCGAAGAGCGGAGGGTTGTATACGGTCCAGTTGATGGTGTCGTACGTATGATAGAAAAGGTCATAGTGGCTTTTCTCGAAGGGTCCGACCGCCGGCAAGATGATATCCGCATGGCGCGTCGTCTCGTTGATGTAGAGGTCGATCGACACCATGAACTCCAGCTCGTCGAGCGCCTCCTCGAAGAACTTCCCATTCGGAAGTGAAAGCGCGCCGTTGCCCGCGATGCTGATGAGGCCACGAATCTGGCCTTCTCCTGGGGTCATGATCTCTTCGGCAAGGACGGACACTGGAAACTCGCCGGCAAACTCGCGCCGCCCACTGACTCGGGAGCGGTAGCGGTCAAAGCTTCCGCGTGCACCGTCGACGGTGTCGAGCGCGTCGATCGCGGGTAGGGGGAACGTCATCCCGCCGGGTTCATCGATGTTGCCGGTGATGACGTTGATCACCATCATCAACCAGTTGCAGAGGCCACCAAACTCCTGCATCGAGAGGCCGGTCCGCCCGTAGCAGATGGCCGACTTCGCGGAGGCCAGCTCGATAGCGATACGCTCGATGTCTTCGGCGGCGATCCCGGTGGCCCCCGCGATCTCGGAAAGGTCGAACTCGCGTGTGATCGGTTCGATCTCATCCCAGCCGACGATGTGCTCCCCCAGCCGCCCTGGCGTAGCGAGACCCTTCTCGAAGATCACTTTGACGAGGCCCATCAGGAAAAGCGCATCGGTCGAGGGCCGAATGAACTGGTGCTCGGAGCAATGTTCGGCCGTCTCGGTTCGGCGCGGGTCGATGAGAACCACCTTGCCGCCGCGCGCGCGAATCGCGTCGAGCTTCTTGTAGACGTTAGCGCCAGTCGCCATCTGGGCGCCGTTGGAGATCTTCGGGTTCGTCCCGAGCATCAAGTAATAATCGGTCTGATCGAGGTTCGGGACTGTCGCCATCAGCTGATGGCCGAACATGAAATACCAAACGAAGTTGTGGGGTTGCTGGTCGACGGTCGATGCGGTGTAGACGTTCTTCGTTCCCATCAGCATGCGGGTCGGCATCACCGTGAGCAGCGCGCCGATGTTGTGGGCGATGCTTCGCCCCGTGTAGCTCGCGATGGAATCCATTCCATGACGGCTCTGAATCTCGGCCAAGCGGGACGCGACCTCGTCGAAGGCCTCATTCCAACTGATCTCGTGCCACTCACCGTCGATCTTCTTGACTGGTTTGCGAAGCCGATCGGGGTCCGTATGGACGTCTTGCAGGCCGGAGGACTTGGGGCAGATGTTGCCCTTGCTGAGCACGTGGTCCTCGTCGCCGCGAATCGAGAGGATCTCGTCTCCGCTGTACTCGACGGCGATCCCACACATGGTCTCGCAGA
>Ga0316187_10004968_pt1 | contig 11521 bp, 9 predicted proteins | sample CroRivburrow1_MG_FD_204927 | JGI IMG/M metagenome (GOLD analysis project Ga0316187, IMG submission 204927) | Coastal sediment microbial communities from Maine, United States - Cross River worm burrow 1 | ecosystem: Environmental > Aquatic > Marine > Coastal > Sediment | place: USA: Maine...
CGATGTACCGGTTTTAAACCATCCCGAACATCCGGTAAGGCACGCCCTACGATAACGCTCATGGCGTATTCCATATAGGACTGCTTCATCTCCTCTTCAATATTTGTAGAGATGATTTCTCGTGCTATTTCATTCATTGAGACCCAACCTTACCCATCCATCACTGCCCTCAGGCTTATCAAATCAAGCCCTGCCGGTAGCGCCCCTCACGACGTCCGATCTACGCCGGACATAAGCGCAGAATATTAACACAAACCCGCCCCTGCCGCACCTGCCGGGATCAACAGGATGATTAATTATCCTGATGAAATAATTGTCTTTTCCGGCAACTCAGGATTCCGTCTGTATACCGGCTAAGGGTGGCAGACGACTCCATTCAGTGTCATGTCGAACGAATGTGAGAGACCCCACCGATATCAGGTTCTGATGCAGGTGAGATATCTCACACTGCGGACTTGTTCCACAAGTCTTCGGTTCGACATGACACCAATGAATGGAGCGATGAACTCACGACCAGCCCATCAATCAGCACTCAGCACTCAGCACTGATTTTAACCCTGCATCAAAAGCGCCATTTTCCCGGCATTCGGCTGCTCAACCACACCCTTTTCCGTCACAATGGCATCCACAAGTGCCGCCGGTGTGACGTCAAAAACCGGGTTCCAGGCTCCAGCATCCGCTGCCGCAACACGCTGCCCACCACAGCCCAGAAGCTCCCCCTCCTCACGGGACTCGATTGGAATGTCGGCACCACTGGCTGCCGCCATATCAATGGTCGAGGTGGGCGCAACTACCATCACCCGGGCACCATAATGACGCGCCACAATGGCTGCTGTGCAGGTTCCAATCTTATTGGCAACATCACCGTTGGCGGCAATACGATCAGAACCGACGATCAACCATTTCACCTCACCCTGCTTCATCAAATGGGCACAGGCACCCTCAACAACCAGCGTCACAGGGATTTTGTCCTGCAATAGCTCCCAGGCCGTCAAACGTGCCCCCTGCATCCAGGGTCTGGTTTCATCAGCAAAAACCTGCTTGATTTTCCCCGCCGCCCAGGCAGAACGAATAACACCCAGCGCCGTACCATAACCCCCGGTTGCCAGGGCACCGGCATTACAATGCGTCAACACGGCACAGGGATCATCATCCCCCATCAAGGCCGTACCCAGCTCGCCCATACGCCGGTTGGCAGCAATATCATCCTCATGAATAGATTGTGCCACCTGCAACAGGCCTGGCACTGGATCTCCATCACCCTCAAATGCTGCAATGGCCTTGCGCATCTGCGTCAGGGCCCAGAATAAATTAACCGCTGTCGGCCGTGACTGGGCCAGGATTTCCAGGTCTGCTTCAATCGCCGTACGCCAGTTCGCACCGGAACGGGTATAACGGTCCCTGGCTGCCAGCACGACGCCAAATGCCGCTGTAATACCAATGGCCGGTGCCCCGCGAACCACCATATCGGTGATCGCCTGAGCGACCCCTGCTACATCTTTATAACTATTGTCCTTGACCTGCTGTGGTAACAAACGCTGATCCAGAAGACACAGGGCATCATCCTGCCAGCGAACTGGCTGCACCGTATCAAATTGTTCCGTCATAAACCTACCCCTTAAAAAAAACCATATCAAAATAAGCGCCGGATTTACCGACAGTTTTTACTAAAGCCTGTATTTTTGTTGCCGATAGATAATTCACCATGAACTATCTTGCACCACTAACGTTACTTGCCGCGCTAATATCAACCGCGCTGTTTTTTACACCTGTAACCGTCCGCGCCGACCAGGCCGACATTAATCCAACGACGCAAGAAGCTACTCAGACAACAATGGCATTGCCATTTTTGAGCAACAGCACCCAGGCGACCAGCAAGTTACCGGCAGTAAATGCACCGTTAAAACGACCCGACGAACAAGTGGTTAACGATAATCTGGCATTTTCCTACGAATATCGCCCTCAATTTCAGACCATAAGCAAACCCGGCAAAGGCACCGAAATCGAATTCATCACCCTGCCGCATATCAACTTTGGTCATAATGGTAGCCAGCTCAGTTCCAGGGCAACAGATATACTGAATGGCGCAGCACAATTCGTTTTCGAGAATGATACCACGATAAAGCGTATTCTAATTAATGGCCATACCAGCAATATTGCCGACATGAACTATAATCTACGCCTCTCTGACGCTCGCGCCTATACCGTCCTGGATTATCTGGCTGGCATGGGCGTCCCCCCGGAAATGATGGTCGTCAATGGCTGGGGAGAAACCCGCCCCATCGATGAAAACTGGACCCGGGCAGGTCGTCAGCGAAATCGCCACATTGAAATCCAGATCGTCCGAATAACAAAGGACTAAGGACTAAGTGCACAGGACTTAGTAAAACCCTGGCTCGCGAATATCCGGAGCAGCCCCCAGCCTCATTACTCATTACTCATTACTCATTACTCATTACTCATTACTCAGTCCTAAGTCCTGCTTTTATCCTTAGTCCTATTTTTTATAGAATCACGCTATACTGGCCCTTTGCAGCCACTTAGCACCGATACCATGCAACAGATTGATACCTTAATTCATGCCCGCTGGATCATTCCGGTTGAACCGGATGACAGGGTACTGGAAAATCACAGCCTCGCCATCCATGAAGGTCGTATCCTCGCCATTCTGCCTCAGAAACAGGCAGAGCAGAATTATAATTCTCAAAACATCCAGCACATGGAGCGGCACGTCTTATTGCCCGGCCTGATCAATACCCATACCCATGCTGCCATGTCACTGTTTCGCGGTCTGGCCGATGACCTGCCACTAATGGAATGGCTACATGATCATATCTGGCCAGCCGAGGCCAACTGGGTCAACAGCGAGTTTGTTCATGACGGCAGCCAACTGGCCATCGCCGAAATGCTGCGTGGTGGCACCACCTGTTTCAACGACATGTATTTCTTCCCCGATGAGGTTGCCCGCGTTGCCAGCCAGGCCGGCATGCGCACGGCCATTGGTCTTATCGTCATCGACTTTCCCACCGCCTGGGCCAAGGATGCCGACGAATATCTAAGCAAGGGCCTGCAATTACATGATCGTTACCGCAATGACCCATTAATCAGCACCGTGTTTGCTCCGCATGCACCGTATACGGTATCGGATCAACCCCTGCAACGCATCCAGACCCTGGCCGAAGAACTGGATATTCCGATTCACATGCACATCCATGAAACAGCCGACGAGGTCAGTCAGTCACTGGAACAACACCAACAACGGCCCCTGCAACGGCTGGAGCAGCTGGGTATGTTAACCCCACGTCTGCTGGCCGTGCATATGACACAGCTTGAAGACGATGAAATCAACCGTCTGGCGGATACCGGTGTTCACGTCCTGCATTGTCCGGAATCCAATTTAAAACTGGCCAGCGGCTTTTGCCCAATCCAGAAACTCCATCAGGCCGGTATTAATATAGCCCTCGGTACCGATGGTGCCGCCAGCAATAATGATCTTGATATGTTTGGCGAAATGCGCAGCGCCGCACTGCTGGCCAAGGCCGTGGCTGACGATGCCAGTGCCATACCCGCCGCAACCGCATTACGCATGGCCACGATCAACGCTGCCAGGGCCCTGGGCATCGATGATGAAACCGGCTCCCTGTTACCCGGCAAGGCCGCCGATGTTATTGCCGTGCAACTTGATGATATCGAGGCCGAACCGCTATATCATCCCTTATCCCATATCGTCTACGCCTGCAGCCGCGATAAGGTCAGTGATGTCTGGATCGCCGGACGTCATTTACTTAGCGAACGCCGCTTGACGACACTGGATGAGGCCGCGATCAGACAACGTACCGGGATTTGGCAGCAGAAGATTATGGAGAGTGATGAAAAACATGGGACTAAGGACTAAGGTGTAAGGACTTAGGATTTAAACCTTAGTCCTAAGTCCTACGTCCTTATTCCTACAAACTTAGTAAAACCAAATAAACATCAATGATACAATCACAACATACAACATGACTGCACCGACCCAAAACTTCGACCCACAGGAAGTCGCCAAGTTTGATGCCCTGGCGTCACGCTGGTGGGATAAAAACAGCGAGTTTAAACCGCTGCATGATATCAATCCGCTACGTCTTAATTACATCGATGGACATTGTTCGGGGCTGAGTGGAAAAAACGTTCTCGACATCGGTTGTGGTGGCGGCATCCTGGCTGAATCGATGGCCTTACACGGTGCTACGGTTACCGGCATCGATATGGCCCCGGCCCCGTTGCAGGTGGCCCGCATGCACCTGCTCGAAAGTGGTGCCGAGGTCGACTATCAGCAGATAGCGGCCGAGGAACTGGCGGCACAGCAAGCGGGACAATGGGATGTCGTTACCTGTATGGAACTGCTTGAACATGTACCTGAGCCAGCCCTGTTAATCCAGGCCTGTGCACAACTGGTCAAACCCGGCGGCCATGTATTTTTATCAACACTCAACCGTAACCCGAAGTCCTATCTGCAGGCCATCATCGGCGCGGAATACCTGTTAGGCATGCTACCCAGGGGCACCCATGACTATGCCAAGTTTATTCGCCCGTCGGAACTGGGTCGCTGGTTACGTCAGACCGAACTGGAACTTTTGAACATGACCGGCCTGAGTTATAACCCGCTGACACAATGTTATTCTCTGAGCAAGGATCTTGATGTCAATTATATGCTGCATGCTCAGCGAACCGGATGAGATCAGGAAAATGACACACACGCCGTGTTTAGATACCATTCTCTTTGACCTCGATGGCACGCTGGCCGATACGGCGCCCGATCTGGCCCGAACCCTGAATTTGTTACTAGTGGAACGAAACAAACCCGAACTACCCTTTGAAGATATTCGTCCTCATGTATCGAATGGAGCCGCAGCATTAATAACCCTGGGCTTCGACATGAACAGTGATGTCCCCGCCTTCGCCCCGTTACGACAACGCTTTCTCGATCTTTATACTGAAAACCTGTGCCAACGCACTACGCTATTTCCCGGCATGGATGAATTATTAGATCAGATAGATCGGCAATCCATGCACTGGGGTGTCATCACTAATAAACCCGCCCGCTTTACCGAACCCCTGCTTAAGGCATTAGGCATCGCCCAGCGCGCGGCCTGCATTATCAGTGGTGATACGACCAGTAAACGTAAACCCGATCCGGAGCCCATGTACCTTGCCTGCAAAAAAATTGGCGTACAACCCGAAAACTGTCTTTATGTCGGTGATGCCAGACGCGATATCGATGCCGGTTTGAATGCCGGCATGCAAACACTGGTCGCCAACTTTGGTTATATCAGCAACCAGGATGATCCGGGCGACTGGCAGGCCCACGGCATTATTGATACACCACTGGCCATCATAGACTGGCTACAGCAATATAACCGCAACCAGCTTGCTAAATCAGGATCATGAGTAGCCAGCAAATAATTCTGATCCTGACTGCCATTGCTGCCGCACTGATCATTGGAGCGCTACTGGCACACCTGCGCGCCCAGCAACGCATTGCCACACTGCAACAGGAAAATGCCAGTCTCAATACCACACTGGAACTGGAGCGAAAGACTGCTATCGAGCGTATCAGTCAAACTGAAAAAGAGCGTGATGAACTTGATGAAAAGATGGGACAAAAACTGGGCAACACCTTCGCCGATCTATCCAGCAAATTATTCAAGGACAACAATGAACAATTCCTGAAGCTGGCCCAGGAAAAACTCAAACAGTTCAATATTGAGGCCCAGAATGATCTGGGTAAAAAAGAACAGGCGATTGAACATCTGCTCAAACCCATGCGTGAGACGCTGGAAAAAACCGAAAAACAATTACACGCATTAGAACGTGATCGCAAAGAGGCCTATGGCTCAATCAGCAAGCATCTGGAATCGATGACAGAAACCCAACGCCTGTTACAGGATGAAACCCGCAACCTTAGTCAGGCCCTGCGTCGCCCCGAGGTACGCGGCCAATGGGGTGAGCTGACCCTGAAGCGTCTGGTCGAACTGGCCGGCATGGTTCAGCATTGCGATTTTTTTGAACAGCAACACACGATAACCAATGCCGGTGCCATCCGTCCCGATATGATTGTACGCATGCCCGGCAATCGCGAGATTGTCGTCGACGTTAAAACACCACTGGACGCCTATCTCAGTGCCATTGAGGCCCGCAGCGACAGGGAACGTGATCAGTTTCTGGAACATCATGCCCGCAAGGTTCGAGAGCGGGTACGTGAATTATCCAGCAAATCCTATTGGAGCCAGTTTGATAACAGCCCTGACTTCGTCGTGTTATTTATTCCCGGCGACCAGTTTCTTAGTGCCGCACTGGATAAAAACCCCGACTTACTGGAATACGCATTGGAACAAAAGGTTATTTTGGCAACACCATCAAGTCTGATTGCCCTGCTCCGCGCAGTCGCCTATGGCTGGAATCAGCAGGCCGTGGCCGAAAATGCCGAACAGATTCGTATTCTCGGTGTTGATCTGTATAAACGTCTGAATACCTTTACCAGCCATCTGTCCAAAGTAGGAAAACAACTCAGCAGTAGTGTTGACAACTATAATAGTGCCGTAGGCTCCTTCGAACGCACTGTCCTCAGTGGCGCAAGAAAATTCACCGAAATGGGTATCAGCTCTCCAGGCAAAGGGACTGAACCACTGACACCCATCGAAAAAACAGTGCGTACCTTGAGTGACGCTGATACAGCGCCAGAAACCACATCAAACACCTGAGCGACGCTTGACCGATATTACCACCCAGGAATGTATTACTGCGGCCTACGACCATTGCCTGCAGCTGGCCCGCTCTCATTATGAAAATTTCCCGGTCGCATCGTTACTGGTACCCAAAAAGTTACGCCACCCGATCGCAGCCATCTATGCCTTTGCCCGTAGCGCCGATGATTTCGCCGATGAAGGTGATGCCGATGCCAGTGAACGACTGGCCCGGCTACAGGGCTATCGCGACCAGTTACATGCCCTATCCCATGAACAGCCCAATGGCCATGGTATTGAAGACCCGATATTCATTGCCATCAAAGACAGCATTCAGCGTTATCATTTGCCACTATCATTATTTGATGACCTGTTAAGCGCCTTTATACAGGATGTAGAAACCACACGTTATGCTGATTTCAATAGCCTGCTGGCTTATTGTCGCTATTCGGCCAATCCGGTTGGCCGATTACTGCTGCATCTGAATAATGCCGCCGATGAACAGAACCTGAAGGATTCCGATGCCATTTGCACTGCATTACAGTTAATCAATTTTCTTCAGGATATCGAGCAGGACTACATCGAAAACAATCGCATCTATATCCCCCAGGATGCCATGCAGGCCCATGGCGTTGACGAAAGCTGGTTTGCCAGTCGCCGCACCAACCAGCCTATGCGTGAGTTGATTGCCGAACAAATTGAGCAAGCCCGAACATTGATGTTACAGGGTGCGCCAATGGCCTGGCGCCTTCAAGGTCGCTTCGGATTTGAAATCCGCCTGACGGTCTGCGGAGGATTGCGTATACTGGAACGGCTGGCCCGGCAACGCGATGATGTTTTCAACCGCCCGCGCCTGGATAAAATGGACAAACTATGGATGATACACAAGGCCCTCTTTAAACGACCACTTAATGAAACTTATCAACGATAGAGGAAACACACGGAGACATAATATCTCTTTGTCTTAACTGAAATGACGCCCGAACAATACTGCCAGGACAAGGCCGCCAAAAGCGGCTCCAGTTTTTATTACAGTTTTCTGTTTTTGCCGCCCGTGCAACGGGCAGCAATCATGGCACTATATGCCTTTTGTCGGGAAGTTGATGATGTTGTCGATGAAACCACTGATACACAGGTCGCCCGTGCCCAGCTAAACTGGTGGCGTGATGAAATCAGTCGTCTGTTTGCCGGTCAGGCTCAACATCCGGTTACCCTGGCACTGACCACATCAATTAATGATTTCAATCTACCCCGGGAACACTTTCTTGAAATCATTGACGGCATGGAAATGGATCTCGACTATGACAGCTACCCCAGCTTCAAGGAGCTCAGCCTGTATTGTCATCGGGTTGCCAGCATTGTCGGCATCATGGCCGCCGAAATATTCGGTTTTGAAGATCGCGCCACGGTAAAATATGCCCATAACCTGGGTATGGCGTTCCAGTTAACCAATATCCTCCGTGATGTCCACGAGGATCTGCACCGTGGCCGACTCTATATCCCTCTGGATGAACTGGAACAACATGGCGTAACCTGCGAAGATCTGCTAAACGGAAACTACAGTGATGGTGTCAATTCCCTGCTCAAATTCCAGGCCAGTCGCGCCCGCCATTATTATCAACTGGCCCTTGATGGCCTGCCCGAAATTGATCGTTACCCGCAACGCAGCGGCCTGATTATGGCGGCAATCTACCGGGCAACACTGGATGAAATAGAACAGGATGATTATCGCGTACTCACCCGGCGCGTATCACTAACACCGATACGAAAATTATGGCTGGCATGGAAAACGGCGCGCCGGGAAAAGAAACGTTTTCGAAACCAGGCCCGCGCCGCCTGATCATGCATACCGTTATTATCGGGGCCGGCTGGGCCGGACTTGCAGCGGCAGTCAAACTCTGCAAACACCATCCACATCGGGTTACGCTGCTGGAATCAGCACGTCAGGCTGGCGGCCGTGCCCGCAGCGCACCCTTCAATAAAATCCAGGTCGACAATGGTCAACATCTGCTTATAGGCGCTTACCACAAAACACTGCAATTACTCGAACTGATTAACCTTGAAGAAACAGCGGCATTTGAACGTCTGCCATTACAGCTCATCATGCGTAACGCCAACAATCAGGAACACCGGGATGTACACATGCAGGTGGCAGCACTACCGGCACCCCTGCATATGCTGCTGGCACTAAGCACCGCCTCCGGATTAACTCTGGCTGAACGCTGGCAGGCTCTACGATTATGCGCTGCTCTGCCACGCCTTAAACTGAATAAATTTTCCGATATTAATGTCAGCACATTACTACAAGGCCATCGCCAGTCAGCACGGCTGGTTAATGAGCTGTGGGAACCGCTGTGCCTGGCTATAATGAACACACCAGTGGCAACGGCCTCTGCATCAGTTTTTGTCCGTGTATTGATTGATGCCTTCACTCACCAGCACCGGGACAGTGATTTACTCATTCCCCGCCGGAATCTCGGCGCGGTGATACCGGAGCCGGCGATCGATACCATCCATAAACTGGGAGGTGAGGTTCGCCTGGGTTGCAAGGTCAAATCACTGGAGATTATTGATAAGCAAATCAAGTCGGCTATACTCAACGATGGCACGATCATTGAGGCCGATCAATTCATCCTGGCCACTGCAGCGCCTGCCTGTCAGCGCCTGCTCAAAGGCCATAAACTGTTTGAACGGACAGTGGAACAACTATCCCGGCTTGACACTGCCCCTATCTGTACCGTCTACCTGCAGTATCCGGAACATGTATCACTGGATATTCCAATGATCGGCTTGACTGGAACAATCGGTCAGTGGCTATTCGATCGTCGCATCTGTGGACAGCCCGGTTTGATGGCTATTGTCATCAGTGGTCATGGCGAACACGAATGTCTGGATAATATGACGCTGGCCGAAAAGATTAGCGTCGAACTTGCCACCCTGCACCCTCATTGGCCTGAACCGGAACAATCGCTGGTCATACGTGAAAAACGTGCCACCTTTGTCTGCCATAATAATGTCCATGCCCACCGCCCCGGATATCAAACGGATGCCGCTAATGCGTGGCTGGCTGGTGATTATACCGACACCGGTTATCCCGCCACCCTCGAAGGCGCAGTACGCAGCGGATTTAATTGTGCCGAAAAAATAATCACACCATAACATCATCAGCCAGAACCTGATCACCAGATGAGGGCATGTGCCGGGAATCATTATCCTGAAAATCATTAGTGAGGCCCAGCACCTCCTCGATAGTACTACGACCCTGTCGTACCAGTGACCAGGCCTGATCTGCCAGCGGGCGCATGCCCTGTTCAATTGCATGTCGACGTAACTGCGGCCATGGCACCTGACGGTTGATCAACAATGACATTGTCTCATCGACACACATTAGTTCCGACACCACCCGCCGGCCTTTATAACCGCTGTGATGACAGGATGGACAACCCTGCCCCTTTAACCATAGTTGCGACTCATCCAGATCCACAGACAAACGTTGCAGCAGCGCTGCATCCACCGTTTGTTCAACACAACAAAAGGCACAGTTAATACGAATCAGCCCTTGAGCCATCACGGCCAGCAGGGTCGAACTCAACAAATACGGCTCTATACCCATATTCAATAAACGCGATATCGTCGATGGGGCATCATTGGTATGCAGGGTACTCAATACCAGATGTCCGGTCAGTGCCGCCCGTACCGCCAGCTCGGCCGTGGCATGATCACGGATTTCTCCAACCATGATAACGTCCGGATCATGACGCAAGAAATGACGTAACACATTGGAAAACTCCAGTCCCTTGCGTTCATTGACCTGTACCTGTTCAACACCTTCAATAAAATATTCAACCGGGTCCTCAACACTAAGAATATGACGACCATCGCGGCGTATCTCATCCAGCAAGGCATAGAGCGTGGTCGATTTACCGGCACCGGTCGGCCCAACGACCAGAATCAAACCGCTACGCTGGCGCGCCAGTGACTGCAAAGACACATGCTGGTCATCGGGAAGCCCCAGGTCAACCAGCTGCTTGACACCAGCAAGCTGATCCAGAAGCCGGATCACGACACTTTCACCATGAACCGTGGGTATAACCGAGAGGCGCAAATCGGCCTTATATTTACCCCGTTGAAAGCGGGCATGACCATCCTGAGGCAAACGGCGTTCGGCAATATTCAAATGGGAAATAATCTTGGCCCGGCTAACCAACGGTGCCAGCAGCTCCTTATCCAGCGAACGAATCAACTGCATACGTCCATCAATACGATAAAATATATCAATGGTCCTGTCCGTCGGCCTGATATGAATATCCGATGCCGACCGAACCAAACCCTGCATCAGAATTGTATTGAGCAGACGAACAATCGGCTTCTTATTGGCCTGTTGTTCAAGTACCTGCAAGGCCATACCCATTCCCGGGTGATGATCTGCCTGATTATCGCTATCCTGCAGGGCAGCATCCTCATCATACTTGCTAAAATAGCGCCCCAAAGCTAACGAAATATCATCACTGCTTGCCATCACCAGCTCAATCTGCAAACCCGTATGAAATCGCAATAAATCGACACCTTCGTTATCCCACGGGGTTTCACTGGCAACAAGCAGCCGCTGGTTAACAATCATCAACGGTAATAAATGATGCTGTACCACAAGGTGTGACGGTACCAGGGTCAGAACCTCCGCAGGAATTTTGTGCGCCTCCAGCCGCACACAGGGGATACCAAACTTTCGTGCCAGCATGGTATTAACATGCTGACGGCTTACAGTCCCCTGATCAATCAACAATTCTCCGAGGCGTAAG
>Ga0316187_10004969_pt1 | contig 11519 bp, 5 predicted proteins | sample CroRivburrow1_MG_FD_204927 | JGI IMG/M metagenome (GOLD analysis project Ga0316187, IMG submission 204927) | Coastal sediment microbial communities from Maine, United States - Cross River worm burrow 1 | ecosystem: Environmental > Aquatic > Marine > Coastal > Sediment | place: USA: Maine...
AGACTATGAAACCATGGATAAAATTAATCAAATAGTTTTATTGATGGAAGTGAGTCCTAAATCAGAAGTTAGAGAGGTTTCCAAAAAAGCTCTAGAAAAATTAAATATAAAAATGGTTGATATTGATTTTGATGAAAAAATATATCAGTCTGTTTTAGAATTCCAAAAGACAAAAGAGAAGCTTATTGGTGAAGATAGAAAACTTTTCAAAGATATGTTGATAAGTTATAAACGAATGGGTTTTGGATTAAGCCCCTTAAAAAGAAAAGAATTACAAAAGAATTATAAAAAACTTAGTAAACTGTCAGGTGATTTTTCTAAGAACATTAATGATTATAAAGATTTTATTTTAGTTTCTAAAGATGAGTTAGATGGTTTACCTAAAAATTACATTAAGGGTCTAAAGAAAAAAGGAAATAAATTTGTAGTTAGTTTGGATTATCCCGATCTCGTTCCTTTTATGTCTAATGCAAAAAATTCTAAAAAAAGAAAAGAATTAGCTGATAAAAATTTACAAAAAGGAGGAAAGAAAAATATTAAACTTTTAAAAGAAATTTTAATATTGAGAGATAGGAGCGCTAAACTTTTGGGGTATAAAAATCACGTTGATTTTAAGACAGAAGTTAGGTTGGTTAAAAATTCTACACAGGTATTTAAGTTCACTAATAATCTAATGAGTAAGTTGAGCAAGGGGGTAGAAAAAGATTTAGATGAATTGAAAGAACTTAAAAAAGAGATACAACCAAATGAAAAAACTCTTCAATATTATGACATTGTTTATTATTCTGAAAAATTACAAAAAAAGAAATTTAATATTGATTCTGAAAAAATTAGAGAATATTTTCCGTTAGAAAATGTTAAAAAGGGGGTATTTAAAATATATTCACAATTATTTTCCGTTAAATTTCAAAAGATTTCTAATTACCCACTTTGGCACAAGGGTGTTGAATTATATTCTGTTAAAAACAAACAAAACAAAGTCATTTCTTATTTTATTTTGGATTTGTACCCCCGTGAGGGTAAATACGGGCATGCTATGGCCTCACCGGTGATTTATGGTAGGCAAGATCATGAAAAAAGAGATAAATATGTTGCCCCTATTGCCTGTATGGTTGCCAATTTTCCTACTCCAAATAAAAAATTACCATCCTTATTAAGCCATGATGAAGTCTTAACGTTTTTCCATGAATTTGGGCACTTAATGCATTTTGTTTTAACAAAAGCCGTTTATTCTTCTCAGTCAGGATACAACGTTGCTTGGGATTTTGTTGAAGCTCCTTCACAGATGTTTGAATACTGGGTTTGGAATAAAAAAATGTTGAACATTTTGTCTCGTCATTATAAAACAGGAAAGAACTTACCTAAAAAAATGTTAGACAATATGTTAAAAGCTAAATACCATATGGTTTATTATCAAAAGATGCGTCAGTTGGTGCAGACTTTATTTGATTTAAATATTCACAGTAAAAAAATAAAAGAAACTAGTGGAGAGTATAATAAATTAGTTAAAAAATACGTTAACATTAAAATGCCAAAAGAAAATATTTTCCCTGCTGGTTTTGGACATCTAATGGGGTATGATGCCGGCTATTATAGTTATATGTGGTCTGAAGTTTATGCCGCAGATATGTTTACTCGTTTTCAAAAAGAAGGACTACTTAATAAAAAAACAGGAGGTGATTATAAGGAATGGATTTTAGAAAAAGGTTCCAGTCAAGAAGAAATGGAATTAATAAAAATGTTTTTAGGACGAAAACCAAACAATAAAGCTTTCTTAAAAGAAATTGGTTTGTAGATAAAATTTATAAAAACTCAAACTGTGGATTAGTCTGTGTTGCAAATTTCTTTTTTAGGTTAAAATATAAGTATGACAAATAAATGGTACAGCTTCTTAGTTAAATCAATAGCCTTTATAGCTATTGCTTCAACTGTTTCTCTACTTATTTCTGCAGGGACAGGAGGAGAATTAGAGGAGATAGAACCCTATATAGAATTAATTAATCTATTATTAATTACAACTGTTTTGCTTGTGGGAGGGACTCTCCTTTTCAAAATGGGAGGTGTCATTAAAACAGCCATCATTTCTTTAAATGTCGTCTTAGTTTTATTTTGGATTAGGGAATTGTTAGCAGTGCTAAATGCTTTTGATATAGTAGCCATTCATGGTACTTATAGAGATATTTTAGAGTTACTCATGATTATTACCTTACTGTTCGCTATGGATAAATTGAGGCAATTACTTTAGTAAAGACACACACAAAATATAATTTTTTAAAAAATCCCCCATTTTAAAATGGGGGATTTTTAATATTTTATAAAAAAAGGTCGTTTAAAAGCTGAAAAACAACCACTAAATTTAATTTCAGGTAGACACTTTGTTTTATCTGTTTTCTGTCAGTAATTTTTGTGATTTTTCCACAGACTTAACTCTTTTTTTAATGTAAAATGATTAAGCATTTAAAAAAAATTTTAACTAATTAATAATCACCTACAAAATATGATTCAAAGCTCTAAACATTCAAAAAGAAAAGTTTCCCCAATAAAATTTATAAGAAAGAGAGGAGGAGTGGTTGTTCCTTTTGATTTAGATAGAATTTCTGATGCAGTTTATAAATCAATGGTAATTACTGGGGAGGGAGAAAAGAAAGAAGCTGAATATATTGCTCGAAAAGTTTTGTCTGAGCTAAATAGAATCAATAAATTAGTGGGTGGATGGATTCCAGCTATTGAGGGTGTTCAAGATATCGTAGAGAAAGAACTTATTTTGGAAGACTTTGTGAAAACAGCCAAAGCTTACATTCTTTATCGTGAAGAAAGAGCAAAACTGAGAGAAGCCGCTTCAGCTGTTCCAGAAAAAGTTAAAAAATTAACAAAAGAAAGTAAAAAACATTTCAAAAACCAACTTGCTGAATTTGTTTATTATAGAACTTACTCTAGATGGATTGAAGATGAAAACAGAAGAGAAACTTGGTTGGAAACAGTTGACCGATATGTAGATTTTATGAAAGAGAATATTGGCAACAAATTAACTACTAAAGAATATAAAGAAGTTCATGATGGTATCTTAAAACAAGAAGCTATGCCTTCCATGAGATTATTACAATTTGCTGGAGCACCTGCACGAAGAAATAATATTTGTGCTTACAACTGTTCTTTTGTTGCTCCATCTAAGTTGCAAGATTTTGGTGAGATTATGTACATTTTAATGTGTGGTACTGGACTCGGTTTTTCTGTTGAAAGTAAAAATGTTCAGTCTCTTCCTCAAATTAAATTTCAAACAGGCAAAAAATTAAAAACTCATGTTATTCCAGACAGTAAAGAAGGTTGGGCAGATGCTATTAACTTGGGAATAAAGACTTGGTTTAGTGGCAATGATATTGATTTTGATTTTTCCCAACTAAGGCCAATGGGGGCTAGATTAAAAACTATGGGAGGAAGAGCCTCTGGTCCAGATCCATTACGTTCAGTTTTAGAATTTTCTAGAGCAAAAATATTAACTAAACAAGGACGAAGACTTTCTAATTTAGACGTTCACGATATTGTTTGTAAAATTGGAGAAGTCGTAGTAGCTGGGGGAGTGAGACGTAGCGCTTTGATTTCATTGTCTGATTTAGATGATATTGGAATGAGAGATGCTAAAAAAGGTCAATTCTACCTAACAGAGCCCCAAAGGAGTATGGCTAATAATTCCGCTGTCTATCTAAAAAAGCCTTCAAATAAAGACTTTCTAGATGAATGGGTGGCTTTAATGAATAGTGGTTCAGGTGAAAGAGGTATCTTTAATCGAGGAGAGTTAGCTAAAACTCTACCATCTCGTAGGATGGATGTTCTAAAGGGGGATACTAGCAATTTAGGAGTTAATCCTTGCGGGGAAATTATTTTACAATCAAAACAGTTTTGTAATTTATCAGAGGTGGTGGCTCGAAGTAATGATACAGAGAAAACTTTATTAAGAAAAATTAGATTGGCTACAATACTGGGAACATATCAATCAACTCTTGTTGATTTAGGTTACATTGATAAAGAATGGACAGATAATTGTAAAAAAGAAAGACTACTAGGAGTTTCCATAACAGGACAATGGGATTCTAAAGTAGCTCGAAGTGCAGGAGCTTTGAAAAAACTGAAAGCAGAAGCTATAAAAATAAATAAAGCATACGCCAAAAGATTTAAAATTCCTCAATCCACATGTATTACTTGTGTTAAACCATCAGGGACTCTTTCTCAAACAGTAGATTCCTCTTCAGGGATGCACCCTCGTCATTCTCAATACTATATTCGTCGTGTTCGAATTGCTGCCAATGACCCATTGTTTGTGATGCTTAAAGATCAAGGTATTCCTTATCATCCAGAAGTTGGTCAAACTAAAGACGGAGCTAATACTTACGTTTTAGAATTTCCAGTAAAAGCTCCAGCCGGTTCTATTTTTAAAGATGATATTTCAGCTTTAGAACAATTGGAACATTGGAAGGTTGTAAAAGAAAATTACACAGAACATAATCCATCAGTAACAGTTTCTGTTAGTGATGATGAATGGTTAGAAGTAGCCAATTGGGTGTATCAAAATTGGGCATTGGTTGGTGGTTTATCTTTCCTACCAAGAGATAATCATGTTTATCAATTAGCTCCTTATGAATCAATTGATAAAGAAAGATATACTTCTATGGTTGAAGAATTAGGAAAAATTGATTTTTCAAAAATCGTTTTATATGAAAAAGAAGATACTACTGAAGTAAAGAAAGAATTAGCCTGCGTGTCTGGGACTTGCGAAATCTAATCTACATTTATTTTGTAGAGAGCTATTCCATTATTGCATAATATGTGTTATTATATTTCTACCTTTGTATTGGATAGTTGCTGGTTATTTATTTTAAATATTTAACTAGAGGAAAGTCCGAGCACTCCCTTTTTAAGGAGCAGGGTAGCGGGTAATTCCCGTCTAGAGCAATCTAAGAGGTGCGAGCAGAGACGTCTTAAGGCGAAAGCCAAAAGACACCCTTCGGGGTGAGTTTCTATGGAAACATAGAAAATGAAACGGCAAAATCCTTACTTGAGTGCAAGGCCGTGTTATCGGTATTTATTAGCGACGTAGAGCGAGGTGGTGTGAAAGTGAAGCGAAGCGAAACTTTCATACCACCGAGCCGAGGAGCTAACAAAGGGTTTAATACCCTTTATATCGATAAAGTGCCGCTTGATTCCACTTAGTAATTTGTGGAACAGATAAATAACTATCGTCACTATACCTCACGAGGTGTGATGATACAGAACTCGGCTTATAGATACAAAGGTACAAAAGATCCGCTATTATAGCGGTTTTTTTGTGAGTGTATCAATTGATTGTTTACGGCTTATTTACTATAATAATATATAAATCTAATAAATATTAATAAGTCTAACTCAACACAAAAATGGATAATAAAAAAAATATATTTTCTCTGCAAAATATTTCTACTGGTCTATTATTAATACTAACTTTTCTGTTAGCAATCTTCTTCCTTTCATCTACTGGTATCTCTCTTGAAGGAGCTAAAGGAGCTTTTGTCTCTATTTTTGTTGGTGTGGCTTTTATTTTGTGGCTCGTATCTATTTTATCTAAAGGAGAGTTAGCTCTTCCTAAGAGTTATATTATATATTCAGGTGTGCTAGTCATACTCACGACATTAGTATCTGCATTATTTTCACCATCTTTATATGCTTCTTTTTTTGGGCGAGGATTCGAAACGGGGACGTTTGTTTCTATTCTAACGTTTTTTGTTTTAACCTTTCTTATTTCTGTATTATTTAAATCAAAGAAACAAATATTTTATTTTTACTTAGCAATATTCTCTTCTTTTGTTTTATTGGCTTTGTATCAATTACTTCGATTAGGTTTTGGTCCAGATTTTCTTTCATTTGGTTTGTTTAATAACCCCGTCTCTAGTTTAATTGGTAAATGGAATGATTTATCAATCTTTTTTGGACTGTTTACTATTTTGGCACTTATTGCTATGGAATTGTTAGTTTTGAGTAGATTCTTAAAGGCTATCCTGTACGTAGTTCTAGGAACTTCTTTATTTTTGTTATCTGTAATTAATTTTAGTTTAATATGGATTGTCTTAGGTTTATTCTCATTCGTCTTGCTTGTATATTTAGTTTCTTTTGGGGGATTAATTAAAAAAAGTACAGTAGATAATAAGAAACCTCATTATCTACCAGTAGGATCCATTATTGTCTTGATTTTCTCTCTGGTATTTCTTTTTACAGGACAAATTAGCAACGTTTTATCTGATAAGTTTAACACCTCTCAAATAGAAGTTAGGCCATCTTGGTCAGCTACTCTTGATATCACTAAAGCTACACTAGCTCAAGATTTGTTGTGGGGTAGTGGACCTAATAGATTTTCTAATCAATGGCTTTTACATAAACCAGAAGGTATTAATAATGATCAATATTTTTGGAACACTAGTTTTAATAATGGGATAGGAATAATTCCTTCAATGGCGGTTACTACAGGGATTGTTGGTTTTGTTTCATGGTTAGTATTTTTGAGCTTTTTGTTCTATCGAGGGATTAAGTCTATTCTTCTAACAGAAACAACTAAGGCTTCACGCTTTTTAGTGATTGCTTCTTCTGTCTCGTCACTTTATTTATGGCTCTTTACTATTGTTTATGTTCCAGGTCCAGTAATCTTTACTTTGGCTTTTGCTATGACTGGTATTTTTATCGCTTCTTTAGCCGAAGCTGGATTAATAAAAAGAAAGAAATTTGTTTTTGCTGGTAATCCACGAACTAGTTTTATTTCCGTTTTATTATTAGTTCTATTAATCATCATTTCTTCAGTTGGAGTTTATTTATCTGTTCAAAAAGTGATATCAGGTGTTTACTTTCAAAGGAGTTTAACTTCTCTAAATGTGGATAATAATTTGGATGGAGCAGAGGTTAATATGAATAAGGCTTTGAGAATAAATAAAACAGATGTTTACTACCGTTCTTTGTCTGAGTTAAACATTATAAGACTGGGTAGTATATTGAATCAAACAGATTTATCCGATGAAGATATTAAGGTTCAATTTCAAACAACATTAGGAGAAGCAATTAATAATGCTAATAAAGCTGTTGAAATAGACGAAACTAATTATCTTAACTGGGTTTCATTGGGTCAAATATACGAGGCACTCATTCCTTTGAAAATTGAAGGAGCCTATGAAAATGTTTTACAGGCATACGATAAAGCCTTAGAATTAAACCCACATAGTCCTGCCTTATTACTTGGTTTAGCTAGATTAGAGATTACTAATAAAGACATACCTCAAGCTAGAATCTTTATTAATAAATCTTTAGAATTAAAAAATAATTATACAGAAGCAATTTTCCTATTATCTCAAATAGAGGCAGAAGAGGGGAACCTAAGAGAAGCTATTAAAATAGCCGAACAAGCTTCTTTGATTGCTCCTAATAATGTTGGTGTCTTTTTTCAACTAGGTCTTTTAAAATACCAAAATAGAGAGAATAAGGGGGCTATTTCAGCTCTAGAGAGAGCGGTTATCCTTAGTCCTTATTACTCCAATGCTAAATATTTCCTTGGTTTAACTTATTATCGTGTTGATAGAGACGAAGAGGCTATTACTCAATTTGAAGACTTATTATTATTAAACCCAGACAATGAGGAGGTAAAAATTATTTTAACTAATATGAAAAATGGTGCGAATCCTTTTTCTAAATTAGAAGGTGGTTTACCAGAAGATAGAGATATCCCTCCTCTTGAAGAAGAAAATTAAAAATACTAACAGAAGATGGTTGATAAGGTATTAAAAATATTTAATAAAGAATACAGCGGCCTTCATGAGGCCGCTTACCTTCTGGGGGCCTTTGCTATTTTTTCTCAAATATTAGCTTTATTTAGAGATCGACTCTTGGCTCACTTTTTTGGGGCTAGCCAAACTCTTGATATTTATTATGCTTCTTTTCGAATCCCAGATTTTATTTTTGTTTCCATTGCTTCATTGGTCGCTGCCACAGTCTTGATACCTTTTTTGATTGATAGAATAAATCAAAATGGGGAGGAGAAAGAAAAAGCCCACATCTTTTTAAATAGTATCTTTACTACCTTTGCTATTATTATTACCTCCGTTAGTGTTTTGGTATTCTTTTTAATTCCTTGGCTTGCACAATTTATTGCCCCTGGTTTTTCTGGTGCGGCTAAAGACAACTTTATAACATTGAGTAGGATAATGCTTATCTCTCCAATCTTGTTTGGTGTTTCTAATTTACTAGGAAGTATAGTGCAAACATTTAGAAGATTTTTTCTTTTTGCCATGGGGCCAGTTTTGTACAACATTGGTATCATTGTCGGTGTTATTTTCTTCTACCCCATATGGGGAATTTACGGGTTAGCCTACGGTGTTCTACTTGGAGCTTTAATGCATTTACTTATCCAATTACCAGCAGTTATCCATTCTGGATTTTTGCCAAAATTTTCTTTAAATATTGATTTTAGTGAAGTAAAAAAGGTAGCTATATTGTCTTTACCTAGAACTTTAACTTTATCCTCCAGTCATCTGGTTTTAATTTTTATTGTGGCAATGGCTTCTTTAATCAATGAAGGTTCCATTACTATTTTTAATCTTTCTTTTAATTTACAGTCAGTGCCACTTAGTATTATAGGTGTTAGTTATTCTGTGGCAGCTTTTCCTAATTTATCTAGGCTTTTCTCTGCGGGGAATATAGATAAATTTATTGAACAAATAATTACAGCAACAAGACATATTATTTTTTGGTCTTTCCCAATAGTTTCCTTGTTTATTGTTTTGAGAGCTCAAATAGTTAGAACGGTATTAGGTTCAGGAGAATTTTCTTGGACTGACACAAGATTGGCAGCTGCCACCTTGGCTGTTTTTTCAATTTCCATAATTGCTCAAAGTCTTATCCTTATATTTATTAGAGGTTACTATGCGGCTAATAATACAAAAAAACCTTTAATTATAAATGTATTATCTTCTGTATTAATAGTTGTTTTAGCATATAGTTTCATTAAACTATTCAACTTCTATGACCCTTTTAAATATTTTATGGAAAGTCTTTTAAGGATAGAGGATGTTGAAGGTAGTACTATAGTGATGTTAGCTTTGGCTTATTCTATTGGATCAATTGTTAATGTTATTTGGCTATGGAGATCTTTCCAGGACGATTTTAAAAAGATAACCTCTTCTGTTAAAAAAGTTGCTTTCCATAGTTTTTCTGCCTCTGTAATTATGGGCTTTGTCGCCTACCAATTCTTAGGGGTTTTTGATGATTTATTTGATCTTAATACTTTCTGGGGAATATTCCTTCAAGGAGCTTTTTCTGGCTTAATAGGTATTCTTTTTGGTATTATTATTCTTAAATTATTAAAAAATAAAGAGATTAAGGTTATTGAAGAAACTTTACATAAAAAATTCTGGAAAGCAAAAGTTCTTGCTCCAGACAAAGAGGGACTGTAGAATACAAATTACAAATCTTTTACGAATATACAAACCTTAATGAATAATTCATCAAAAAATACCAGAAATTTTAGCATCATGGCTCATATAGACCATGGTAAATCTACTTTGGCTGATAGAATGCTTGATGTTACAAAAACCATAGAGAAACGGAAAATGATGGATCAGGTGTTGGATAGGATGGAATTAGAAAGAGAAAGGGGTATTACCATAAAAATGCAGCCCGTAAGGATGGACTATGAAAAAGATGGCCAAGAATATATTTTTAATTTAATTGATACTCCAGGACATATAGATTTTTCCTATGAAGTCTCCAGGGCTCTACAAGCTGTTGAGGGTTCGATTTTATTAGTAGATGCTACTCAGGGAGTTCAAGCTCAAACCCTAACTACTTTATCAATGGCTAAAGAATTAGGATTAACTATTATTCCAGTTTTGAGTAAAATTGATTCTCCTTTAGCTAGAATAGATGATGTCAAAGATGAAGTAGTTAATTTACTTGATTGTCCTAAAGAAAGTATTTTAGAAGTTTCAGGAAAGACAGGCGAAGGAGTAGAAGAGTTACTAAGTGCAATTATTGATAAAGTACCAGCTCCTAAAATAGAATTTGAAGATACTCAAAGCTCCAGAGCCTTAATTTTTGATTTTGAATATTCAAAACATAAAGGGATTGTGGTCTTTGTTCGAGTTTTAGATGGATCTATTAAAAAAGGGGATAGCCTCATGTTTTCTCAAACTAGAGAGAAGTTCGAAGCCTCAGAGGTTGGGGTTTTTTCTCCTGAACAAGTTTCCACAGACTCACTTGGTGTTGGTCAAATCGGGTATATTGTTACAGGTATAAAGAAGTACAAAGGAGCCTTTGTAGGAGATACTATTACTATGGCTAAGAACCCTCTACCGCCTCTACCTGGCTATATGACACCTAAACCGGTAGTTTGGTCATCAATTTACCCAGAGAGCCAGGATGACTTCCCTTTATTAAAACAATCACTGGAGAGGCTTAAATTAACAGACCCCTCAATTTCTTTTGAGGAAGAGACTTCAGGTATTTTAGGACGCGGTTTTAGATGTGGTTTTTTAGGGATGCTTCATTTAGAAATAATCACAGAAAGACTCAAGAGGGAGTTTGGACTTGAACTGACTGTTGCTACTCCTTCCACAACCTATGAAATAGAAAACAATGGTAAAAAAGAAATTATCTATACTCCATCTTTATTTCCTGATAAGGGAAATTACGATAAAGTTTTAGAGCCATGGGTTAAAGCCAAAATTATTACCCCAGGAGATTACATGGGTGAAATTATGCAGTTATTGTTTGAACATGAGGCTGAAGTCGGTCATTCAGATAGTTTTGGAGAAAATAGAGTTTCTATGGAAGTATTAATTCCCCTTAGAGAATTAATGAGAAACTTTTTTGATGAATTAAAAAGTGCTTCTTCTGGTTTTGCTTCTCTTTCCTATGAAATTGGTGAATTAAGACCGGCTGATGTAGCTAGGTTGGATATTTTAGTGGCAGAAGAAGTTGTCCCAGCTTTCTCTAGAGTTGTTTCTACAAGAAAAATACAAAAGGAAGCTGAAGATGCTGTTGAGAGATTATATAAAGTTCTACCAAAACAATTATTCACAGTTAAGATTCAAGGCAAAGGTTTGGGTAGGATTATGTCTTCTAAAACATTAAAAGCCATGAAAAAAGATGTCACAGGGCATCTTTATGGTGGTGATATCACTAGAAAAAGAAAACTTTGGGAAAAACAAAAAAAGGGAAAGAAGTTAATGAAAGAAAGAGGGAAGGTTAATATTCCTCAACATGTTTTTATAAAAATGATGAAAGAGGAATAAAGACCGCTCTTGGCTTATATATCTAACGGGTCAACGACGTATGTCGTTGACCCGTTAAAATTACACAAATAATAAACGGCTCATTTAGATGAGCCATTTATTAGGGCTGTATTAAGCCTTGATTTACTTTAAATAATTGGAGTGTACATGAAAAGCATACTTACTATAAGTAAAGCTCCCATTACTATCCAAAATATTTTAACTATTTTTTTGTGTTTCTTT
>Ga0316187_10004970_pt1 | contig 11518 bp, 10 predicted proteins | sample CroRivburrow1_MG_FD_204927 | JGI IMG/M metagenome (GOLD analysis project Ga0316187, IMG submission 204927) | Coastal sediment microbial communities from Maine, United States - Cross River worm burrow 1 | ecosystem: Environmental > Aquatic > Marine > Coastal > Sediment | place: USA: Maine...
AGCGAACCGGCCGGGCATGACCCCAAACTGGAACATTTCGCGCTCTCGGCAACCGGTTATGCCTCGTTTCTGGAGAATCTCGACAACCGCAATATCGATTACAAGGTCGTCAAGGTGCCGGGCGTTGATGTCACACAGGTCAATGTCTTCGATGTCGACGGCAATCACATCCATATAGATTTCCAAAGCCGCGAAACCTGAACTCAGGTTCCCGTCTCCTTCCCGGCCACGCGAGCCGGCATCTTCAAACGTCACAACAGTCAGCAGGACACGCAGCCAGTCCGCCATCATAGGATTGGAGACGATGTTCCAGTCGGCATCTGTGGACGAGTGATGCCAGACCATTTTTTCTTCAGGCACAACTTCCGGAAACACAGCCATGCCAGCGGTGTATCGGCTGTCGCCCTGGCGCCGGCTGATTCAATCCGCGCTGTGATGCGGCGCTGCACCTGCTCGGGAAAATACTGAAACGCGATTGAATGCAGGATCACCCGCGTAATGCCGGGTGCCGCATCATCGGTTATTACGGTCTCGATCCAGTCACCGGCATCTGACCTGTCAATGCGCGGCGGATCAGTGCGGGCCAACTCCAGCGCCGCCATGACCCGGTTCATGCGGTCTGCCTGATCCGGCCAGACATAGGATATGATGCGTTCTTCATGAGCAGCATCGGTAACGTCTAGAACATTGCGGTCACATCCGCGCCGGCTGACAATGTCAGGATCCGGTCCGCCGGGCGCCGGCCCGGACCAGTCCGGTGCCAGCACGACGCTTGAGCCTGCCCGCCCGGCCATCACATCTCCCAACCGGTAGGTGTACCTGTCCGGAATGAGGTTGAGCCCGGCACTGCAGCCGATTTCAAACAAGCTCAGCGGCAGTCCGGTTTCAGCGGCAATCTGCATCAATCCGGGATACAGGATCGCCGACCGCGCCACTTCATTGGTCTGGGGTGGGTGGTCCAGCCATCCCATGATGTCGGCGTCGGCATTTTTGATGGTCTCGAGCGCAACCCGGACAAGTGTCATGTTATCCGGCGGCAGGTTCGGCGGATAAAGCCTGGTCAGTTCAGGGTGTTCTCCGCGTCGCGCCAGGCCATGCAGTGCTCCGGCCAGCCGCAGCGCAACCGCATCACCCAACGCATCCGGCGGACCTTGCCAGGTCAGGACACGATGCCCGCTCGCCGTCGCATGGTCCAGGTTCGCGCCCAGCCCTTCCAGAAGCCGGGCGGTAAACGGCGAGCCGAGCTTTTCGCACCAGTGGGCCTGGATGGCAAAGGACTCTCTGATACGGCTTTCGGTAGGCATGTGCCGATTATGGGAATATGGCCCTCGTCTCGCAAGTTGCGTTTTGTTGCGCTCACGCAAGCAGCCTTGCGGCTGCGCTCCGCGAGGGCGCACTTCGTGCGGCGGGCAGTCGCGCTTGCCTCAGCACTGCGTGCTTCGGGGGAGTTCATCAGTACAGTAGTTCAGGGTCGGAGAACGGCGCGAAGTACGAAGTGCTGAGTAAAGCTGTTCGACCAGAATAGACAAGCGCCCAACTAGGCCCGACCGGGCCTCGGGCCGGTCAGGCCCGCCCCCGCGGAGCGCAGCCGCAAGGCTGCTTGCGTGAGCAGAATAAACCAAACCACTGTTCAGGGTCGGAGAACGGTCCGACCGCAGGGAGGACAAGCTGTTCGACCACCAAAACCTACTGCGTAGGAACCGCAGGTTCCGTAGGCGCAGGAGGCGTGCCCGGGAGCGTTGGCAGGACCGACCGGCCACCGCCTTCCTCGCCCTGCGACTGGCTCGGAGCCACCTGGTCCAGCACCGAGCTGCCGCCGGAATCACCGCGTGACAGATACGCCAGCGACAATGAGGTCACAAAGAAACATATCGCCAGAAACGCCGTGGTCCGGGTCAGCGCGCTGCCGGCGCCGCGCGAGGTAAACATGCCGCCACCGCCACCGCCGCCACCGCCGCCAATGCCGAGCGCACCACCTTCGGAGCGTTGCATCAGCACGGTGCCGATGAGGGCCAGAACAATCAACAGGTGAACCACGGTGATAACGGCTATCATGGGATGTCTCGAACCTTGTCACGAATAGAAAATAACGGTTGGCGCTCATGTAGGCTTTTGGGCCGCGATTGTAAACCGTTCAGAACGCCGCTATGATGACGGCAAAGTCATCTGCTTTCAGGCTTGCGCCACCGACCAGCGCACCATCCACATTATCAATGGCCATCAGTTCGGCTGCATTGGACGGTTTGACGGAGCCGCCATAGAGAATTCTAATCTGGTGCGCCTCTTCCGCGCTGGTCAGTGCCGACAGCCCTGCCCTGATCGCCTGGTGCACTTCGGCCACCTGATCTGGCGTGGGTGTGAGCCCGGATCCGATCGCCCACACCGGCTCATAGGCAATGATGGTGGTCGCACCGGTTGCCGCTTCAGGCAGTGATCCGTTCAATTGCGCGTGAACGACACTGAGCGTATCGCCTGCTTCACGTTCAGCCAGGGTCTCGCCCAGACAGACAATCGCCACAAGGCCTGCGTCGATGGCGGCTTGCGCCTTGGCCTTCACCAGTTCACTGGTTTCGCCATGATCGGCGCGGCGTTCGGAATGGCCCACGATCACCGCTGCAGCACCTGCATCCTTCAGCATGGCAGCCGAAACATCGCCCGTATGGGCACCGGAAACGGCAGAATGACAGTCCTGGCCGCCAATCTGGATGGCACTTCCCTCAGCAGCGTCTGCAAGCGCCATGACCAGTGTGGCCGGCGGGCAGATCATCACGTCGCACGCCGGTGTGGTACCGTCGAGCTTGTCTCTCAGCGCGCCCAATTCCGAAACCGACGCCTTGAGGCCGTTCATCTTCCAGTTCCCTGCCGCCAGTGGCTTCATCGTGCGTTTATCCCTTGCTATTGCGTTTCCCGGTGTTACCAACACCAGTGTTACCAAACCTTAACTTACACCCATAGACCAACATGGGTTCAATAAACCGATAAAGTTGCTCTGGCGCCTTGAAAGCGATCATTTTCATGATTCTTGATCGGTTCAACCAGGAATCATGCTGATCTACCCGCTTGCAGCGCCGGGTTGACGCTTTATATAGGTATTGTCTTAAACGTTACGAGGCTGATTTCATGCTTACTGCACTGCGCAGCAAATCCGGCGGTATCATCGCCAAGGTATTCATCGCCCTGCTGGCCGGCAGTTTTGCCGTGTGGGGCATTGAGGACATGCTGCGGGGCGGCAATTCGGAAACGCTGGCAAAGGTCGGCGACCGTGAAATCGGCTCCTACGAATTCTCTGAAGCCTTCAATCGGCAATTGTCGGTCTATTCGCGCCGCATTGGCGAGACCGTGACCCCGGACCGTGCTCGCGAACTCGGCCTGGACCGGCAGATCCTCGGCGACCTGATGCGCGATGCAGCACTGGACAGCCAGGCAGCAGCCCTCGGCATCACCATGCCGGAACGCGCCGTCGCCCAGCGCGTCGCCGACAGCCCGCAATTCCAGGGCGCCAATGGCGGCTTCAACGCCGACAGCTTCCGCAACCTGCTGCGCCAGAACGGGTTTACCGAAGAGCAGTTCTTTGCAACTGAGCGCGCAGGCATGACCCGCCAGGTCATCTCACAGCCTTTGACCACACAGGCGGTCGTACCCAACACGCTGGTTGAACTGATATGGAAACATCGCACCGAACAGCGTGACGCCACCTATTTCGAATTCACCCTGGCGGATGCTGCAAAACAGCCGTCCGATGCCGACCTGAAATCCCTGTATGATGAAAACCCCGACCTGTTCAGGGAGCCGGAGCGCCGCTCGATGGCAATCGTCGCCCTGACGCCTGACGCGATCATGTCCGGTATCGAGGTGAGCGAAGATGATCTGAAGCGCCAGTATGAAGCGACAACGAAACAATTGGCGGCATCAGAAACCCGCACCGTACTGCAGATCCCGTTCGACAATGAAGCAGACGCCATAGCCGCCGCGCAGAAAATAAAGGACGGTACCAGCTTTGAAGATATTGCCAGGGAACAGGGCAAGACCGAAGCTGACATCTCGCTGGGCACCGTGGCGAAATCGGCCATTCCCGACCCTGCCGTTGCCGAAGCTGCCTTTGCGCTGGCAGACGGCGCTGTGTCCGACCCGGTGAAGAGCCGGTTTTCAACCGTCCTGCTCAAGGCAAAGATTGTCGGCACCAGTGGCGCGAAGTCGCTGGATGAAATGCGCGACGAACTGTCGACGGCAGTGCGCGCGGCAAAGGCCCGCGACCAGTTGTTGGACCTGCATGACAAGTTTGAAGATGCACGCGCCAGCGGCGCATCACTGGAAGAAGCCGCGGCGGAGATCGGCATCAAGGTCGCCAATGTCGGCCCCGTCGCATTGAACGGCACCGACAAGGACGGCAAGGCCGTTGTGGTCCCCGGCCATTCCAGTTCGCTGGCCACGGCGTTTGAAACCGAAATCGGCCTGGAGATTTCTCCGCTGACCGATGGTGATGATGGCTTCACCTGGCTGGAGACCCGCGACATTGTGGAGACGGCTGTGCCTGCCTTCAACGACATCAAGGACAAGGTAGCAGACACCTGGCAGGCCCGTGAAGCCGCCAGTGCGACGCGCAAGAAAGCCGAAGAGCTGGTGGCAAAACTGCGTTCCGGCACCCCGATTGCCGACCTGGCAAAGACCGAAAACACCGAAGTCAGGACCGTCAACGGTGTCCGGCGCAATCAGAACAACGCCGCGTTCAACGCAGCCGATGTTGCCGCGCTGTTTTCCGTTGCCGAAGACGGCAAGACCTTCTCCATTGCCAATGACGGAAAGTCAGCCAAGATCATCGCCTCAACCCCGGTCCTCGGCACCGGCTTCAATTCTGACTCAGAAGAAGCCAAGGCGATCCGTCAGGTGCTGGAAACCAATTTGTCCAACGACTTGTATGCCGAATACGTCAATGCCCTGCAGGAACAGATCGGCGTAACAATCAACGACTCAGTCTGGGCCCGCTTGGCGAGTGGTGCACCAGCGCCTGCGCAACCGGGCAATTATTAGGGTAAGGCAATGGTATCCGCGTCAAGCAAGTGGAATCAGAGAGTAATTACTTTCACCTTCTGAACCGAAGGCCAACCGTCACAACATTTGATCCCGTTCTTGCATTCCAAAAAAGACCATGTCCGGTTGATCGATGATGCAGCCGGAAAACGAGTTCGTTCTCTGGTGTTTCCGGCAATGAAAAGGCGACTTCCGGTGAAAGATAGTGTTGCAGTACTGCACCGTCCGGCGGTGCCCAGCGACCGTATCTGACTTCACTCTTCGGTATTTCTTTGATCCAGTTCAAACCGGTGGACACACCGACAGCAGTCCGCAATGTGTCATTCCACGGAAAACCATCGAATTTTAGGTAGATCGCGCCCCACACTTCCGGGTTGTAGTAGTCTTCGGCGGGTTCAAAACGAAAGCCTGCGCCCATTTCCGCTTCAAGCCAGAAGTATTGCCAGAAACGCACCAATTGGCGCGACATGGCTACTCCCGCAAACCCGCTGTCATCTAGCGCTCCGGAGTCAAGATCCCAAGGATGAAACAATATCGTTGCCAGCGGTTCACGGCCTGCCCCAACCCCGCCAAAAACCATAACGCTGCCGGGAACATGAGAAATTGCCGAGTCGCCAAGAGCAAGGCGGTCGTCAGCTTCCGCCTGCGTTTGCAATATTAACGCAAGGATGGCGCCCCCCAGTGCTCCAATAAAACGCCCCGTTTTCAACGAACAGACTTTCGTTAATTTTATCTTAACTCACTGGTAAATTTACTCAGATAGTTGACCATAAGTCAAACTGCGACATTCATATGGCCTTTTGCACCTGCTGCAGAAATCGGACACAAACCCGAGAAAACTACCTTTGGTGGTAACTATTTGCATTTAGGAACAACGTGTTGAGCGTAATCATTACAGGTACTCAAAAGTACGCTTTGTCGATAAAACGTCCTCCGGTCATGGCGTGAACTACAGTTCCACCACCGGCAATTCCGAAGTGCCAGAATGTCCGTGCTTGAAGAAACACAGGGAAAGCGTCGAGCCAGAATGAGCTTGCATCGAGCCGTCACGGCATCGCGAAATTTGCACAGCGCGTTGGTTATTCGATCGCACCAGGCAGGAAAAGAGCAATCTGTGGCCAGGCAATAAGCGCGGCAACCATCAACAGCATTGTTGCGACAAACGGGATGGTGCCCAGCATCACATCACTCATGGGCCCACTTTTCCGGGCACCCTGAACCACATAGAGGTTCAACCCGACAGGCGGCGTTATCAGCGCCATCTCGATCAGCACGATCATCAGGATGCCGAACCAGATCGGATCATATCCCTGCTGCACGACAAGCGGCACGATGATGGGGATTGTGACGACCATCAGGGACAGTGTTTCAATAAAGAAGCCGAGCACGATATAGATCACCACCACGACCATGATGGTTTCCAGCGGAGACAGCCCCAGGCCGTCCAGAAAGGCGCTCAGTTCCCTGCCCAGTCCAGCCGATGCCAGGGTGAAGTTCAGGAACGAGGCACCGATCACCACAAGCATGATCATCGAGGTGATCTTGATGGTTCCCAACAGGCTTTGTGACAACATCCCCGCCGAAACATGTCCAAAACATATCGCAATCAGAAATGCGCCCATAACCCCGACAGCCGCCGCTTCGGTCGGCGTGGCCCAGCCTTTGTAGATTGTGCCGATGATGATGGTGAACAGCAGGATGATCGGCACAAGATTAACCAGTGCCTTCAACATGTCCGCAACCGGAAAGACCCGTCTTTCTCCGCCCAGATCAGGTCGAATGGCACAGATCAGCATTACCACCAGGATGAAGCCCAGTGCCAGCCCGAGACCCGGCAGCAGACCTGCCAGAAACAGTTTCGGGATCGAGGTCTGGGTGAGGAAGCCATATACGATCAGGTTGATCGATGGTGGGATCATGATCCCCAGCGTTCCACCCGCAGCGATCGCACCTGAAAACAGCTTGGGATCATATCCCAACCGTTCGGCCTGGGGCATGGCCACGGTGGCAACTGTTGCTGCCGTGGCAACCGATGAGCCTGATGTGGCAGAGAACATGGTGGCCGTTGCGACATTGGCATGGACAAGCCCGCCCGGCAGCCAGGATACCCAGCGGTCGAGTGCGGAATAGGTCTTTTCCGCAACCCCGCTGCGCACAAGGACTTCACCGAGCAGGACGAAGAACGGAATGGCAATCAGTGTGGCGTTGTTGGAGGTAGACCAGACCATCTGGCCAAGCCCGCGGATCAGGGGAAACGGACTGAAGAAGATGTCCACGCCGAAGCCAAGCAGGAACAGCACGATCCCAACCGGAATTGACAGGGACAGCAAGGCCAGCAATCCGGCGGCGACATAAACAATCATTTTGCCTGATCCAGTTCGCCAAAGGTGCCGATAGCCTTTTCTGATTGATCAAACCGCCCCGCCGCAATCAGCATGATCGCCGAAACCAGCGTGAGCCATGACACAATCGCGAACCACACCCAGCCCGCAAACCACGGTGTCTGCACCAGCCACAGCGGCGTCTCCAGTGGTGTGTTGGCGTGCGACATGTTGACTATGGATCGCTCCAGCACCGGCCAGCAGCGCCAGGCAATCAGCGTAACCGTTGCGGTAAGGGCCAACAGTGCCCCCAGATCAAACAAAGACCGGGTCCACGGACCGCCACGCGAACGCAGCAGGTCAATGCGCACATGCCCCAGTTCCAGCAATGTGTAGGCCATGCCCCATGAGGTGACGATGGCCATCACATAACCGGAAATCTCATCCGTACCGCCGAATGAAGACCCCGCCTGGCGCATGATGATGTCCAGCAGGACGAAGATGGCGCAGGCAAGCAGCAGCCCTCCGATGAGGACTGCCACCCATTTGTTGGCGAGTTTGAGCCTGTATATGAGTTTTTCTGCAACCATCAGGCTCACCCTCTTGTTGTCGCCTTACTGGGCTTCGACGGTTACACCGACGACCTTGCCGACGGAACCGTTCCAGCGGGCAACCCAGTCCTTGCCTGCACGTGCGCCCCAATCCGGCAATACTTTGGAGATCAGGATTTCACGCGCCTTCTTGAAGTCCGCCTCCGATACGTCAACAAGCGTCATGGACCGGGCATCGCCCGAAGCACACGTGCCGTTTCCGGTCAGGCAGGCAATGTCATTGGTCAGCGCGTTTTGCGCGCTCGCCCAGGCCGGATCCTCGAACTTGCTGCTCACTTGCTCTTCAATGAGGGTCTGGGTGTCGGCGTCAAGCGCCTTCCACTTGTCCATGTTGACGGCGGTCACAACCGGGTCCCAGCCGCCCAGCGGGATCGGCAGCAGATGGGTCGAAACTTCCCACCAGCCGGCGCTGTAGCCGGAGCCTGCGCCGGTGACAGCGCAATCAACCACTCCCTTTTGCAGGGCGCCGGGCACTTCGGAAAAGCTCACATTGACCCCTTCAGCCCCGAGCGCCTCGAGGAACTTCGCCGTCATGCGGCCAGATGCCCGGATCTTCTTGCCTGCCAGGTCATCCAGCCCCTTGATCTCGGCATTGCAGAACACCACCTGCGGCGGATAAGGCGCGATGGCAAGCACGTGGCTGTTGAAACGTTTGCTGAAAATATCGCTGACCATCGGCTTGGCCGCATTGACCATTGCGCGCGCATCATCGGCAGTCAGGGCCAGAAGGGGTACATCAAGACCTTCCAGCTCCGGTGCATCGGCTACCGCATAGTCGCCGACTGTCATGCCGACATCATATACACCTTCACCCAGCAGCCGGAACACATCCCCCACTCCCAGGTTCATCTGGTTGTGCGTGGTCAGGTTGACCTTGATCTTGCCGCCGGAGGCTTCGGGAAGCGTCTTTCCCCAGAACGGCGCTTCATACTCCTTGTGCAGCGGCAGGCTCGACCAGCTGCCGACAACAGACAGGTCTTCCGCCAGTGCAGGAGCGGCAAACATTGTCGCTGCCATCAGGCCAAGTGATAATCTCTTCATTTGTAGTCTCCCTGTTTTGATAGTTTTTGATTGGGTTTAGGTCCGATTCCAGGAACGCATGACTGTTACCTCAGCATCTTCGGGAATATCGGTAATCAGCATGTGACCCGGCTTGTGGGTGATGCAAAGCGGCGGCCGCGCCTGCTGAATGGCGACCTGGGGAGTTACCCCGCAGGCCCAGAACACAGGCACCTGATCACCGGCCATGGGAACGCAATCGCCCCAGTCCGGTGAGCTTGCATCGCTGATCCCAATGGTGTGCGGATCGCCCCAGTGGATGGGCGCGCCATGTGCCATCGGGAAGGCCTTCGAAATGGCGATCACGTCGTCAAGCCTGTCAGGCGCTACCATGCGCATGCTGACAACCATGTTTCCACTGAACGGACCGGCCGGTACCGTGTCGATATTCGTTCTGAACATTGGCACCGTCTTGTTGTGATCGATGTGCCAGAGGCTGATACCTGCCTGCTGCACTGCATGTTCAAAGGTAAATGAACAACCCAGCGCAAAGGCAACCAGGTCCTCATTCCAGAGGCCGGAAATGTCGGTCAGCGTTTCGGCAAGAACGCCATCGCGATAGACGCTGTAGGCAGGCACGTCGGTACGAATGTCCAGATCGCGGCCGAGCGTAAACATAATCGGGTTGCCGGTGTCAGACACGCCGGCCAGCGGGCACGGTTTCGGATTGCGCTGGCAGTAGCGCATGAAATCCAGTGCGAATGCCTGCGGCAGGATTGCGATATTTGTCTGGAGGTAGCCTTTCCCCAATCCGGATGTATGCGACGTGTAGCCACCACTACGGATGGCTTCGCGAACACGTCGCAAATTTGATTCCCTGAGACTGGTATAGGAAACGTTCAAGCCCGGACTCCTCCACACGCAGGAGCATCGCCTTCCAAAGGCATAAATTCAAATTGAATAATATTGGCGATATCTATAAATTATTTTTATCACTCAGAAACCGGGTCGCCACGTCAAGCGCGGTGTTTGCAGCTGTCTCTACCATCAGGCTTCTGGGGTCTCCGAGATAGGACGCGGAAAAGCGCAGTGGATTGGGCGTCCAGCCCGGATCGAACGTCTTGAGCCTGCCACTGGCAACCAGATCCTGCCCCAGAACACACGGCAATGCAGCAACGCCCAGCCCGGCCTCCACGAGCCTGAAGCACGCAGAAAGAGATGATGAGGGAAACAGGGCTGTCGCGGTCCCGACGCGGGTGAACAGCTCGGATTTCAGCTCGCGGTAGGGCCGGGTGTTACGGGCATAGGTAATCACCGGCATGCGCAGATAACCTGACGGGCCGTCGTCCGGCATGGCAACATCTGCGCCCACATACCAGGCCAGGTCAAAGCCCGGCAGTTCAACATTATCGACAGAGTATTCCGAAACCGGGCCGAGCAGGATGGCCAGGTCAATCTCCCGGCTGAGCAGATCAGTGCGCAGGTTCATCGAGATATCGACCTGGATCTCGATTTCCAGGCTTGGGAACTGCTGGTGAAGTTTCGCTATCAGTTCAGGCAGCCAGCACTGCGCAATCGTCTCGCTTACCCCCAGGCGCAACTGGCCTTCGATGCCGGCGGGATCAATGACATTGCGCTCGACCTGCTCTTCAAGCTGTTCGAACTGCTCGGCATACTTGACCAGCAATTCGCCGCGTTTGGTCAGTTTCATGCCCGTTGAAGTTCGGTCAAAAAGCGCTGCCGACAGAGAGGTTTCCAGACTTTTGATCCGCGCCGTGACGGCAGGTTGCGTCAGGTTCAGCATCTGCGCTGCCTTGCGCACACCACCCAGCCGGACAACCGCAAGAAAGGATTTCAGATATTCCAGATTGACCCTTGCCATGGCGCCCTGTGAAAAAACAAAGAAAGTGTTTTGCGATGATTGCGCGACTGGAACACTCCACAGCAGGAAAGTAAAGTTGGCGGCATCAATTCCCTGCTTGCCCGAACAATCGGTTGAAGGCACCATCAGCACTGAAAAACCCCTCCCCCTTTGGCAAGGTCACTCCATCAATGCGCTCGTCCAGCCGACTCGCACTCGACAACGCGCCGCGTCTGGACAGTCCCGGACTTGCGGTTGCGTCATTGTGTGCAGCCGTCGCCCTGGCGTCGTCCATTGATGCCATCGTGAAACTCCTGTCCGGCGGCTATCCCGTTCATCAGCTTCTGGCGGTTCGCGCCGGCGTGGCTCTGCCGCTGCTCGCCGTGTTCGTGTTGTGGCGGGAGGGAACGCTTTCGCTACCCCGGTCCCAGTGGAAACTAGTTGGCCTGCGTGGCCTGGTCATGGCAACCGCCTATCTGGCATTCTCCATGGCCGTGGCAACAGTGCCGCTTGCCAGCGGCGTTGCCATCTATTTCACCATGCCGCTGTTTGTAGCAGCGCTCGCAGGCCCGGTACTGGGTGAACTTGTCCCGGCTCGGCGCTGGCTGCTGATCGCGGCAGGCTTCACCGGTGTGCTGATCATGATCCGGCCCGGCAGCGCGGTGTTTGAACCTGCGGCCCTGCTCGCGCTTTATGCG
>Ga0316187_10004972_pt1 | contig 11515 bp, 12 predicted proteins | sample CroRivburrow1_MG_FD_204927 | JGI IMG/M metagenome (GOLD analysis project Ga0316187, IMG submission 204927) | Coastal sediment microbial communities from Maine, United States - Cross River worm burrow 1 | ecosystem: Environmental > Aquatic > Marine > Coastal > Sediment | place: USA: Maine...
GCGAGGTCGATGCCCGCGACCTGAACGGTGACGACCCGCTGCAGTTCGTGCGCGAACATGCGGAGGTGTCGAGCGTGGTCGACGCCGCCTATCGCTTCTGCCGGCACGAGCCTGGTGCTCACGTCATACTCACGGGGACGGGCAACCCGGAACATCTGACGCAGAACGTGGCCGCCATTCAGGCCCCCCCTCTGCCGGACGATGTCAATTCCGCACTCCGTCGACTTTTCGGTGGCGTCGATTCTGTATCGGGAAACTGAGCACCGCAAAGCGGCTCCGCAGAGCTACCTGCGAGGCTCGGGCACATAAATTCTGACGACCGTTCCGCCCAGGACGAGGAAGGCTATCGATGTCACGAATACGGACACGTACCCGAAGTAAGCGGCGAGCAGACCTCCCAGCAGTGGTCCGATCGTTCCGGCGATCTCGGACGCCGTGTTTGCGATAGCGATGCGCATGGGCAGATCATCGCGATCCCCGAATTCAAGCGTCAGATTCTGCGATGAGCTCTGAAAGCCCTGCACTGCCGCGCCGATGCCAATGAACACGATGACGGTGAGCAACAGCCCCGATGAGAAGATCAGCAGCAGCGTCGAGGCCACCCACAACGCGATAGATGAAAGGAATATGGCCCGGAATCCGGTTCTGTCTGCGACGTAACCCCAGACGAGGTTAGACAGGGTACCGGCGATCGTGAACGCAAAGGTCACAATCCCCAGCAGCTGGCCCGTTAAGCCGAGGCTTTCCCCCGCATACAGGATGTAGAACGGCATCGCCATTCTTCCCATCGTCGCCAGAGATCGAGCGAGAAAGTATCGCGTGAACGCCGGATCTTCCCTCAGCAGTTGAGGCATATCGGAAAGTCGGTCACGAAGGCCCTGTTTGTGCTGGACCGTCGGCGGTTGTGGTTCTCGTACCGCGGTCAGCAGCAGCAGGCCAACGGAGGTCAGAACAAACGCGAGCAAAAACACCGATGAGTATCCCGCAGCTGTCGGATCCTCACCGAGCAGGAAATGCCCGCCCACCCAGGCCACGGCCGCAGACGTGATACCCGCAAGGAAGTTCCGCAAGCCGGTCAGCCTGCCGCGCTTCGAAACAGGAATGACCTTCGACATCAGAAAGTTGAAGATCACCCCCTGCATCCCCTGAAACAGGCCGAAGAACAGAAGGCACACAACAACAGCGATCAGCGTCGCCTCGCCTTCGAGAAAGAACCCGGACAGCGCAATCAGCAGAACCATCAGGCGCATCGCACCGCCAGTCAGAAAACCCACGGGCAATACACGCTTACGATGCTCTATGAGATTAGCGCCGATCATTGGCGTCAGCATCATGCCCAGCGCTTTAACCGAGAGGGCAAGACCCACTGCAAACTGAGATCCTCCGGAGAGCAGCAGGATATAGGCAGGCAGGAAGGTCGGCGCCATGAGCAGGCGAAAGCCCGTCTGTCCCAGCATTCCGTGCCCCAGATGAACAATGAAGTTCCGGGTCAGATCTCGCTGGACCTGCAACTGATATCGCCGCTCTGCATGTCGTTCGAGCCGGCTGCTAGAAGTATCGTTCAAGTTTCAGGCAGATCTGTACGTTTTTCAGCATCCTAACGTGTCAGCGGTGCGGCGACCCAATCCCTGATGCGGGTTTGCCCGACCGCGGGCCGGCAGAACCGTGGGGCTTCTCTGCTCCTTCACACCTGGCCGATGAACTCCTGCATGTGTGCCGTCCTGAGCGCCGTTTCCTTGGCCTTATCCATATCGTAGTGCAGGCGAGAGACGATCCGCTGCGCGTACAGGCCACCGCCGGCCTGAATGTTGGTCACGGCGTTCCAACCGCCGTAGGCGTCGGCGGTCAGATCACGAATGGCATGGAACAGCCGGGTCCGGTACAGGCCATCCACCGACTGCATCGTGGACATGTACTTGCGGGCCAGATGGCCGACCTGGTCGTTCTCCATGTCGGCGATGCCAGGTGCCGTCAGCACGGAGCCGCCCGCAATGTCGTGCAGGTGGCGGACCATCAGCGACCAGTTGGCAGCACCGTGGTACTTGCCTGCGTTGGTATACAGCTCATCGGGGAAGGCTGCGCCGTCCGAGGTGATGTGGCAGTTCTCTATGGCTGCTTCCAGGGATGCCTTGATCAGGGTGGTGTTGATCAGCATCTCAGAGATCTTTTCCTTGATGTGGCCTGTTTTCTCCAGGCCATTGGCTTCGGAGATCAGCTGGGCGAAGCCGACCAGAGCCTCATAGCTGTTGGCCATGCTCGACAGCCCGCCGAGCCGTTCCCAGAGGCCCAGCGCATGCGCGAAGATCCCGGCCAGCTCCGGATTGGTGCCGCCCAGGAAGACGCGCTCGTTCGGCACGAACACATCGTCGAAGATCACGAAACCTTCCGGCGTATGGTGACGGCTCGAGATGGGGAAATCCCGCGTATCCTGGTGCCGTGGCGCATAAGTGGTGTTGATGATCTTCACGCCCGGTGCGTTCACCGGCACCATGCAGGCCACAGAATACTGGTCCTCGCCCGCCTTCATGGATTTGGTGGGAATCGTCATGAGCTCGTGTCCCATGGAGGCTGCCGAGATGTGCAGCTTGGCACCGCGGATGACGATGCCATCGTCCCGTTGCTCCACCACCCGCACGAACTGGTCCGGGTCGTCCTGATTGCCGGGGCGCCGGCTGCGGTCACCCTTGGCGTCGGTGATGCACTGGGTGATACGCACGTCCCGCTGCTGCGCGTCGGCCACCCAGGCTCGGATCCGCGCCGCGTTCTCGGGCAGAGTTTCCTCGATTCGATCCGCTGCAGTGAGCAGGGTCATGATCGATGCATAGGTCACATGAGTGAGCAGATCCACGGTTTCGTGCAGTTCCACCTGCTCCCTGAGCTCCGCTATGGATCCCGGCACCTTCATGAACGCACCAACCGCGCCCGGCGCCGGATCGTAAAACCGGTCGTAACCCTCCGCCGCTGAGTCCACCGTAATCCCGAGAATCGGGTCGGCAGCCACATCGTCGATCAGTTCCCCTTCGAAATAGGTTTCGCGCCCATCGTTGAGCGATGCGCGGTATTCGTCGCCTGTCATCATGAGTCCTATCCCCCCGACGTGAACATGCAGACAGATAAACTAGCTGAGGCGCCAGTATCAGTACAGCGCTGACACCGGTTTTGACGAGCCCCGCTTTCTGTCGCATGCTGAAAAACTTCAGGGAGAGGGGCTTTCATAAGCCGACCGACTGGTATGGCAAGCACAGAAGCACCCGTGCAGACGGGCCGGGTAGAACCGGTCACCGAGGGCTACCGCCGCTATGCCCTCGGCATCCTCTTCTTCGTCTACGTTTTCAACTTCATCGACCGGCAGATCGTCACGATCCTGGCGGAGCCCATCAAGCAGGATCTGCAGATCGCCGACTGGCAGCTCGGGCTGATGACGGGCACGGCCTTCGCCATTTTCTACTGCACACTGGGCATTCCCATTGCTCGCCTGGCCGAGCGGCGTAATCGACCCTGGATCATCGGCCTGTCGCTGGCCGCCTGGAGTGGCTTCACTGCCTTGTGCGGCCTGGCCCAGAATTTCTGGCAGCTCGTCCTGGCGCGTATAGGCGTCGGCGTGGGCGAAGCGGGCTGCACACCACCGGCGCATTCACTGATCGCCGATTACACCCCGAAAGAACAGCGCGCCTCCGCCATGGCCGTCTACTCCATGGGCAATCCTGTCGGCGCTCTGATCGGCGTGGTCGCCGGGGGTCTCATCGCCGACGCCTTCGGCTGGCGCATGGCATTCCTGCTGGTTGGGTTGCCGGGGCTGGCGATGGCTGTCCTGGTGATCGCAAGCCTGATTGAACCGCGGATCAAGAAGGCCACTACCGCGGCCAGGGAGGTGTCACAGGCAGCCGCCGCAGATCAGGCTTCCTTCGCCGATGTACTCAGGGTGCTCGCCCGCAAACGGACGTTCTGGTACATGGCCCTGGCGGTTTCGATCGTCGCGTTCGTCGGCTATGGCCATGCACCTTTCGGAGCCTCTTTCTTCCTGCGGGTACACGGGGCCGAGATCGAGCAACTGGCCGCGCAGTTCGGCCTGGGTCCGATCGGCTTTGTCGGACTGTCGCTGGGACTTATTCTCGGCGTCGCCGCGGGCGCAGGCGTATTTCTCGGTGGCGTCATTGCAGACAAATTCGGCGCCCGCGATCTGCGGGCTTACATGGGTATTCCGGCGGTGGCTGTGCTGGCGTCAGTACCCATCTACACTATTGCCCTGCTGATGCCGACCTTTCTGCCCATCCTGCCGCTGCTCGCCGTCAACTCGGTGCTCGTCTCGCTCTGGCAGGGTCCGGTTTACGCCACCGTGCAGAACATCGCTCCGGTACACATGCGCGCCACCGCGGCCTCTATTTTTCTCTTCATCGCGAACCTGATCGGCCTAGGCCTGGGGCCTCTGGCGGTGGGTCTTGCGAGCGATATTCTCGCCGGTCCGTTTGGTCTCGGGTCTGCCGAAGGCGTACGTTGGGCCCTGATCGGATCCCAGTTCCTGGCGATTCCGGCGTTCGTCTTATTCTGGCTGGCGCGCCGAACCATTCGCGAGGAAATGGAAGAGTAGCGACCTCAGCGCAAAGAACAGAAGGAAAGTGTAGTGAACCTGATTGTCTTCGAGCATCCGCTCTCGCCCTACGCGCAGAAGGTGAAACTAGCCCTGCATTTCAAGGGTATTCCGTTCGAGGTCGAACAGCCCATCGGCGGTACCGATGTGGGAGACTTCATGGCGGCGAGCCCGCGAGGCGAGGTCCCCGTGCTGCGGCACGACGCCGTCAACCTGTATGACTCCAGGGTGATCGGTGCATACATTGACGAGACCTGGCCGGAGCCAGCCCTGCTTCCCGCCGACCCGGTCGAGCGCGCAGGGATTCGCCTGATAGAGGATGCCATGGACACGCACTTCGAAGGCAACACCTGGGGACTTGGCGAAGTAAGGATCTTCGGTCGCGCCGCCGGCGCCCAGGCCGATCGTCTGTGTGCTTACGCCGAAACAGAGATCAAGGGCTGGTATAAATGGCTGGAGCCACGCCTGTCCGCCGCGGGCTGGTTCAATGGTTCGGACTACGGCTGGGGCGATATCTGCGTGGTGCCATTCGTAAACGGCGCCGGCCGCTTCGATATCGTGCCAGCCACCGGTTCACGGCTGGCTGACTGGCTGGCCAGAGTCAACGAGCGGGAAGACGTGAAGGCAGTCACCACGGCCGCGCAGGCGGCAGAGCTGGACCCCGCAGCGATGCAGGCGGCCATCGAGGGGGGATTCAAACGCGAGTACCGAGACCATCGCCTCGAATGGATGATCCGGGCCGGCGGCATGGACGTGGTGGCCGCCGGTGTCGCTGCAGATAACATCAGATTCAACGGGAGCTTCGAATGAGCACGCCGATCCTGCATCACTATCCGCCGAGCCTGTTCTCGGAAAAAATCCGTACACTGTTCGGCTACCTGGGCATGGAATGGCAGTCGGTGATCATTCCTCCGATCATGCCGAGACCGCATCTGATGCCGCTGTCCGGTGGTTACCGCAAGACGCCGATCATGCAGATTGGCGCCAATGTCTACTGCGACACCGAGATCATCTGCCGCAAGCTCGCGGCTCTCGCCGGAAACACCTCGCTATACGCACCGGGTTTCAATGCCGAGCGCGTGGCTCGCTGGGCAGACACCGAGCTGTTTCGCACTACGGTCACGCTCAACTTCCGCCCGCAGGCGCTGGCCGCACAGATGAGCCGGATGTCCGAAGACGAAATGGCAGCTTTTCAGAAAGATCGTGCAGAGCTCTCGGGCGGCGCACCCATCGTCGCGGGGGATCCGGCCGCCGCCGAAGCGGATTTTCAGGCCCTGATGGAGCACCTTGAGGCGTCACTGGAGAACGATTTCCTGTTCGGCGCTGAACCCTGCATTGCAGACTTCAGCGTCTACCACTGCCTGTGGTTTGTCGCCGGAAACGCGGCCAATAAGCCGCTGTTCGAACCCTGGCCCGGAGTACGGCGCTATCTGGAGCGCATGGAGCGCTTCGGGCACGCCACCTTCACCGAGATTGCGGCGGAGGAAGCACTCGACATTGGCACCGCGACAAAGCCTGAAACACCGGCTGATGCGGCAGTCGAAGCCCGCCTGGCCGGTGGCATCAAAGCCGGTGATGCGGTGACCGTTCAGCCAAACGACTACGGCCGTATTCCGGTGGCAGGCAGCCTCGTCAGCTGGAACAGCAACGAGATCGTCATCGCGCGGCAGGACGACCAGGCGGGAGACGTGATGGTGCACTTCCCCAACATCGGCTTCGAAGTTACGGCAGCGTAAGGGCACGACCCGGAACCCGATACAGATAGCGGGACTCCATCAGATCAGGTCGTAGTCCTCAATCCTCGGTTCCCGGGTCTGCTCCCAGAACTGGCGCAGCGTGAACGGCCAGTTCTGGGTGATGCGACCGCTGGCGTTCTTGTACCAGGTGTTCACACCGGACTGACCCCAGGCCATCCCCCGGTTGCCCTCATCGATCCACTCGTTGTAGGCATCGTGCACTTCCTGACGGACGTCCAGCGCCTTCCCCTCCTGCTCCATCGACAGCGCCAGGCAGCCCAGGATGTAGCGCACCTCGCACTCGGAGAAAAAGACGATGCTGCCATTCACCACGATGTTCGTGTTAGGGCCGTAGCAGCAGTAGAGGTTCGGAAAACCGGGTACGGTAATGCCTTTATAGGCCCTGGGCTCACCCGCCCAGACATCGTGCAGCTCCTTGCCGCCGAGGCCGTAGATCTTCATTGGGTGCAGAAAGCTCGAAGCCTGAAAGCCGGTCCCATAGATGATGGCGTCGAACTCGTACTCTTTACCGGACTCGAGACACAGCCCCCGTTCAGTGATCCGCTCGATGGGATCGGTAATCAGCGCCACGTTGTCGCGCTTCAGCGTGCGCAGGTACTTGCCGTCGTCGATGAGCGCCCGCTTCGCACCAGGTGGGTAGTCCGGTGTGCATTTGCCCAGAAGGTCCGGCCGGTCCGCAAGCTGCTCCTGCAGATTTTCGACCAGCGCATCCCGGAACATCTGATTGGCAGCACTCACGGATTCCTCCGGCCTGTTCCAACCGTCTTCCACGGTGACGGCCTCCAGCAGCCCTTCCGCCGTCCGCCAGAACATGCTGAAGCGGAACCATTTAGCGTAAAAAGGCACGTGGCGGAGCAGCCAGTGCTTACCGGTGGGCACCTCCTGAAAGTATTCCTCGTTGGGCACGATCCAGGGTGCCGTGCGCTGAAAAATGGTCACGGACTCCGCCTGCTCCGCGAGCACGGGCACAAACTGAAAAGCGCTGCCTCCGGTGCCGATCACGCCGATTCGCTTACCGCTCAGATCGTGCTCATGCGCCCACTGCGCGGAGTGGAAAGAGACGCCTTTGTAATCCTCGCGGCCAGCGAGATCAGGCATCTTCGGTCGGTTCAGCTGCCCGACCGCGCTGATGATGGCATTGGCAGTCAGGGTCTGTTCTTTGCCTGCACCGTCCCGGGTTTTCACCTGCCAGACGTGGTTCTGCTCGTCGAAGCGCGCTTCCGTCACCTCCGTTTCGAAGCGAATACTGTCGCGCAGCCCATATTCGTCTGCGGTTTCGGCAAAGTAGCTCTTCAGCACCGGCTGCGCCGAGAAGTGCTGAGGCCAGTCGTTCGGTTTGAATGAATAGGAGTAGACGTGGTTCGCGCTGTCCACCCGGCAGCCCGGATAGGTGTTCTCATGCCAGGTGCCACCCACGTCGGCATTTTTCTCCAGCACCTCGAAGGGGATGCCGGCATCTTTGAGTCGTTTGGCGGAGAGCAGGCCGGACATGCCCGCTCCGATCACCAGCACCTTGTAGCGCTGTTTGTCTTCCACCGGTACGACCTCGATCTTCGGCTGGGCGTAAGGATCCTCTCCATGCAGCGCTAGCTCGGAAGTAAGAAACTCCACGTACTCGCTTGTGACCTCCTGCCCCACAAGAAAGCTCAGCATCTCTTCGAGCTCTTTATCCGTGGGCATGTAGAAGGGCTTCGGGTCATCCCGGTGGGAAGCGAGCACTTCCAGCGCCCGGGAACGGATCGTGGCGCGCTGCGCTTCCGTGAGCCCGTCATCCGGGCTCAGGAACGCCATCTGCGGTTGAATGTCTCCCCGGATCAGGCTCATGTCACCGGTAAGGTGCACGAGCGCCAGCATCAGGGAGGGAATCTGTGCCTCCTCCAGCGCGGCCGAAAGACGCGCATTATCCAGATCGATTTTCTCCAGCTTTTCCTGTGCAGACATCGTCAGAACCTCACTTGCTACTCAGCCTCACTGCTCAGATTACCGCGGACGGATTCTTGGGAACGCGGGGTCCCGGAACGGCGCCCCCTCCGGCAGTTTCCGCATCCGGGTCAGCGGATGCACCCCGGGATCCGAAGCGGCGCCGGAATTTTCCAGAGCGCCGGGAGCCATGCCCGGGCGCCAGGCTACCACTGCATCCTCGCCGAAAAACCTCAGGCTCAGAGTCCGGCGGCGCCCCGCCACGCCTGTAGCGCCGCCGCCGTGCAGCGCCGCCGGGTGAAACACCAGCACGTCCCCCGGCCCGGTTGGCCAGGAAACCAGCGGCCATCGTGAGCGGTCTGCTTCGATGTCGGGCAGCCGGGGATAGGTGCCATCACCGTACAGCGGCAGGGTATCATCCTCCGGATCGAACCGGGATCCATCGTAAATGGGACCTTGGTGGGAACCCCGGACGAACTCCAGGGCGTGGTCGGAGGCAACCGGGTCGAAGGAGATCCACATGACAGCGAGCTGCGTTCCCCGCACAGGCAGGTAGGGGCTGTCCTGATGCCAGGGCGTGCGCCGGATCTCGCCGCCTTCCTTGCGGAAAACCTGCTCGTACATGAACCAGACATCCGGCTGAGCCCACAGCCCAGCGATCAGATCGCCAATCTCCGTTTCCCGGACCAGCTCATCGTAGGCTGCCAGTGCGGCCGGATTGGCCAGATCCTGATAGAAAATACCCGCGCCGTTTGACGGCAGCTCAGAAGCGCCAGGGCCGGGATGGGCCAGGCTCCAGTCGAATGCTTCCCGTGCCAGCGCCATGGTCGCAGCCGACAATGCGTTTCTGAGGCAAACAGCGCCGTCCGTACGAAACGCAGCCACCTCGACAGAATCGATCATACCTCTGATTCCTCGGATCCCTGATCAGGCTATCGCGTTCCGACCGCGGCGAAAAGGTGTCGGCTTCAGGGGCAATAGATCTCGTGCAACGTTCTAATGACCGGCAGCGCGCTGCTGTCAACGAGCGAATAGTAGATCGTCTGCGCGTCACGCCGCGTTTGGACAATCCCTTTCTGACGAAGCACGCTCAGATGCTGGGACAGGGCAGATTGGCTGAGCGCCACTCTGGCGTTCAGATCTGAAACCGACGACTCGCTCTCCGCGAGAGTGCAGAGGATGAGGAGCCGGTTTCGATTGGCCAGCGTCTTCAGCAGTTCAGCCGCCTCACCTGCACTGGCGCGCATCTGCTCCAGATTGAGCGTGGCAAGCGACAGATCGGTCACGCGATCAGGACTCGGTGGCGAGTTCGCGCTCGGATCTCATACCCAGCTTGCGCATCACGATCGCGGCCGGACAGAAGCCTGTGAACGACTGTTGAAACAGGTTTGCGCCGACGAATACCGTGAGCCACACGAAGGCCGGGTGGACAAAATAGGTCAGTGCCACAGACAGCAACACCATGAACCCAGCGAAAGCTTCTACAGATTTTTCAAGTGACATGTTTTCTCCTCAGCTGTCGTTTTCCGGAGCATCCGGAGTCTTCTGACCGCCATGCCGAGACCGATGATGCGCCTGATGAGATGCAAATTCCGCCGGGTCGATCGACCCATTCCCATCGGCATCGATCTCGGAAAAGGATGGCGCTTCGCTCAGGTGCTTCATCTGCCGGCCCTCGGCTGCGCGTTCCGCGATCCGCTGGCCGCGGGCTTCATAGAACTCCGCCTCGCCAAGCTGGCCATCACCGTCCAGATCGAACTCTTCGAAGGTCGGCGGCCCAGCGCCAGGGCCGTGTTGCGCCAGCAATGGCGTAGCCACCAGGATGCTCGCCAGCGCAGCCGAACGAATCAGATCCGGCATCACCCTCGACCCGCGCCGCCTAACGGCCACGTCCCGAACCTTTGGCTTTGCCTTTGCCACCCTGGCCCTTCCCTTGATCCTGATCCCGTCCATAGCCGTAGGCATGGCCTTTGCCCTGGCTCTGGCCTTTACCCTGGCTCTGACCTTTGCCCTGAGCAGCACCGTCGCCTTCGCCCTGCTCAGCCACATCACCCCGCCGCTCCGTCTCACGGTTCTGGTTACGCACCTGCTCGGTGTTGCCACTCGGGGTCGAGTTCTGGGTCCGGGTCTGGACCTCTTCCTGCGCGCGAGTCTGGCTGGACTCCGCGGCGTTGACTAAGGGTATCGCCAGCATCCCTGCAAGCAGCACCAGTGCGGATGAAATCTTCTTCATTGCGTGACCTCACAATCAACCTTAAATTAGAGCCTCCTAATATAAGATGCTGCGGAGTGGCGAACAGTAGGGGATTCCCCCTAACCGTCAGCATGATGAGCATCGCTATCCGGAAACCGGGGAGCCTGTTATTTTTACTGGGTTCGGCGTACTCGTCAGCCGCCAGAGACTCAACCGTGGATACCGAAGCGCTCACTGCCGGGATTGCCGAGGCAATCGGAGAACGGACTCCTCTGCCCTTTATTGAAGCCGCACTGACTTTGGATGAGGCCTACCAACTGCAGCATCAGGTCACGAAGCGACGATGCCCTGAAGACGGAGGCGGCATCAAGGCCGGCGTTACGTCACAGAGCGCGCAGAAGCACTTCGGAATTGACCGTGCATTGATCGGCAGCCTCTATGGGGACTCGCGCCTCGGCGATCGGTGTCGACTACCTTTCGTTGAAGGACGAATGCTGGAGTGTGAACTGGCCGTTCTCGTTGACTCTGATGGCAATCCGAAACAGATCGCCCCGGCCATAGAGATTGTGCTGGTGCAGTTTTCCCGGCCCGACGATATGACGGCCGAGAATCTGGTTCTGAGTAACCTGGGGGCAGACAGCTACATTGTCGGGGAATTGCAGCCTTGGTCCCCGCCGTATGACGAAGTGACTGCTGAGCTGATGCTCAATGGCGAGATGATTAATCGGGCGCCGGTCACCGACTCACTCGGCGGGCCGGAGAAGTCCACCGCCTGGATCTGTCGGGAAGCGCAGGCCCGGGGATTCGCGATCAATTCAGACACGTTGTTGATGACCGGCGCCTGCGGCAGAGTGGTACCGGCAGAAGTCGGTCACTACTCAGCCGATTTTGGCCCTCTCGGCAAACTGAGCTTCGAGATTTCAGGATAACAGTGCTGCCTGAATTCAGTCAGCGGCTGGTCGGCGGTGGCACCAGCACCTGACCCGAAAATCCGGGGGTCAGCGTACCGTTCTCACGGGCGACGACTCCGTTAACGATCACCAGGTCAAATCCGAC
>Ga0316187_10004973_pt1 | contig 11514 bp, 11 predicted proteins | sample CroRivburrow1_MG_FD_204927 | JGI IMG/M metagenome (GOLD analysis project Ga0316187, IMG submission 204927) | Coastal sediment microbial communities from Maine, United States - Cross River worm burrow 1 | ecosystem: Environmental > Aquatic > Marine > Coastal > Sediment | place: USA: Maine...
ACAGGCCGATGCGCTGAAGGCAAAAACATTCTACGGGTACAAACCCGCGGAAACCCAGAAATGGGTTGACGAAGCCTCCGACGTTCCACCCAAAGAGTTTGTTGTTGTTCCTGGCGCAGGTTCTGAAGGCAACCTGCAGTGCGATACGATAGTTTCGAAGGAGCAGGCCGAGATCGACAGGAAATACCTTAAGCGTGCAATTAAACTTGCGTCTCACAATCCGATGCAAGCCATACACGGTCATGCTCCTGACGGCGGTCTCTTTGGCGCAGTAATCTACAAAGATGGCAAAATCCTCGGAGAGGGTTGGAATACTGTTCTCAAAGAAGGTGACCCGACACGCCACGGAGAAATGAATGCTGTGCGGCAGGCGACGCACGACCACGGGTATGGCCTAGAAGATCTCGCTGGCGCGACCTTATACACCTCTGGTGCACCGTGCCCGATGTGCTACGCGACAATGGCTTGGGCAAACGTCAAGCGAATCGTCTATGCATCAGACTATGGAGATGCCATGGAATATGGAGGCTTTAAGGATGAGCCAATTCGCGCGGCACTCACTGTGCCTATCGAAAAGAGACCTTGGCCTGGTTGTCAGGCTGAGTCGGGCCTCGGTCGCGCATGGTGGGAGCAGTACAATGCGGTGGTCTACAAAGATGGTAAGGGCGCGAAATACTAGAGTCTTAGTTATTGATGTATCTTTACCAGCGAGATTTGCCGCTGGATTGAACGGAAAATGGGATGTTACGGTTATTGGCGTACCTTGGGCGGTTTTAAACTTTTGGAAAGTCTGTCAGCTCATACAGGCGCTGAAGGTCTACCAGCTGGCTTGATGAACCAAAAACAATGCAAAAAGCACGATAGAAACAAGCAATATGGATGCAAGTGGTTTAATGGATTTTGTTTCTGGCTGTAGATCCCGGTATCGAATTTCGGTCATCTTCCCTCTCCGTTGATGCCATATTTCTTTACCCCGAGACAATTGCAGGCGCAGAGAAAAACACAATCCAGCATTCGTTAGGTGGAGTATAACTTTGGTTAGGAAGTCCTTGCTGTTGGGAGTCAGTTTAAAAAATAGATGGTTATGGCTATCAGAAAAAGTATTAGTCCGATAAGGCGGAGATAGGACGTTTTTTCTCTTCGCTGGTTCCAGTATGTAGAATCAGCAACCCTGCGACTCGGGGATTCTCGATCAATCGATCTTCGTTCCTGCAATTTTCTTTGGTCTTCGGTCATTGACGACACCCCATTTCCAGCAACTTCTTACCGAATAATAGCATGAAAGATGGATAGCCGCCTGAGAGTTTGGTAATTTAACTTGAGTGACTGATTCTCGCCGGAGTTAGTCTTACGAGAAACCTGTCAGATCATACAGGCGCTGAAGCTCTGCTTTTAATTCGGCCACCTCATTTTCGAGTTGGGCGATGCGATTCGAGTCCGCGTTGCCAGCCGATGGGGAAGGAGATGCAGCGCGTTGCGGGATTTCGATATCCGGTTCGCCGCAGAGTAGCTGGGCGAAGCGGTCCTCTCTTTGACTAGAACCACGCGGAATACGAATGACCAGCGGTTCGTCGCGACCCATCAATCCATCGAGTACAGCCTGAATTTCATCGTTGCTTTCAAACTCAACCATGCGATTGGTATTGATACGGATTTCGTTAAGGGTGAGGAGGCTGCGCAGCATCAGCACGCAAATTATGGCGCGTTCCTTGGAAGTGATGCCAAGCTTGCGTGAGAGGTGATGCTCGAAGCGATCCACCCGGCCATCCATGCGGGCGGTGACCAATCCCTGAGTACGTAATCCGTTGACCACGCCACCAACCTGGCCTTCGCTTAAACTCATCACCGGAACCCGGCTACTTTTCTGATTGCAGGCCGCCGTGAGCGCCTTGAGGGTGAGGGGATAGTATTCCGGGGTGGTGGCCTGTTTTTCCATCAGACAGCCCAGTACGCGCGCCTCATTGGCCGATAACATCACATCAACCGCATCATCACTCATCATTCAACCTCACCCCTGTTATTTCTTGCTCTTTTTCTTCTTGCTCAGCCATGCATCGTGATGCGCCACCAGTGCCTTCAGATCGTCTTCCGCCTTGTCCGGGGTGCGGGTGACTTCGGCATATCCATGCTTGCTTACCTTCATGACCTCGACGGGCTTGGTGATGAAGTCCTCGATGGCCTCAAGCAGAGGCTTTTCCTCGGGGCTGCAAAAGGCAATGGCCTCGCCTTTGTTTTCCCCTCGTCCGGTACGGCCCACTCGATGCACATAGTTTTCCGGCTTTTCCGGCAGGTCATAGTTAATCACAAAATCCACATCGGGAATGTCGATGCCACGCGCGCTCACATCGGTGGCGATCATCACCCGACATACAGTGTCGCGAAAAGCCTGCATGGTCTCGTTGCGCTGCATCTGATCCTTGTCCCCATGGATGCTCAGGGCAGCAATTCCGGTGCGTTCCATGGCCTTGGCTACGCGCTCGGCACGCACTTTGGTGCGCACGAAGACAATCACCTTGCCGTCGGGATGATCAGTCAGGAAGCGCTCGAGGAAGAAACGCTTGTCATCCATTTCCACGAACATGACGAAGTGGCTGATGTTTTTGGAAATCCTGTCCTTGGGTGAAACCTGAATGCGGATGGCTTCGCTCTTCACCTGCGAGTAGGCCAGCTTTTTGATCTCATCATTGAGAGTGGCGGAAAAGAACAGGGTCTGGTGCCGTTGTTTGAGCATTCGTTTGATATAGATGATGTCCTCGATAAAGCCGAGATCGAGCATATGATCAGCCTCATCGAGTACCAGCGTGTTGATTCTATCCAGTTGCAACACCTGCTGGTTGATCAGGTCGAACATGCGACCCGGTGTGGCGATCAGTATATCGATGCCGTCCTGCAGCTTGGCAATCTGAGTATCCTGCTCGACCCCGCCATGCAGGGTGAACACTTTCACCTTGGTATGGTCGGCGATGCTTTTGAATACCGCGCCGATCTGTTTTGCCAGCTCGCGGGTAGGTGCCAGGACAATGCATTTGATGCCGTAACTTCTCTTGCTTGTCTTGTAGCGCTGGATTTTATCAATCACCGGAATGGCAAAGGCAGCAGTTTTACCCGTGCCTGTCTGGGCAATGGCTAGCACATCCTCATCATTGAGAATCGAAGGGATGGCCTTGAACTGGATGTCGGTGGGGCGGACAAAACCCAGCTGTCTCAGATTCTTTTTGATCTCGGCTGATAGATAGTATTGCTCGAATTTCATTGATTTAACCTTTTCCATACCTGTGGCACGATTTCGATAGCCTGTTCGCCATTGCTGAACCAAAGTTGAGTGTCGCTAATGGTACACTGTAATTGCATGGCGCGCTCTGCCATCTGTCCAAGGGTTGATGCATCCGCTTCGGGGATGTTGACGACGCTGAGGTTTTTGAAACGTTCGAGTTTGTTGCGGTTTTGTTCCCACCACGCGCTACCGCTGCTGTGCTGGTAGGTATAAATCATCACCTGCTTTGATCTGCCACAGGCCTTGCGTATGCGTTTCTCATCTGGTTGGCCGAGATCAATCCACAACTCGATTTCATCACTCAGGCTTTTCTGCCAGATGTCGGGCTCGTTATCGGTACTCAGCCCTTTGGTGAATTGCAGCGATTCACTGGCGTTGAGCGCAAAGGCCAGCAGGCGGACCATCATGCGCACATCGTTTTCCGAAGGGTGACGGGCAATAGTCAGTTGGTGATCCTGATAATAATGCCGGTCCATATCGGTGATCTGCAATTGAGCTTTGAAGATGGTTGATTTAAGTGCCATGAGAGGCTTCTAGGGAAGAATGGCGCGGCAAGCAAGAAGAATGCTTATATCCAGCCGCAGAAATCGGCGGGAGGCCGACTACAGGTAGTATTTTCCCTCGTAGACGAAGTTGACCGGCCCTTCAAGACAAACATCTTCCGGCGTGCCGGAAACTGTCACCATGCCGCCTGGCATATGAATGTGCTGTGCGCGCTGATGGCCATCCTGATGCCAGATAGCAACCGCGGTGGCGCAAGCACCACTGCCGCATGAGGGGGTGCGCCCTGAGCCGTGTTCAATAATGTCCACATAGACTTCGTCAGCAATCTGACCGCTTACAATCTCGATATTACGGTCAAGCGGGAATTCCTCCACCGCTTCAAAGAAAACGCTATGCAGGTTGCCGATATGCACATCTACATGCGCCTCGGTGCTGCCTGTGATCTCTACCTTGCCCATATGCACGCGAATACCACTTTCACCTTTTTCAATACGCACAGAGCGATCACGCAGGCGTATTTTTACCATATCAGCATCGCTTTCTTCCAGCAGCATGGCACCAACGCAGCGTAGGCCATTACCGCAGTTGCCGGCTTCGGAGGCATCGTTATTAAAAATGCGCATGGCTGCATCGCACTCTGCATCAGGGAGCAGTACCAGCAATTGATCGCAGCCGATGCCGAAACGACGTTCGGTCATGGCGGCAATCAATTCTGAATCAAGTTCCGGGAGGGTGGATTCGCGGCCGTCGAGGATTACGAAATCGTTTCCCTGCGCATGCATTTTGCGAAAGGGAAGTTGTTTCATGATTTGCTTCCGTGCTCCACCACCACGTTGGTGTAGATGCCGCCGCGCACATTGAATCGAGCCTCCAAACGAAGCCAGCGTGGTGCGATGGCCGCAATCAGGTCATCGGCGATCATATTGGTCACTTTTTCATGAAAATGCCCTTCGTCGCGGAAGCTCCAGAAGTACTGCTTGAGCGATTTCAGCTCCACGCACTCAGCATCGGGCGTGTAGTCGAGCGTAATTTCAGCGAAATCAGGCTGGCCGGTTTTAGGACACAGACAGGTGAATTCAGGACACTCAATCTGGATATTATAATCACGCTCAGGATTAGGGTTGGCAAAGGTTTCCAATTGTTTGCTGGCTGTCAGAGGCATGTCGTTCCTTCAAAGTGGGTGATGATTTCAGCGTAGATGCGGGTCAGTTCATTTAGTTCGGAGATAGCCACGCGCTCGCCAATTTGGTGAATAGTATCGTTCGTCAGGCCAAGTTCCACTACCGGTATGTCGGCTGCGGCGAGAAAGCGTCCGTCGGATGTTCCACCTCCGGTGTCGCGCAGAGTTTTGATTCCGTTGATACGCTCGATGCTTTGCTCCACCAAATCCAGCAGAGGGCAGTCGGCGGTGTAGAAGGCGGCAGCTTCATGGCGAATATCCAGTTGGATGGTTGAGTCGCCTGCACATGCGGTTTCAATGCGTTGGCGGATTTCCTCGAAATCGAGGCCCGGGTTGTAGCGGATATCGGCAAAGGCCGATGCCCAGCCTGGAATGACATTGCTCGCACCTTCACCACCTCGAATATTGGTGAATTGACAACTGGTCGGCGGAAAACCGGCAGCGGGTATGCCCCAGTCGATATGCTGAATGGCGTGCAAGGCCTCCACGGCATGGTGAATAGCATTGTCGGCGTCTTGAGGGTAAGCGGAATGCCCTTGTTTACCTTCTACGCTGAGATATACATGGGCCACTCCTCGACGGCCTCGACGAATGGTGTCGCCGACTTGTGAGGATGAGGATGGTTCGCCAACCACCGCTGCATCGGGTAGAAGTTTTTGTTCTTGCAGATATTCAACCAACCGTACGGTGCCATCAATTGAGTCACCTTCCTCATCGGAGGTGATCAGTAGTTGCAGGCCGGGTAGGGCGGCTTCTTGTGCACAGCACTTTTCCAGCGCGGTCAGCCAGCAGGCGATACCTGCCTTCATGTCCTGCGCTCCGCGCCCATGTAGCACGTTGTTTTCGACAACAGCTTCAAATGGCGGATGCGGCCATTGATTCTCCGGCCCGGTTGGTACGACGTCTGTGTGTCCTGCGTATGCCAGTGTTCCCTGCTTGTCGCCTTTGCGGCTGTAGATGCTGTTGATCACGCCGCCAACATCGACCCGGGTGCGTGTGAAACCGAGCGGTGTTAAGACAGCTTCGATGTAGTCCTGACAGCCGCCATCTTGCGGAGTGATTGAGCGGCGCCGGATTAGTTCGACGGCATGTTTGATGGCTTCAGGGCTGGTTGTCGGATGGGGGGTAGAGCCCATCAGTTGATATCTTCGGATGGGGCCGCAGATGAAAGCAAGCGATGGTCATGCAAGACCTTGTCTTTTTCACCCAGTGCTCCCGGTTCTGCGACAGACAAACCATTTATAGTGATACTCAGGGCCAGCGGGTTGCCTGAGGTTAACAGCAGGTAATCTTCATCCGTTTTCAAGCGCATGCCTTGGCCGCTGCGCAGCAGAGCCTCCTTGGCAAGTGTGCCATCGGGCTTATGCAATTGTAGCCATACATCCTCATCCACCGCAGTCAGGAGAAAGACATGACGACCGCTGCCATCCGTGCTGGTTAGGGCAGAGGTCATCTGACGGGTATTTTCCGTCTCTGCCTGCTTAGCCACTGTCGGGCTGGGAATAATTACAGGCTCTTGTGTAGCGGCCGGTTCAGCAGGGGAAGATTCCGCATCTGAAGCAGCTTTCACGGTTTCTTCGGCAAGAAGAGCATCAGACTGCACCGATGTTTCCTCTGCCTGTGCAGGGAGTTCAGATACTGTGGCGTCCTCTGCTTGCAGCTCTATCGTAGCTGGAGCCGGGGCTAGGACAGGGTTAGCCATTTGCAGACGGGCGGGATGTAGTTCTTCCTCACCCTCATCGACGACATTGAACAGAATCAGCAGGATTAAAAAGCAGGCTCCGGCGGCAACAGCCCATGCCCGATTCATCGCAATGGGCGGGTCTGGCATGGTAAACGGCTTGGTCAGGGTATATTCACCCGTTTTCAGGGCTTCGATATCCTCACCAAGATCGACACCTAGAAGATTTGCGTACTGACGCAAAAACCCCATGACGTAGACTTCTTCCGGCAATGTCTTCCAGTCACCGCTTTCCAGTGCCTCAAGATAGTGTTGACGGATTCTGAGTTGCTCGGAGGCCTCATGAATACCGATATCTTTGACCTGACGGGCTTGTGAAAGGCGCTCACCAAGGTGGCATCGTGCCTCGATGCGCAGCTCGCTTTCGCTCAATTCTACTTTACTCTCAGCCACTGGTTTGCCTTTATTCGCGGGGCTCATGGTCGCATGCCTTTAAGTTGCTCTTCTGCCCACGCTCGGTCCAATGGTTCTGGGGTTTGTCTGATGAAAGTCTGCAAATGCTCACGCATCAGTCCGGGTTCCCTATTCTTTTGCAGCAAAGGAAGCAATCCTTGCAAGGCCTGTAGATTGGCTGGGCTGTCACGTAGAATGGTTTCGTACATGGCTTGGGCAAAAGCCGGACGATTATATTTTACGTATGCGGATGCTTCTTTCAGGCGTGATAACTCTGGCAGAGGATTGATCAGGCGAGCCTGCCGGTAGGCGGCAATAGCATCATTGAAACGGTCCTGCATCAGCAGGGCATCGCCGAGATTGATGTAGGCGATATCAGGCCGGTTGTAACGCGGATCATCCAAGGCGCTTCTGAAAGCTTTTTCGGCTTCCTTGGGCTTCTGCATGGTCAGCAGAAGGATACCGAAGTTGTTGTATATGCGCGGCGATGGCTCAATGGCGATGGCACGGGTGTAATAGTCATGCGATTTTTGCAGATCGCCACGCAGGCGCCATGCAACACCCAAGGCATCAAGAATATCGGTACGCCGGGGATTGAGACGTTCGGCGTGCAGTAGTTCATCGAAGGCTTTAGGTAGATTGTTTTTATTGAGCGCATCAAGGCCCAGTAAATAATGCGATTCGACCTGTTTGGGCGTACCTTTTTCCGTCGATTTGTTTTGTTTGCCTGCGCATGCGCTCAGGGATAAGGCAAACACCATCAGCAAGGCAAGCATAATAGGGGGGCGATAGGCCATTAAAGCAACCTCTCGACCAGCGCGTGAATCGGTTTGATCGCACTATCGTCATGATCTGAAAGTTTACCGATGATGGCCATATCTAGCGCATGGGAGCAGCCAGAGTCGCAGTTGTGCAGTTGCGCTTGTTCAGCAAACAAGGCTTTCAACATGGCTTTGGCTTTGATTCCGTTACCATGCATGATTTCAAGTAAGCCCTCGACGCTTACATCATCCTCTTCGGTGTGCCAGCAATCGTAATCGGTGCTCATGGCGACGGTGGCGTAACAAATCTCTGCCTCCCGGGCTAACTTGGCTTCGGGGAGGTTGGTCATGCCAATGACATCCATACCCCAGCTGCGATACAGCTCTGATTCAGCACGGGTAGAGAATTGCGGGCCCTGCATACACAGATAGCTTCCACCATCATGAACCGTGATGTCAGCACTTCGGCAGGCGGTCAGCAGATGCTTTCGAAGTGCGCCGCATACCGGATCGGCCAACGATGTGTGTGCTACGACAGGTCCCTCGAAAAAGGTAGAGGCTCTGCCATGTGTGCGGTCGACGAATTGGTCGACGATGACAAAATGGCCGGGCACGATGGCCTCGCGCAGCGAACCGACGGCCGAGATGGAAATGATCTGCTCCACACCTGCCAGTTTCATGGCATAGATATTGGCTCTGTAATTGATTTGATGCGGCGGGATTTGATGCGCTCGCCCATGACGCGGCAGAAAGACCACTTCCTGATCTCCGATGCGGGCCAGAATCAGTGCATCTGATGGTTCACCCCAGGGCGTTTCCATGTTCAATTCGTCGAGAACATCCATGCCCTCAATGTCATACAATCCGCTGCCGCCAATAATACCAATGCGCTGATTCATATTCTTTCTATGCCCCTGATCCATCGTTTATGTGTTGCATCGTCGCGCCTGCAATATCCGGGAGCCTGCTTTTCATCAGCTGGCAGCATTCTCCATCTGCGATTTAAGCTGACCGCAGGCGGCCATGATATCGTCCCCGCGCGAACGCCTTACCGTCGCACGAATCCCTTTTCTTATCAACTGTTTGGCGAAGTTGTTCATGTGTTGCATTGTCGAGCCGCTATAGGGTGAGTCCGGCCATGCATTGAAATGAATCAGGTTGATGCGCTCCCGTTCCGGGTTTACAAACTGAGTCAGTGCAGCAAGGTCTTCATCGCGGTCATTGATGCCAGCAAGCATCACATACTCCAGCGTGATATGTCGTTGCGTGGGCAGCGGATAGGCATCAAGCGCCTTGCGCAGTTCAGCCAGCGGATACTTACGGTTGATGGGTACCAGTTCGTCACGCAGCGCATCACTGGCTGCGTGCAGTGAAATAGCGAGATTGACCGGTGCGTTTTCTCCCAGTCGGCCGATTTGCGGTACGAGCCCTGAAGTGGATACCGTGATGCGGCGACGAGACAGATTCAGGCCCTGTTCATCCATGAGTAGTTCTAGGCTGTCCAATACACCAGCTTCATTGGCCAAGGGCTCGCCCATGCCCATATAGACGATATGTGTTACCCCAGAGTGCAGGTCATCTGGCAGCGGGTCGCAGCGCAGATCGTGTTTTACAGCCAGAACCTGGGCGACGATTTCTCCGGCTGTCAGATTACCACTGAAGCGCTGAGTTCCGGTATGGCAGAAGGGGCAATCGAGAACGCAGCCGAGCTGTGAGGAAACACAGACTGCGGAACGTGATACGTCTGGAATCAGGACCGTTTCTACATTGCCGCCGCCCAGCAGTTGGAACAGATATTTGCGGGTTCCATCCTGCGAACACTGACGCTGTATCAGTTTCAGCGGTGAACAAATCAGTTGCTCGTTCAATTGCTCTTGCAAGGCGGCCGGAATGTTCTGCATCTCGGCAGGATTGGTGATGCCCTTGTTCACCCAGTCGCGTACTTGCTTAGCGCGGAAGCCTGGTTGCCCCATGGCCTGCATCTGCTGAACAAGCATGGCCAATGATAGGGCCGGAAGTTGCAGTCGTGTTTCAACGCTGAGGTTTGTGGATTCGGGGGTCTCTGTTGGCATGGCGGCATTGTACAGTTGCAGGCTGATTCGGGTAGCTTTCACAACCATGATATTGGCCACAGACAAGCCCGTAAGTATTTCCGCAGAAAATTTCACCGCGATGCATAATTTTGTGCAGAGTATGTGGCGTTTAAAACAGATGCCGGCCTATGCACAAGGATTGAAAGAGAAGCTGCCAGCAGCAGCCGGCATTGACCCCGGAGCCCCCGGAATCTTGATGGGGTATGACTTTCACCTGACTGAGCAGGGACCACGGTTGATTGAGATCAACAATAATGCAGGCGGCCTGTTTATGGGTGCTCATCAATGGCTTCCGCAGCCGGATATTCCTTGCTGGGATGACGTTCTTGTACGCCGCCTTTGTCGCATGTTTCCAGAGCACTGGAGGAATATCGGCATCATGGATGAGGATGTGACCGAGCAGTTCATGTATCCCGAGATGCTGGCTTATGCCGAGTTGTTGCATATGGAAGGGCGGCAGGTTGTCGTACTCAATCCTGAAGATATCCACCTTGCTGAGGATGGGTTGTACGCCAGAGGGGTGAATGGGGAAGAGCTTCGCCTGGATGGCATCTATAACCGGCACACCGACTTTTATCTGGAAAGCGCACAGTTGGCACATATCCGCAGCGCATACGAGGGCGGGTTGGTGCAGTTGAACCCGCATCCGCGCAGCTATGCTTTGCTTGGTGACAAGGGCCGCATGGTGGATTGGTGGCGTGAGGGGTTCTTGGAAACCATGCTACCGCCAGAAGAGATTGCCTCCATTCGCAAAATCGTGCCGGAAACCCGTCGTTTGCTTGATATGGATCTGGAAACCGCCTGGGCTGAGCGCAAGGGCTGGGTGTTCAAGCCAGCGGCGCGACATGGCGGGAAAGGCGTGTTGCTGGGGCGGGCGATGAGTCGCAAACGCTTTGCCGAGTTGGATGTCATGGACACCGTGATGCAGCGTTATGTGCCGGCCAGTAGCATCGAGCTGGGTGGCGTGGCCTTCCGCTTCGATATCCGTCTGTTCACGCATGGGCCTGAGCTGATCGCCCTGGCCGGGCGAGTCTGGCAGGGGCAAATGACCAACTTTCGCAGCGAGGGAAGTGGCTGGGTGGTGATCGACGTTGCCGACTCCTGAGACTACGGAAGAGGCCAGCGAGGTTTCGTCAGAGGGTAGTATTGCAGTGGTCGTCCCCTTGCTCAATGAAGCCATTGCATTGCCACAGTTATTGCAGGATTTGCGTCAATGCGCTGCCGACGAACTGGTGCTGGTTGATGGTGGTTCCAGCGATGAAACTCAACTGGTATTGCAGGAAAGTGGCCTGCGTTGGCTGACCTCGCAGTGCGGTCGTGGCGCCCAGATGAATGCCGGCGCACGAGTTTGTGAAAGCGAAATAATCCTTTTTCTACATGCAGATACAACTATAAGCTCAAGTGATATCGATATGCTGCGAGAGCTTGCTTCTAAGCCTGCGCATATCGGCGGGCGCTTCGATGTGCGCTTGTCCGGTGCGCATCCCGCGCTGCGTGTGGTCGAGTGGTTTATCAATCTGCGTTCACGGCTAAGCAGGATTAGTACGGGTGATCAGGCCATGTTTGTG
>Ga0316187_10004974_pt1 | contig 11513 bp, 9 predicted proteins | sample CroRivburrow1_MG_FD_204927 | JGI IMG/M metagenome (GOLD analysis project Ga0316187, IMG submission 204927) | Coastal sediment microbial communities from Maine, United States - Cross River worm burrow 1 | ecosystem: Environmental > Aquatic > Marine > Coastal > Sediment | place: USA: Maine...
CGGGAATCGCGTTGGCCATGGTTGCCGCCGCCCGCGGTTATCGCTGCATCCTCACCATGCCAGAGTCCATGTCCCAGGAACGGCGGAAGGTGCTTGCCCTCCTCGGCGCCGAGCTCGTCCTGACCCCTGCGGCGGACGGGATGAAGGGAGCAAGCGTCCGGGCCGAGGAACTGCTCGGGGAGACCCCGGACTCGGTGATGCCCGGTCAGTTCTCGAACCCGGCCAACCCCGAGATCCACAGCGCCACCACCGCGCAGGAGCTCTGGCAGGACACCGACGGCCGGATGGCGGCCTTTGTCGCCGGGGTCGGCACCGGTGGCACGATCACCGGAGTCGGCAGGGTTTGGAAGCACCGACGGCCCGCCACCCGCATCGTCGCCGTCGAACCGACTGACTCGCCCGTGCTCTCCGGCGGCGAGCCGGGGGCGCACCGGATCCAGGGCATCGGTGCGGGATTCATCCCGGACAATGTCGACACGTCGCTCATCGATGAGGTCATCCAGGTGTCGAACGAACAGTCTTTTGACATGGCCCGGCGTCTCGCCCGAGAAGAGGGGATCCTCGGTGGGATCTCCACCGGCGCCGCCTGCACGGCCGCCCTCGAGCTCGCGGGCCGGCAGGAGTTCGAAGACAAGCTCATCGTCTTCATCGCCCCGTCGACATCGGAGCGCTACATCTCCACCGATCTCTTCGAGGGTCTGGGGTAGACCCGAGTCCGCGTCGGATCCCAAGTTTGTCTCCGAGCGCGCGGGAAATCGCGTCCACCGGGGCGTGCCTGCCTTGACACGGCACGTCCGTTTAACGCCAATCCTGCAAACTCTCAGCAGGAGCGGAACGAGATGAGAGGCGCCGCTACCCCGCCGGGGCCGGAGCGGTCGATCTCGCGAGCACGGGATCACGGGCGGCGCCCGGAAGACGCACGAGCAAGGACTCGGGATCGATGAACGCCTTGACCGGCAGTTCGCCGGCGAGGTCGCCGTCGAGCTGGTACCGGACACGACCTCCACCAGTCGGCAGAATCTCCACTTTATCCACCATCGCACGCCACACATCGCGCCGTCGGACATGGCGCCCGAAAGGCATCCCGAGGGCGAAGGGCACGGCAAAGCGTCGTCCCACCGTCCGCTGAGCCACAACCTCGAAGGACGGGGCGAAAGGGTTGGCGCCGGGAGTGGCGTGGTATGGCCCGGCATAGCAGCGACTGGTTCCGACGATGGCCCAACCCGCGGTGATGGTCCTTCCCGCGACTGCGATCTCGAGCGAAGGCATGGATCTGAAACGGAGAAACTCGCGAAGAGCCTGGAGTGCGACCCCCGAACGACCGATCTTCTTGATGCCTGCTTCGAGATGCTCGAGCACGACGACATCAGGTCCGGAGGACAGCATGAGGAGAAAGATCTCATCCCGGTCGGTTCGCCCCACCCGCATCGCCCGGTCGCGACCGACGATGAGGGCCTCGATGGCGGCCGGGGCCGGTCGAGGAATCCCGAACTCGTAGGCGAGGACGGAGGTCGTTCCTCCCGGAAGCACCCCGAGAGCGGTGTCGCTCCCGAGCAGGCCACGCGCCACCTCGTTGTAGGTGCCGTCACCACCGTAGGCAAAGACCAATGGGTGACCCTCTTCGGCCGCTTCGCGAGCGAGCCCGGTCCCGTGTCCTCGAAACTCGGTGTGACACCAGTCGAGCTCGACACCGCAACGGTGCGCGGCTGCGTCCAGATCCGCAAAGGAACGCAGCAACCGACCCCCTCCTGCGGTCGGGTTGACGATGATGGGGATTGATCTCAATCCACCTCCTCGAAGAGGGCGCCGCCGGTCGCCGGCGTCGCGAGTCCGAGATGGCGATACGCCCGCGGCGTCACCATACGACCCCGTGGGGTCCGTTGGAGCAGACCGATCTGCAGAAGGTAGGGCTCGTTGATGTCCTCGAGGGACCCGCGATCTTCACCGAGCGACGCAGCCAGCGCCTTGAGACCCACCGGGCCGCCATTGTAGGTTTCGATGATGGTGGTGAGGACCTTGCGGTCAAGGTGATCGAGACCGAAGGCATCGACCTCCATCTGTTCGAGCCCGAAACGGGCCGCCTCCAACGTCACCCCGTCGGTGCCCAGGTGGTGGGCGAAGTCCCGTACGCGACGCAGCAGGCGATTGGCAATTCTCGGTGTTCCACGAGCCCTCTGGGCGAGCTCGTCCCGGGCGTCGTTCTCGACCTCGATGCCGAGGATTCGAGCCGACCTCTCGACAATGGACGCGAGCTCGTCGGGCGGGTAGAACTCGAGCCGATGCACGATACCGAAGCGGTCCCGCAACGGAGCAGTGAGCAGGCCCGTACGGGTGGTGGCGCCGACGAGGGTGAAGTGGGGGAGGGTCAAACGAACACTCCGCGCGGCCGGTCCCTGGCCGATGACGATGTCGAGCTCGAAATCCTCCATGGCCGGATAGAGAATTTCTTCAACGGCCGCGGGGAGTCGGTGGATCTCATCGACAAAGAGGACATCGCCGGGCTGGAGATTGGTGAGCATGGCCGCGAGATCCCCCGGTCGTTCGAGCACCGGACCGGAGGTCACGTGGACCTCCGCGTCCATCTCGTTGGCGACGATGTGGGCCAGCGTGGTCTTGCCGAGGCCCGGCGGGCCGAAGATGAGCACGTGATCGAGGGTCTCGCCGCGATCACGGGCGGCACTGATGAAGACACTGAGATTGGTCACGAGCCGTATTTGCCCTACGAACTCCGCGAGACGACGCGGTCTCAGCGTCTCCTCGAAGCGTTTCTCGCCCGGGCCGATATCGGGTGTCAGGACCTCGGATGTCATTGATTGAGAGTACACGAGCCTGATGGTCTTGGGGTCTTGGGGTCTTGCGGTCTTGGGGTCTTGAGGTCTCGAAGGCCTGGAGGTTCTGCCTCGGCCTCGGTTCCTGCCGCTGTACCTGAATTCCTCCGCCGGTCCGATCCTCTAGGTTCACCCCTCGCCGAGATCCTGCGATGGTGCGATGGGTCACTCATGCGATGCCCTTGCGATGTTTTTTGCGTTCTTCGCGATCTTTGCGGTGAAACTGCGATGTGATCTTCGTGTTTCAACCCGACGTTTCGCAATCCGCTATCGATGGGCCGAGGGCTCAGAGCGTTCTGGTCTTGGGGTCTCGTCTCTGCCGCCGACGGTCGAGATCCTATTTCGTCAGAGACCGCAAGGCCAGGCGGAGGATCTCGCCGACATCGTCGGCGGGGTTGTCGGCCATGACGGCCTCGACGGCCTGCATGGCCTGGGCCTGTCTGTAGCCGAGGTTAACCAGCGCCGAGGCAGCGTCGCCACGGAGGTCTCCGCTCGTGGTCGCAGTGGTGCTCAGCTTGCCCTTGAGCTCGAGCAGGATCCTCTGGGCAGTCTTCTTGCCCACCCCCGGTGTCATGGTCAACCGCGCGAGATCACCCGTTGCCACCACCGAGGCGAGCTCATCGGGCGCCAGGGAAGAGAGCACCGCCAACGCGATACGCGGACCGACCCCCACCACCGCGATGAGACGCTCGAACGCCTCGAGCTCCCCCGCGCCGGTAAAGCCGTAGAGCTCGATAGCGTCGTCCTTGACCCGGGTGTGGATGAGCAAGGCCGCGGTTTCGCTCCCTGCAACCTCGGCCACCGCCCGAAGGGTGGTCGACACGAGATAGCCGACCCCCCGGACGTCGATGAGGACCCGACCCGGATCGAGCTGCTGGATCCGGCCTTCGAGTCGTCCGATCATCTTCGGATCTTATCCCTGCCGGTTGAAGGCCTGACGGAAGGCCTCATCGGCCGTCACCGTCGTGTCGCGCCGCCGTTCGTTGAGGATGGAGATGAGCAACTGTTGGGCACGCTCGGCCAGCAGTCGGGCACGAACGGGATCGCGCTCACTCGCCAGCTCTTCCGGACCGATGAGCCGCAGGGTCTCCACACGCGCAACCACCGCCCCACGATCACCTACGAGAATCGGGCCGATGATGCCGCCTTCGGCACCCGTGAAGACCGCCTCGTCGAGGGCGGCCGCCGAGCCGATGGTGCCGACGGGCGAACCCCAACGGTGGTCCCGCGCTTCGGCGGAGGTGCCGTTGAAGGTCTCGGTCAGGGTCTCTACATCCTGGCCTTCGCTCCAGGCTTGAGCCAGCTCTTCGGCACGTACGGTGGCGATATCAAGGGCGAGGCCGCGGCGCAGGCTCTGCTCGACCTGCTGGCGTACATCTTCGAACGGAGCCACACCAGCGGGCCGAATCTCTTTAAGCTGCCATACCATCCAACCGCGTGGGATGGCCCGCGGGCCGCCAACGGAGCCCTCATCCGCCGCAAAGACGTCGAGGGTGAACTCGGGTCCTTCGCCGGTGCCCGGGATGGCCTGGCTGCCGGTGGTGGGTGGGCTCTCGTTGAGCACCGTGGCCTCATCTTCATCGGCGACGAGCTGCCAACCATCGTCGTCCACCGGAGGATTTTCCTCGAGTCGGCGGGCGAGTTCGCGGGCACGCTTCTCGGCCTCGATGGAGGCTCGACCCTCCAAGACGCGGAATCGGACCTGTTCGAGGACGTCCTCGAAGGGGCGCTGACGTTCCGGCCGGAATCCATCGACCTTGATGATGTGGAAGCCGTACTGGCTCCGCACCGGACCGACGATGTCGCCGGGCTTGGCGCCGAAAACCGCCTCGTCGAACTCGGGAACCATGCGCCCACGGCCGAACCAGCCGAGGTCGCCACCCTTGTCTTTCGAGCCCGGGTCGTCGGAGTGCTTCTCGGCGAGAGCGGCGAAGTCGCCCCCGGCACGGGCGATCTGGGCGACGCCATTCGCACGCAATTCGGCCTCTGCCTGGGTCTCGACTTCGGCATCAAGCGAAACCCGGATGAGGACATGAGCGGCCTGGGCCTGCTCCTCCTCTAGGAACTCGTCCGAATGGTCGTCGTAGTACGCCTGGAGCTCCGCGTCGTCCACCGGAAGCTGCCGGCGAAGTCTTGAGGTCTCGACCACGAGATATCGGATGACCCGCTGCTCATCGCGGAGGTAGTCGTCCGCCGAGGCCTCATAGTGGGCGAGGGCCTCGTCCTCGGTGATGGAAACCTCACTGAGGAACCGCTCATACGGAAGCATGATCGCGTCGAAATCCGCGAGTTCCCGCTCACGCCGGATGCTGCGCTCGACCTCGGCATCGGCGACATACACCCCACGACGCATCATGGCGGTGAGCTTTTCGAGGGAAAGATCCTCGGACCGGGACTGTTCGAACTCCTGCGGGGTCATCTGGAAGTACCCGCGTAGGATCCGCTGATAGGTTTCCTGGCCGACGAACTCGCCGTCCTCACCCTGGAAGATGGCGGTCGCCATGATGTCGTCACGGAGCTCCTGTTCTGAGACGTGGACCCCCGCACGCTCGGCCTCCTCGAGGAGAAGCGTCCGGTTGGTGAAGTAGGCCAGGGTCTCGTCGAAGAGATTGACCTGGGCTTTGATCTCTTCCCAGCGATCGCCGAACTGCTGCGAGTACTGTTGCTCGAAGCGACGCATCTGGGCGAGAAACTCCTGCCTTGTGACCACGTTGTCGCCCACCCGAACGGCGGCGTCGGCGGTGCTGCCCGGGCCGGAACCACCCGCACCCCAATCGACAAAAACCAAAAGGACAAAAACGGCCACCACCCCCCAGAGAATGAACTTGAGGTGGCGGAGATTGTCGCGAAGCCATTTCAGAGCCATGAACGTCCTCCCAAGGACCGAATCAGGACAGCGAAGTCTACCCGAGCCGGCGGGGTGGCGCAAGCGACCCGGCCTTCTTGCTGCTTATGAACGAGCATGTTACGGTGCGAGATGGAGGATCAACTGCGTGCGAAGCTCGATCCAGGTTGACTGGTATCTGATCAAGATCACGAGCATCCGGCGAATCATCGCCATTGTGGTCACCGGCGTTGTTGCCGCCGGTCTGGTCTTCCTCGCGTACCAGCGTCTCAATCTCCCGCCTGAGGGGCGGGCTCGAAAGGCAATCGAGGCCGCCGAACTCGCGGAGTCCAAAGCCGAATCGCAAGTTCTGCCGCAGAACCTGCGACGCGAATTGGGACAGGCTTCGGCACAGCTCGAAACCGCACGCGAGATGTACCTCACAGAGCGGTGGCCGGAGGCGGAATCCGACGCCGAGAGTGCCCGCCTTCGGTTCCTGGCCTTGGCCGGCGCGGGCACCCACCAACTCACCGGGGTCGGCGAGTTCTTCAGCCTCGAAGGGCGCGTCCAGCTGCAACGAGCGGGCACCTCCGAATGGGACAACGCCCAACAGCGCATGCCTGTTTTCAACGGTGATTACGTCCGCAGCGGACGCGACGGTTCAGCGGAGATCCTCTTCACCGACGGCAGTCTCTATCGAATCTCGCCGAACTCACTGCTCGAGATCCAACACAAGGCCGAATCCGACACGTCGAGCGGCACGGTCAAGATGCAGGTCGGCCAGATTCACGTCATGACCTCGGGATCGTCATCGCGAGTGACCACCGACACCACCGAGACCGAGATCGCGAGCGACAGCCGGGTCGCAGTGGACGTGGATGAGGGGGAAGGCGGTACGACCCGGGTCGCGGCCTTCGACGGAGGAGCGCGGGTGCGGGCCGCCGGAGGGGAAGAGATCATGCTCGCGAGCCGGCAACAGGTGGAGACGAGCGGCGGGGGCAGCCTGTCGTCCATGCGGGAGATTCCGGATCCCCCCCAGCTCCTGGCGCCGCAGAACAACACGAGCATCGATATCAAGCAGGAGAAGGTCATCACTCTCGAGTGGCGGGGCCGCCTCGATGATCAGGCGGTTCATCTGCAGGTCAGCAGATCCCGACGATTCGTCCCGGACGCAATGGAGGTCGAGAGCGCGGAGATCCTCGGCGACAGCGCCCGTCTCCAGATCGTCGCTCCCGGAACCTATTTCTGGCGAGCATCCGTCGTCAGTGAGAACGGCGTCGAAAGTGAATGGAGCCAGATTCGGCGCATGAGGGTCTTCTCGTCCCTTCAGCGCGCCGTCCTCGCCGATCGCACCGCCCCCTCGCTGACGCTCTTACCGACTCAGCAACTCGGGTCGATGTTCATCATCCAGGGGCGAACCGAATCCGGCGCTGCGGTGACCGTCAACGGCGAAAATGTCGTCACCGATGCCGACGGCCATTTTCGCAAAACCATCGAGATCCCCCGTGAGGGATGGAACAACATCGATGTCGTGGCGACCGATCCGGCGGGCAACGAGACCAACCGCCGGGAGCGAGTCTTCGTGGAGGTTTATTGATGCCGTTGTCCAGCCTACTCGGGCTGTTTTCATCTGATCTGGCCATCGACCTGGGGACCGCCAACACGTTGGTCTATGTCCGGGGTCGAGGTATTGCCGTCGTCGAGCCATCCATCGTCGCCGTCAACCGAATCACCAACAGGGTCGAGGCGGTGGGGGCCAAGGCCAAAGACATGTTGGGCAAGACCCCGTCCAACATCCAGGCCATTCGACCCATGAAGGACGGCGTCATCGCCGACTTCGAGGTCACCGAGAAGATGCTCGAGCACTTCATCAAGAAAGCGCACGGTCGATCCTTCCTCGTGCGACCCAGAATCGTCATCTCGGTGCCCTCGGAGATCACCCAGGTCGAGAAACGCGCCGTCAAGGACACCGCCCTCAAGGCGGGCGCCAGTGAAGTCTACCTCATCGAGCAGGCCATGGCCGCCGCCATCGGCGCCGGTCTGCCCATCACCGAACCATCGGGGAACATGATCGTCGACATCGGCGGCGGCACTTCGGATGTCGCGGTGATTTCGTTGGCGGGGGTGGTGTACTCGCGCTCGGTCCGGGTTGCCGGCAACGAGATGGATGAGGCGATCATTCAGTACCTCAAAAAGAAGTACAACCTGCTGCTCGGTGAACGCACCGCCGAGCTCATCAAGATGGAGGTCGGTTCCGCCTACCCCCTCGACGAACCACTCAGTATGGAGGTCAAGGGCCGCGATCTCGTCGAAGGAGTGCCCAAGAATCTCACGATCACCGATGAGGAAATTCGCGAGGCTCTCACCGAGATCGTCGCCACCATCGTCGATGCCGTGCGCAACGCTCTGGAGCGGACACCGCCCGAGCTTTCTGCGGACATCATGGACAAAGGGATCATCCTCGCCGGTGGTGGCTCGCTGTTGAAGAACCTCGACAAGCGCCTGCGCGAGGAAACCGGTCTTCCCGTTGCCCACTGCGAGGAACCGTCATCGGCGGTGGTCCGCGGGACCGGTCTCATGCTCACCAACATCGATCTGCTGCGCAAGATCGCGATTGCCTGAGCGAGGAATTCTCACCGGTCTTGTCCACCCCGGGGCGAGACGTCCGGGCTGGCTATTGAGAGCAAAAAGACCGCCGACGGGCGGTGAAAGGTTGACCCTGCGAGCGTGACGGATCGGCGCATCCTCGTTCTGCGCACCGTGCTCCTGTGGATTCTGCTCGAGCTTTTCGCAGCGGTACAGGTGCACGCTCCCGGCGGTGAGCCGCTGCTCTGGTCTTGGGTGCGAGCTACCGTCTCGCCCATGCTGTGGGCCGGCGAAGCCGTCGGCTCGTTCATCGGCGGTGTCGTCACCGGAGTTTCCGACTCCGCCCGACTGGTCGTCACCAACCGAAAGCTCCAACTCGACCTCGAGACTGCAGAGGCCTTCAGTCGGATCATGGCCGAGGATATGGCGGCCCAGCTCGAGCTCGGTTCCCTCGTCTCGATGGTGCCGAATCTCACCTCCACCGCGGTGCCGGCCCGGACCACTTTCCGGGATCTCGCACGAGGGCGCATGATCGCGAACGTGGCGACGGATCTCCGCATCTCGGCCGACACACCCGTCCTGGCGAGCCACGGAGTCATCGGCCGCGTCATCCGCTCGGAAGGACGACGATGTTGGATCGAACTCATCACCCATCCGGTCGCGGCGGTCGCGATCCAGACCCAGGATGGGCGGGTTCAGGGGCTCGCCATCGGCAGCGATACGGGGGAGCTCGAGATTCAGTTCATTCCACGCCAGGCGCAGTTGCTGCGGGGCGATGAGCTGGTCACCAGCGGCGCCGATGGAATCTATCCGCCGGGGCTCCCCGTGGGTCGGGTCACCGCCGTCCGAGAGAGCGCCAACGCTTTCCTGGAGGTTCGCGCGAAGCCAGCGGCCACCCTTGCCACCGCTCGTGTCGTGCTCCTGCTCGAGGGTTGGATGGATGGAATTCAATCTCGGGATCCGGTGCGATGAGAACGACGTTTCTCCTGGTCTTGATTTTCATCGCCCAGGTGGTCTTGGGATGGCCCGCCTCGCCAGGGTGGCTCTCGACGATCCTGCTTCCAATGGTCTTTGTGGTCGGTCCGCCGCTGCTCATGGAAGAGCGGCGGTGGCCCCACTTCGCCATCGCTCTGGGCCTGGTGTGGGATCTGCTCTTCGAGCCGGTCGTGGGTCCGGGCGCCATCGCGTGGAGCGCTGCCGCCGTGGCCGTCAGCGCGGTCGCCCCGTTGGTCGCCGACCGTTCACCACGAGCATGGTGGGCCTTCGGCGCCCTCGGAGCCACCCTGATGATCCTCGCGCGCCACATCGCACTCATCCCGCTCGGTCTGTCGACCGACCTGACCATGCACTATCTTTTCTTCAGCGTGGGGCTGACATCGTTGTGGTGCGGGGTTGTCGGCTGGGTCATCGCCCTCGATCTGCCGAGCCGATGGCAGGCCCGCCGAGCCCGGAAGCTCCGGTAGCCGGGCTCGACGATGGAGATCCGTGAGGACCTCAGACCTGTTCGGCAGCGCTCCATGGTGCTGTTGCTCGCCGTCTTCCTCGTCTTCGGCGCCCTCCACGTCAGGATCGCTCAGCTGCAGCTCTTGGAGGGGTCACACTGGCGGCGAATGGCCGAGAACAACCGCCTTCGCCGGCTACCGCTGGCGGCGGTCCGGGGGAGAATCTACGACCGCAGAGGCCACGTCCTGGCGGACAACCTGCCGACCTGGAACCTCCTCCTCTTCCCCGATGAGGCTCGCAATCTCGGCGAGACCGTGCTCTTCGTCGCCTCGCTCGGCGTCAGCGAAGCCTCGGACCTGCACCGCCGGGTCAACCAGCGGGGTATCGATCGACTCGCGCCGATGGTGGTCGGGGAGAACCTCGACTGGGAGCAGGTCACGCGGATCAGAGCCCACCAGAGTGACCACCCGGAGCTTTCGGTCGTGGCCGGTTTCCGCCGCGACTACCCCCTCGGCCCGGCCACCGCTCACGCCGTCGGTCATCTGCGACTGGTTTCGGAGGAGGATTTCGACCTTGACCCCCAGCTCGACCCGAACTCGCGGGTGGGCGCCATCGGCATCGAGGCTCTGGCCGAAGATTTCCTCTCCGGCCGGCCCGGCGAACGGTGGGTGGTGGTGTCCGCCGTCGGTCGCCAACTCGGCGTGGTGCGCGAGAATCCCTCGAGCTCGGGCAAGGATCTCGCAGTCACTCTCGACGCCGAGCTCCAACAGATCGCCGCCGAGGCTCTTGGTGAACGCAGCGGGGCCGTGGCGGCCATCGACCCCAGGAACGGTGCGGTTCGAGTCCTGTACTCGGCGCCGTCCTTCGATCCGGGGCTCTTCTCCGGCAAGCTCTCACCCGAGGATTGGAAGAGGCTTGCCGATGATCCACGTCACCCCCTCCAGGATCGTTGCCTTCAAGGAACCTACCCGCCCGGTTCGACCATCAAACCGTTTCTCGCCCTGGCCGCTCTGGCGGAAGGCGTCGTCTCCCCGGACTGGACAGTCCAGTGCACCGGGGGCGTGGTCCTCTACGGCCACCGGTTCCGCTGCTGGCGTCGGTGGGGTCACGGCCTGGTCGATCTCTCTCGTTCCCTCGAGGCATCGTGCGATGTCTACTACTACCAGCTCGGTCAACGGTTGGGCATCGACAGAATGGCTCTGTGGCTCGAGATTTTCGGGTTCGGCCGGCGCACCGGTATCGGCCTCCCATCCGAGGCGGCCGGTCTCGTCGGCAACCCCGAATGGAGCCGGCGGGTGCGCGGGACGCCGTGGTACGCCGGTGAGGCAGTCTCGGTGTCCATCGGCCAGGGCCCCGTGCTCACCACCACGATCCAACTCGCTCGAGGGTTTGCCGTGCTCGCCAACGGCGGACGGTTGGTCACCCCACATGTGGTGGTAGACCCCAACAATCCCAACCCTGTCGATCTGGCATTGAATCCTACGCATATCGCCCAGATCAACCACGGTCTGGAGTTGGTGGTTCACGGCGAGTCGGGTACGGCCAGATCGTTGGCCCGATTGCCGGTGGCGGGCAAGACCGGCACCGCCCAGGTCGTCCGTCTGACCGAAGGAATCGACTCGGATGACCTGGCGCCCCATCTCCAACACCACGCCTGGTTTGTCGGCTGGGCGCCGATCGATGACCCACGGCTCGTCATCGCCCTGGTCGTCGAGCATGGGGGGGGTGGCGGCAGCATCGCGGCTCCGACGGCGGCAGCCATCTTTTCAGCCGCGCTCGACGAAGGCCGGGAGTCACAGGCCTCTCAAGGTCCAGGGGAGTAGAATCACGCC
>Ga0316187_10004976_pt1 | contig 11511 bp, 7 predicted proteins | sample CroRivburrow1_MG_FD_204927 | JGI IMG/M metagenome (GOLD analysis project Ga0316187, IMG submission 204927) | Coastal sediment microbial communities from Maine, United States - Cross River worm burrow 1 | ecosystem: Environmental > Aquatic > Marine > Coastal > Sediment | place: USA: Maine...
AAGATCCATCGGTTCAAGAAAGGTCATCTCGCGGACAACGCCATCTCCCCCTTTGAATTTCCCATTCCCGCCAGAGCCCTTACGGATCGCAAATTTTTCCAATCGCGTCGGGTAACGATGTTCAAAAATTTCAGGGTCTGTGATTCGGGTGTTGGTCATATGCGTATGGACTGCATCAGCGCCATTGAAACCGGGCCCGGCACCACTGCCACCGCAAACCGTTTCGTAGTAGCCAAAATGGTCATTGCCAAAAAGAATGTTATTCATCGTTCCCTGGCTACATGCGGCAAGTCCAAGTGCTTTTATCAGCAGGCCTACCAACCGTTGGCTGGTTTCCACATTGCCACCAACAATTGCAGGTAACTCTGAATCCGGCAGGTCAAAATCAGGGTTTATCATGCACGTTGGCAGTTTCAGGTCAACCGTATTCATAATACCTTCATTGAGCGGCACATTTTCATCCAGTAACAGTCTCAAAATATAGATGATAACGCTTCTTGTGATTGCAGGTGGAGCGTTCAAATTGCCAGGATGGTGAAGGGATGTTCCAGCAAAATCAAAACAAGCCGATTTTTCAGTGACCGTTATTTTCACTTTAAGGCAATGGCCATCATCGAAATATTCTTCAGCTTTATAGACACCCCTTTCCAGACAGTCAAGGGCCTTTCGTGTGAGTTTTTCAGAATATTGATCGAGAAGTTCCATGAAGTGCAGAACCACTTCCGGCTTGTACTGGCTGGCCAGAGCATGCAGCGCAAGAGCTCCCCGGTGATTTGCAGCGAGGGCCGCATTGAGGTCAGCAATATTTTCTCGAATTGATCTTGACGGGTAGGGTGCATCCGAAAGTAGCTTTTTGATATCATCAAGCCGAGGCACACCTGCTTTTACAAGATATGTTGGCCGTATGATCACACCCTCTTCCATGAGACTCGCAGCTTCTGGAGGCATTGACCCTGGTCGTGTGCCACCGATTTCGCTATGGTGCGCTCTATTTGCCACGAATCCAAGAAGTGAGCCCTTGAAAAATACGGGTGTTATAACGCTTACATCGGGCAGGTGGGCACCACCAAAGGCGGGATGATTGGTAACAATTACATCCCCTTCCTCCATCGGCATCGCCTTCATGACACTCCTCACACAAAGACCCAAAGCACCAAGGTGGACAGGGATATGAGGTGCATTTGCGACAAGCTTTCCCTGTGGCGAAAGAAGCGCGCACGAAAAGTCAAAACGTTCTTTTATATTTGTTGAGATTGCTGTTCGTTGTAGCATTTCGCCCATATCGGTCGCAATCGCGGAGAATCTATTTGTAAATAGTTCAAGTTGAATAGCTTCTGGCTTTTCAAACATCATTATGTTCCTCCTGTTTTTGTACATTTCTTACAGAATAAATACAATTTGGCATGCTTATTCTGATGATTTTCACGCCTGTCAGAAGTACATTAGCGCGTTTTTGATGTGCAGACAATCGCGGCTCCGGCATCCTTCACAACGTTCCAGTCAGAATGAATGACAATCGAGCTGTTTGCTTCGGCTATAAGCGCCGGCCCTTTAAATGTGTCTCCTGGCTTCATCGTTTTACGATCATAAACAGGTACATCCTTCCACGCATTGGCAATATAGCATTTCCGCGTAGCAACAGGAACAGCCTTCTGCGGTTCAGTTTGGCGTATACCGTTAAGTCCAGAATCGTTTCTTGTAGCGGCAACCAGGCTCATTGACTCGACTTCAAACTTACGGGAAATCGGCAAATAGCCATAGGAACTCCTATATTTTTTCACGAATGAATCCGATATATTTTCGTTATCTGCATATTCAATAGAGAGGGAAGTTTCCTGACCTGTACAACGCATATTTAAGATTCTCCTGCGAATTTCGACATCTTTTTCATCGATCCCTTCCAAGCTCAATGCTGCCAATGCCTGCTCTTCCAACTCTCTCCAGTCGCTTTCGACATCTTTCTCAAAATATTTTGTATCCTTCAATACCTGCTTTTGCACGATCCTTTCAATTGGAGCTTGTCCAAGACCGTATGCGCTTAGAATGCTGGCATCCTGCGGTATGATGATCGTATTCATGTTGAGCAGCTCCGCAATGGCACAAGCATGCTGTCCTCCGGCACCACCAAATGCTAAAAGCGCATAATTTGAGGTATCATAACCACGTCTAACCGATATTTGACCTATTGTTTCAGCCATACGCTCATTGGCGATTTCCAGAAAGCCAGTCAAAATCTGCTCATTTGCCAGGTCTTCACCGCTCTCCCTTTTTATTTTTTCACGAATAGATTCAATGCGCTCCTGTGCTTTTTTCTTATTTATCGGGATTCCAAACTGACTATCGATCAGGCGGCCAAGAAGCAAATTTACATCTGTGACAGTTAATGGTCCACCAGCTCCGTAGCATGCTGGTCCGGGTTTAGCACTCGCACTCTTCGGGCCGACGGTGAGCTTAAATCGATCAAAAGTACAAACAGATCCACCACCAGCGGCAACGGTTTCAATGGCCAGCGCAGGCGCTTTTAGATAAGCATCACCAACCCGATGTTCAAAAATATAATCAAAATCGCCATCAAACCGGGAAACGTCAGTACTCGTTCCGCCCATATCAAAAGCAATTATCTTGTTGAATCCGGATTGTCGGGCGCTGTGGGCTGCCCCGACAACGCCACCAGCAGGCCCGCTTAAAAGGCTGTCTTTAGGCTGATGCAATTCGGGGCGAACCAGGCCGCCGGAGCTGGTCATTATATGAAAAGTTCCCCGGTTGACTCTACTATGCACCCTGTCGACATAATTTTGAATGACCGGACCGATATAGGCATCAACCACCGCCGTCTGGGCTCGTATTAGAATTTTAATAAAAGGTGCCAGTTGCGCAGATTTGCTAATATAAGTAAAACCATTCGCCCGCAGGAAATCAGCAAGAATATTCTCATGTACCGGGTTCAGATAGCTATGCATGAGAGCAATTGCAACCGATTGAATTCCTGCATCTTTCAGCTCTGCCGCCTTCTCTTTTATCGTGTTCAGGCTTAATTTTGTGAGAACCTTGCCATTAGCATCAATACGCTCATCAATTTCGATGACACGATCATACAATGGTCGTGTTTTTTGTATGTTAAATGTAAATAGATCCTGCCGCTGCTGTGTTCCTATCTCCAGTAAATCCTCAAATCCTCTGGTGATAAAAAGTGCAGTTGAACTGCCCCTTCTTTCAAGAATCGCATTTGTTCCAAGGGTTGTGGCAAGTCGAAATTGAATCGGCGGCAATTTTTCGCCGGGAAGCGTCCGGGTTACGATTCGTGTGGCTAAAACCGGGGCTTCCTCAGGTGAACACACCTCAAAAGTACTATTGGGCAGGACATCGTTCGAAATATCATTTTCAAGCTCAAGGATATTTGCGCTGGCATCAAACGAACGCACTTTGTTTTGATGTGAAACCGCAAGCGCATTGAACGTAAAATCCTTAATAAAATTATCAGGTGCATTCCAGTCGTGACTAATTTTTACATGTCTCTTGTCCTGAATCTGCTCAACCGAGCCTCGCAACGAACTATTGCTCAATACTTTTGCCCGAATTGTCTCGCCTGAAGGTGTCTCCGCATAACAGTCAGTAAAGGTTCCCCCAGTATCAATCCATATTTTCCAAATTCTATTATGTTCTATGATCTTTCTCCTTTATCAAATTTTATATTAAATTTTTCTCCTTGAATTTTCATCCAATTAATGAATAATTTTTCGCCTTTCAGGTCTGGCGCAAGACAAAAGAGTCTCGAGCCATCAATGCCAGGATTAATTAGCAAGAATGGTCATTAACCCTGCTGCAAGGTTAATGATGGTATAAAACCCTTTTCAGATGATTCCATTTTTTTATACATGGACAAAAAACTATCGAACCCAAGCTCGAAATATCGTCAGGCCACGTCAGAAATCAATTGTACAAGAAACTAATTCGGTAGATTAATTATTTCAGATCCGGCCAATTTCTATTTGCACGGCATGATTCGCTGTAATTTTCAGTACTCCTTCCCGGTTTAATCGATTCCAGTTTGAAAATTCTTAAAAAAAATGGATCTCAGACAGTTTTGCTCAGTATCCTACCTCTTTAAAAGAATCTGAGTCCTGCATTATATGAAAACTCACCTGCGGGCGGCACTTTTCCAGGGATCCCGCATATAAGATGACTTTGACAGCGTCCCTTTTACACGGGTGAGGCTTTGTTCGTCCTGTGGCACAGAAGGAATTATGGAGCAATTCAATTGGCTTTTAAAAAGTGCTTGAAGCAAAAAATGTTGTGCACATTTTCTATTAAACTGGTCACAAACTACCAACACCACTTTGAACACCAGAAAAGTTCAAATAGCAGATTTAATGTGACCTGATCAATAATTCAGTATCCAGCCAGGCTGAAGTTCAAATGCGCATAGCAGCGGGTTTCAAAAAAAACGATGAAACATGCGAGGGCGTATTCTTAATGAGGTTTATTGTAATGATCAGTGCCTAGTTTCGATGCTGTTTCCAGCCGCACCTTTGGTGTCTCCTGATAAATAAAATCAAATATCGGAAAAAACAAGTCATCTAATTTTGCTCCTGTTATGAGTATAAGTAATTTTTTAAACAGGCTGCTTGCAACCTGGACATTTAGGATGTTAAAGGTACCTTTTTACACCGAAAATGTAGTCATTCCACCAGGTGAAGAGAAGTAATTTACCGTTCGATACTTATGGGTTTACAGTAATTATCAGATCGTTTTCTGGGATACATGGACAGGGATATTTCATTACAATATAGTGGGAGTAAACCTGAACAATCCATATAGAAATCAAATAAGTCACAAATAAACAGCATGTTGCCATTTCCTTTATCCGGTAAAGCAGCTGTTTCCTCCAAACTTTACTACTGGATCCCCTAAAAAACATCCTGAGCTACCTGTAAAAACGTAAACAACAAGTCATTTTTCTGTGACAACCTGATTAACATGCAGGAATTTGCCCTTTGCTGATTTCGTTTCATTCCGACATGGATGTGTTTTTCCTTCCACAAATCCGACCAACCTGCACTGCCCCCAATTCTGAAATCATTATTCCAGGCACAATTCGTCGGTCATTTTTCAGGGTCATTAAAGTCAAAGGCCGGCTCAATCATTCATGAGCGGATTAATAATTTGGCATGAACCTGCATTCAGCACTATTCAAATTGCAATGCGGCGCAAAAGGTCAACGCCTGCTGGAAAAATGTGGCCGCCGACCGCCAAAATAAATATCTGAGGTGGTTGCTTTTGCGTGAGGGATTGGAGTCGGGTAGCCTGCCGTCTTTTTTCAGCGGCAGCTACGGAGCGGAAAGCCCGACGCTCGGGTGCTTTTCCCGAGCGGCACGCCCAAAGTATTTTTCTGTTTGCGCCTTGACGAAGAAAGAGGGCTCATTCAAATTGAGCGGGAAGGTTTAAAACTGAATTATGCGCCTTAAATAATTCATGTTTCACACATAAAAGTGAGGTAACAGCGATGTTGGTTGAACATGCGCGGCCTTGCAGCCTTAAAAAGCCGATCCGAGTGTATCTTGTTCTCAATCCACGACATTATGAATGGCATCAAGTTCAGGCTTAAGTCAGATAACTTCCTGTTTTTGTGTCAAGATGTAGCTCAGAGATAATTGTCAACATTTTTTCAGTGCGAGACGCGTGCAACTAACGATTTCTTGATGCAGGAAGAGGTTATTTTCACTTTTTGAGTAATGAAAATATGTCTTTCCTCTTAAGTGGGCCTGAAGGGTGGGCACAGATCAGTTAACTTTGCAGGGCCAGATGCTATTAATCAGGTCAAAATCAGTCAGTCAGTTTTCAGGATCATTGAGGTTTAAAGGAGTGTTCAAACAGTAATGATCAGATTAATAGCTACCGGTATTCATCGATGTGGTGACAGGTTTTACTTCTCGTGTTTCAAGCGTTCCATAATTAGCTCCAGAGCGGGGTCAACTGCATCTTTGACCTTGTCAGAAAGAGCTGTTCCCTGAGAAAATTGCTGTCCTTCTACCCCGACAATGTACAATTCCTCAGGAAGTTTTTTCAGCGCCCGGGAAAGCGCTACTGCTTCTGCCAGCCCAAAAGCATGGCTTGAATAATTAAAAAAATTGGTGGGTATTTCTTCTGAACCAGCATCAAAATTAAAAATATGGCCTGCTTCTTCCCCCGACGAAACGGCATCAACAACAATGACTCTGGTTCGATTTTGCCACTGTTGCATGAGTTCAGTTCCCTCGCCGCTTAAAAGCAAAAAATCGGCATCGACATTGCGCTTCTGCAGCTTTTCAACAATAAACAGCCCGATACCGTCATCGCAACGAAACTGGTTCCCAATGCCGATAATGAGAGGGGAAACCGACATATTAATCTCGCTTAATCTCAAGTTTGAGAAAATGAGTAGCACAGGAGATGCAGGGATCATAGTTACGAATTGCCTGCTCACACTCCCATGTTAACTGTTTATCTGAAAGGTGCAGTCGTGGAGGGACAAAATTTGTCAGATCTCGCTCTATAATTTTCTGATTTTGTGATGTTGGCGGTACAATTTTGGCGTCCAGCACCGTTCCTTTTCCATCAAGCCGATAGCGGTGATAAAGAATGCCGCGCGGCGCTTCCGTGCAGGCAAAACCAGTACCGGCCCCAGGCTTAAAGGCGCTATAGGGGCTATCAGGCATCTCAAATTCGTCAATAATACGTATGGCTTCATCGCAGGCATACACCACTTCCAGGCTGCGAGCGATTATGCTTTTAAATGGGTTCCGGCATTGCGGCACAAAATTGAGATCATAAGCAACTTTTTGCGTTAAGGGTGACAGCTTATCAAAATTCAGGTTGAATCTAGCCAACGGGCCTACGAAATAGGGGCCTGAGTCGACCTTTCGGGAGTGAAGTGCATTTGAATGTTCGACATGCTCCTCGATGAAATACTTATCATAGTCCTTAATTTCAATATCCAATCCCTTGTTTGAAACCAGACGCCCCTCGTTAAACGGATATTCCTGTGGATGCCTCAGTGCAACAAATTCATAATCCTGGTCAAAGTCTGGAAACGAAAAAGTTGAAACCCATTTTGTGGTTTCAATAGCAGCATCTCGGGCCCACTTCAATTTTTCCTTTAATTCTTCAAATTCTCTTTTCTTCGGGATTTTATAAAAGCCGCCAATCCGCACATTCACAGGATGAATTTCGCGGCCCCCAAGCAGGTTAACAATATCATTGCCATATTTTTTAAGTTTCAATCCGCGTTCAACGGCTTCAGGAGCATCCTTGGCCAGCTGAATTGCATCTTCATACCCGAGAAAGTCAGGCGCATGCAGCATATAAACATGAAGTACATGGCTTTCGATCCACTCACCACAATATAATAGACGGCGTAGCGCCCTGATTTGTGGATCAATTTCAGCGTGGAATGCATTTTCGATAGCATGTATTGCGCTCATCTGGTAGGCGACCGGGCAAATACCACAAATTCGGGCAGTGATATCTGGTGGCTCCTTGTAGCTTCTGCCCCGTAAAAAAGCTTCGAAAAAACGTGGGGGTTCAAAGATATTCAGCTGCGCCTGAACATCCTTATCCTTTGATACATGCAGATGAAGTCCACCTTCACCTTCAACCCGCGCAAGGTAGTCAACCTTTATCGTTTTTGATTTATTATTTTTTTTCATGTGCCTCACTTTCCTTCCTGAAGGATTCCGCGTTCGCGTTGTAGTTACGGAATACATGAACAAGGTCGATTTCTTTCTGACCAAGATCTAACCATACTTTGGCCAGGGAAGAGGTATTGGGAGTCTCTTTCGGTCCGTAGCAACCAAAACACCCTCTGTTGTAGCGAGGGCACAGTGCGTCGCAACCAGCGTGGGTCACGGGCCCAAGGCAGGGGATGCCCTTGCTGACCATCACACAGGGCACCTGATTCAGCTTGCACTCCATGCATACGCTATGTTCAGATATGTTTGGTTTTCGATTGTTGAGCATCGCATTGATGACTTCCAGCAACTGATATTTATTGATTGGGCATCCGTTGAGTTCATAATCAACAACGACGTGTTCCGAGATTGGGGTTGATCTGGCAAGCGATGTTATATACTCAGGGGATGCATATACAATGTTTACAAAATCCTGTACATTTTGTGTATTTCGTAAGGCCTGGATCCCGCCAGATGTAGCACATGCGCCTATGGATACCAGAAATTTTGATTGCTTTCGGATTTTATGAATTCGCTCAGCATCGTGGGGGGTCGTTATTGAACCTTCGACAAGTGATAAATCGTAGGGTCCCTTTTTTATTGCACGCGAAGCTTCAGGGAAATTGGCAATATCGACTGCGGAAGCAACCTGCAGGAGCTCGTCTTCACAATCGAGCAGACTGAGTTGGCAGCCATCACAGGAAGCAAATTTCCAAACGGCCAGCTTTGGTTTTCTTTTCATCTTAAATCTCTGCCGTTATAAATAAATCGTGAATGTGATTATACTGAAATACAGGTCCATCTTTGCACACAAAGCGAGGCCCGAACTGACAGTGGCCACAAAATCCCAGGGCGCACTTCATGTTTCGTTCCATTGAAACATGAATGGCATCATATGCCACTCCCCTGTTCCTCAATTCGGCCAGACAGAATCGCATCATGATTTCCGGGCCGCAGATAAAAACAACTGTGTTCTCAGGATTAAATCGAGCTCGTTTAATGAGTTGAGTTACAACACCGACATTGCCCTGCCAGCCCATCAGGGCATGGTCAACCGTCACAAAGACGTCAGCATCAAATCGAGAACGCCAGGTGTGAATCTCTTTATTAAACAGGAGTTCTTTTGGTGAGCGAGCACCATAAAGAAGTGAGAATTGCCCATACTTCGATCTGTTGGCAAGAATACTGTAAATTGCAGGACGAAGCGGTGCAAGGCCAATCCCTCCTGCTATCAGCATAACATCCTTTCCTTCTGCCAGCGCAAGAGGCCAGTTGCTGCCAAAGGGACCGCGCAGGCCTACACTGTCTCCTTTTCTGGAGCGCTTCAGTGCATTTGTGACGGTGCCTACTGCACGGATTGTGTGAATGACCCTGCTGGAATCATCAGGATCTCCGGAGATTGAAATCGGGACTTCACCAGTCCCAAAACTGTACAGCATATTGAATTGGCCCGGTTCAAAGTGGAAATTTTTCTCCTGGCTTCCCGACTCTGCCTTGAGTTCAAGCGTAAAAGTATCCTCGGTTTCATTCTCTTTACCAGTAATGCGGTATTTTACTGGTACTTGCGGGTCTACACCAGATGACATTTTATACCTCAATTAATTATATACTGTGACCTTGTCTCTTCTTTCATACTTCTATTCTTGCTTATCCAGCTGCGCATTTGATTATTCCGGCTGCTCTTTATCAGACACGGAATTCAGACTGCTTTGTCGCAACTCAGAGCGCTTGATTACCGCCCTTTTGGAGATGCGTAAACATCCAGAAGCTGCATCCGGGTCGCTTTCAACCGTTCTTCCATAAGGTGAGCCAGCTTTTTCATCAAAGTATAGCCGAGATGGTGATCAGCATCACATTTTTGCCGTAGACATTTGCCGTCTAATGCTAACACGCGGGTTTTCGAGACGGCCCTGATATCAAAATGCCAGCGGAAAGGTGTCACGAGCCAGGACCAGCCGATAACATCGCCATCTTCAAGAGACTGGATGGTAAGCGTACCACGTGATCCTGCATGAATTTCCAGGTTTACGCGACCGCTACGAATAAAGTAAAATGTATCCGCCTTGTTGCCTTCTCTTCCAAGATAATCGTTTGGACCAAACTTCATATTGGAAGCACAGGACGCCATGAGCTCAATATGAGAAGCATCAAGACCCTGTATGAATGGTTCACGAGATAAAATTTGAGTTAAATCATTCATTATTCTACTCCTTGCGCTGCCGAGAGTGATGTATTATCTTTTTTACTGGCTGACTTCCTGAGAGCTATGGCTTCTTCCACGATATCTATGCCTGCCGGGCACCACGTGATGCATCGCCCGCAGCCAACGCAACCCTGCTCCCCAAATTGATCCTGCCAATTTGCGAGTTTATGTGTTATCCAGTGGCGATAGCGGGTTGAAGAGCCGGGTCGGATGAACCCGCCATGGATAAAGCTGAAATCCATCGTAAAGCAGGAATCCCAACGCCGCCAGCGCTCAGCATGATCACCTGTAAGATCTGTTACATCTTCAATTGTAGTACAAAAACAGGTTGGGCAGGCCATCGTACAATTCGCACAATTCAGGCAGCGCTCTCCTACTTCCCTCCAGTGTGATTCCCCCTGGTTCTCCTGAAAAATCTCTTTCAGGCCATTGGTATCCAGAAACTTGTTATCGCTTATGGTTTTTCCATTCTTTTCCAACACGGAAGCTTTTGCTTCAGCATGGGCCTTCGTCGCTTTGGAAGGGGGCAGCAGGTCAGCAATTTCCTGCCCTTTTGCACTTCCGACTTCAATATAGAAGTAGTGCCCCTCGTCGGAATACATCTCTGTCAGGCAAAGGTCAAATCCGGATTTTGCTTCTGGCCCTGCTCCCATTGATGTGCAGAAACACGTGCCCCCACTATTGGTGCAATTTGTCGCTATAATCAGCGTATTGTCATGGTTTTTTTTGTAAATCGTATCCTTAAAGGATCCTTTTAGAAAAACAGTATTCTGGATGGAAACTGCCTTCAAGTCGCAGGGGAGAACACCAAAAAAAGCATTCTTTGGAGGCTCTTTTTCTTCAGGTTGGATTGAGAATCCCTTTTCTGTCCTGGTGGCAGAAAAGAGTTTCACCTTTGGTGGATGCAAAAACTTCTTCCAGGAATGGGGACTTGCATTAAACTTGAAATAGGTTGGGGTATCTTCCTTTTTTAATCGGTACTCCCCCGGACGCTGTAGATCAGTCCAACCCTTCGGCAGCTGCCCAACATCTTCAATCTCGTCATAAACAATGGCTTGATCTTCAACTACCGGCCCAATAATATGCCAGCCTGATTTCAGCAGAGCGTCAAATAGAAGCTGTAGCTTATCAGCTTTTAAAATTGTGGAATGTGAACTCGATTCTTGAAATGTACTCATGGTTATGCCTGCCTCTTCAACATCTTCTGGAATTGAGTTGGTGCCCTGTTTCTAAAGGTTTACCAGTGTACTTTGATTGGCTTCATTGCAGTATCTTTCAACTTTTATGCCACACCGCAAGAGCAGCCGCTTACATTTTCCTGAAGGAAAAAAACAATTTTTCAGGTCAATTATTCGCAAAATAGGAAATAAACCAATATTAAATCCGAAAAAGACAAATACTTAATTCCTATAAATGAAAATTCTGGATTGCATTGTCCGCAAATATGATAATATGCTCTCGTCATGCCTATTATCTTTAATAGGTGCGCTGGTCTTCAACTTAATGAATGCCACCTTCGGGGCAGCTCTTCAATGTTCGAAAACTGCTATGTTAAGCCACCCACGTTCAGGACTCGCTCAGACACAGAAATTCTACTTCACC
>Ga0316187_10004977_pt1 | contig 11509 bp, 13 predicted proteins | sample CroRivburrow1_MG_FD_204927 | JGI IMG/M metagenome (GOLD analysis project Ga0316187, IMG submission 204927) | Coastal sediment microbial communities from Maine, United States - Cross River worm burrow 1 | ecosystem: Environmental > Aquatic > Marine > Coastal > Sediment | place: USA: Maine...
TATCTGGTTAAGTCTGGCACGGTAACCAGCCGCTTTATTTCAACTCTGCTGCAAGCAGCCCAAAGGGGGGTGCATATATTCATCCTGCTGGATGATTATGGCGCCCAGGCACTTAGAAAAGAGGACAGCAACAGACTCCAGCACCAACAGATCCAGATCACCTATTACAACCCGCTGAGTTCACACAGCGCCCTGCGTAATCTCTACCAAATACTATGGCATAAGGCAGGCTATGACCTGCATCGCGACCACCGCAAGTTAATACTGATCGACGGCACAGTTGCCTTTGTGGGGGGACTAGGACTGACCGATGCATTTGACCCGCCGCACAAACCGAATAAGCGCTGGCGGGAAAATGTAGTCAAGATAGAGGGGCCCGTCATTACCGATTGGTACCATCTGTTTAAACAGTCATGGGATCAGTATGCAGCAACGCCGCTTTCGCCACCCACACCACACCCGCCCGCACTGCAACAAAGTGGTTATGCACGCGTTGCATACAGCCGGGGCAGGGGAAGCAATCAGATCAAGCGAGAGCTGCTCAAACGCACCACCAATGCCGAACACCGAATATGGCTCTGCACCGCTTATTTTCTACCTTCATGGCGCTTACGGCAGCGGCTGCGACGCGCTGCGCGCAATGGCATTGATGTGCGACTGTTACTGCCAGGGCCACAGACTGACCACGCCCCGGTCCGGCACGCCGGGCGTCGCCACTACTACCGACTGCTCCACAGTGGTGTGCGGATTTTCGAGTATCAACCACGTGTTCTTCATGCCAAAACCTTGATGTGTGATAACTGGGTCTCCCTGGGCTCCAATAACTTCGATCAATGGGGTCTCACCTGGAACCAGGAAGCCAACCTTGAAGTGGAAGACCAAACCTTCACAGAGACAATCCAGCAGATGTTCGAACAGGATTTCGCACAATGCGGGGAGATCACGCTAGCAGAGTGGCATCTGCGCACCCCATATCAACGGTTGGCTGAGTGGATCTGGGGCAAGATTGACCGGTGGGGTACCCGAATCACCAACAGCATACACCGGCATCGGTAGGCATTTAGAAATCAGACCCACAGCTCCAGGGGTGCTTTATTTACCAGCGCCTGAAGGATGTCGCTGCGTGAAATGATGCCAATGGGCACATCCTTATCATTGGCAATGGGAATAGCGCCAATGTGCCGATCAAACAGCACGTGCGCGATCTCGCGTATCTCTGTATCTATGGTGGCGGTCAGTACCCGCTGCACCATAAGAGGGCGAATGGTTCTGTGTGGCGTACCGGCAGCGCCTAAACCCGCCGCATCCAACAGCAGGTCACGCTCTGAAACGATACCCAGCAGGCGGCGATTCGCATCCACCACCGGCACATGGCGGAATCGATGTTCATGAAACAGCGCCCAGGCTTCAGCTACCGGAGTGTCAGGTCCTAGCGTCAATACCGGGGCGGTCATAATCTGCTCGGCCACAAGTGCAGGTGCACGCTCATGTAGCAACTCAGCAGTCTGCTCATAGCGATGCTGGGCACGCTGTTGCTGCAACGGCTGTTCAGCAGCAGGGTGCTCATCTTCCATGCCAGGAATGCTGCGGGTACGAGCCGTCGCCTGAGTCTCCTCCAGCGGACGATTGGCAAGTACCTCTGGGTAGGGCAACAGATCCCGCACCCCTGGCGCAATCACAATAAATGCCATAATCACTCCCTCTTCTGACGACTATAGCGGATAGCCAGGATATTTCACTCTCTCCACATACGATTACAGCGTACTGATATAGGCCGCCAACGCTTTGATATCCGACTCTGACAGCAGAGTGGCTATCTCATTCATAATACTTCTTCGTCGTCGACTGTCGGGTTTTCGAAACTCCTCCAGCGTCATACTGATATATCCGGGCAACTGGCCAGCCAGTCGCGGATAGGTATATTGTCCCTGACCCCGCACGCCATGGCATTGCGCGCAACGGATAGAAAAGATGACTTCTCCCTTGGCACTTTGCCCCGTTTTTTCTCCAGTTGGTGGACGGGGCTGCATGCTGGAAAAATAGATGGCCACCGCTACCTTGTCATTGTCAGTCATCTTTCTGACTGCGCTCTGCATCTGAAAATCCTGGCGCTGACCATCACTAAAATGCTGCAATTGCCGCACCAGATAGATAGGATCCTGACCGGCCAGGTTAGGACAACGCCCATTGCGTGATCGACCATCCACTCCATGACAGCGTTGGCAAATCAGGGTGCGAAACTTCATCGCCTGATTGAGCTGCTGGCGTAATGTCTCATCTGCAGCTATGCGTGCTAACTGCTGCTCAAGCTTTTTCTGCAACGCCATCTCAGGCGTTATTTTTGACACAGATTGTTTAACGGGTGTAGTGATACATGCAACAAGCCCAAGCAGACAGCACACCCATATTGCAAGCATCTTTTTGAATCTAGTCATGCCTGGTTCTTTCATATGAGACAGTGAAAACGTATCCTTACCCATTTCCAGCACATGCGCAAATGGATCAAGCAGCCCATCCCCAATAATCGACATCCTGCACAACATCGCCTATATTGCGGCTGGTTCTATTCTCATAAATCACAGGTGTTTTGAATGATAGACATAACAAACAGCAAGTATCTTGACGACTGTTATACGGAACTTGAACAGAAACAGGCCGCACTGGTAGAGGAATATCAAATCGACTCATACGGCGGGTTTGATTTCGACATGTCCAAGGGCACCATCGAATTCAAACAAGGCCCCGTTGTTAAGGTAACCGCCAATTTCGTTCCAGTTGGCTCCTTCAATGAGGAACAGCAGTCATGGATGTGGGCATGGGCTAATGGTGGTGTAACGGGCGAGATAAATGAAAAAGCCGAAACCATAAAGGTCTTGGAAGATAAAACCGGCAACGAAGTATTTAGCTCCCCTACATTTCCGGTGGATGAAGGTTCAGCATGGGAGATTGCAGCAATGGCCTGTGACCACTACAGAGGCCAGGGCGTTTTTGCCGCCCCGATCGAAGGGCTTCTGATCTTCATGGTACTGAGTGACGTTACTGCCGTATAAAACACTATATGCAACAGAGTGCCGCCCCTTCTTCTAGAGACTGGGCACTCTACGGTATAGGTTTACAACCTTTAATATTCAGAGTAATCAGGAAATCCAAAATGACAAACATGCATCAAACTGCAGCCGCTCTTGTTACAGCGCTCATCATAGGGTTTATCACCGGCTGTAGCGACAACAGCAACAGTAGCAAACCAGCCAACGCACCCGCAGTCTCACAAAAAGAGAGTGCCAGTACCACTACAAAACCTATTGAGATCACCGTCTATAAATCACCCACCTGCGGTTGCTGTAAGGGGTGGGTCGATCACCTGCGTGCTGAAGGCTTTGTCGTGACTACACATGATAACGAAAATATGGACCCAATAAAGAAATCTGCAGGCATACCCGGTCATCTTGAATCCTGCCATACCGCTTTGGTGGAAGGCTACGCTATCGAGGGGCATGTTCCTGCCGCAGATATTAGACAGCTCTTAAACGAGCGCCCTAAAATTGCGGGACTGACTGCACCAGGCATGCCAATGAAATCGCCCGGCATGCAAGCACCCGGTCTAGCGCCAAAGGGTTATGATGTATTAGCTTTTACCGAGAACGGTAAAACAACTGTTTTCACACAATACTAAGCATCTAATCCAGATCTTATCGTTCACATCCACCAAGCTAGCCACGTGGATGTGAATCATAAGTCCCGCCCTGTCATAACAAAACCGCACTACTTTAATAAAAAGCCGTACGCCCCAAAACAGACCCAGGAGAGCATCAACAATACCCAGGGCAGGTAACTTTGCTTAGTTTGAATAATTTGCGGTGCAGCTTCAGCTGTTGCCCTCTGAACCGCGACTGAATCAGAGGCCTTCCTTATTCGCTTATCAAGTTCACGCGCTTTTGTTTTTTGCTGCTTTTTATACTGCTGAATTCCTTTTTGAATGCCTTGGGCAACAAGCTTGGTCTGCTCTTTTGTCTGTCCAGGCTTTTGAATACCACGCGCAATATTTAGCGCCTCGCTCTTTACCTCTTCAGAAATCTTCTCTTTTTTTGAATATTTAGCCATTGACTTTAATAGATGAAATTATAAGAAGGATGATATTTATCTAGCATGAAACGACGGCAACACAGCTCAAAAATAGCCCGCAAGCACATGATATTCATATCATAACCTATCTAGATAGCAGATATACTCCCATCTCAGGCACGGCCATTTTGTATCAAAAAAATGAAATAGCAATACAAAACGAGCCTATTTCCTTGCTTTCACCATGGTTTTCTAAATGATGCTTTAGTGCTACTAATTATCTAGGAAAATATCTTTTCTCAAAAAATCAGGAGATAGCATCATGGCCATCGTAAAAGAGGATATCAGCAAACTTAAGAACGACATCCAAAATCTGCATGCGGATCTTAAACAGGCAATGGATCACTTGGAGTACCATTTAGGCGTAAAAAGAATGGATGAAAAAGACCTTGACCAAATGTCCAAGCATTTAGCCGATGTTGACCGCCACATGGCGAAATTGATTGCACATGCCGGTTCGCTGGAAGAGAAGCAGAGCTAACTCTATTATGGGTATTGCTTCTTAGGGCTTATATTTAGCTAGCACAATTTTCAATTATCAACACAGGTTCGCTACCAACATAAGCGTGCTTCCCTCTTTAAATTAAGAGGGAAGCAGCGCATATGCTACATCGTATAGCCACGCTCTCCGTGCTGATTGACATCCAAGCCTTCAATCTCATCCTCTTCACAGACCCGTAGCCCCAGCAGATAATCGACTAGCTTTAAGATCCCAAAGGTAATGAGGGCTGTGTATGCAATTCCGGCAATAACACCTACAAGCTGGACACCGAACTGCTCCACCATGGTCTCGATACCATCAGCATAGCCATAGCCACTGAATACGCCCAGCGTGGTGGCTGAAAAGATACCCGCCATCAGGGTACCCAATATGCCGCCCACACCGTGCACTGGGAATACATCCAGTGAGTCATCAATCTTAAGAACTCGTTTGATATAACTGGTTGCAAAATAACAGACAATGCCTGCTGTAACGCCAATCACCAACGCACCACCTGGCCCAACAAAGCCAGATGCTGGCGTGATAGTACCCAAGCCCGCAATGACACCCGTCAGGGTACCCAAGGCACTTGGTTTACCATAGCGTTTCCACTCAATAGCACCCCAGGTCACAGCACCAGCTGCCGCAGAAATATGGGTAACCAGCATAGCCATTGCGGCATCCCCATTGGCTGCCAGCGCACTGCCACCATTGAAACCATACCAGCCAACCCAGAGCATACCTGTACCAGTAGCCGTCATAACCAGGCTGTGCGGTGGCATAGCTGTAGTTGGAAAACCTTTACGCGGCCCCATCACGATAGCTGCCACCAAGGCTCCGACACCCGCCGTAATATGCACAACAATACCGCCGGCAAAATCATAGACCCCCATTTCACTTAGCCAGCCACCACCCCAAACCCAATGAGTCACGGGGGCGTATACAAGCACCAGCCAGATTGCACTAAACAGGAGCATGGATGAGAACTTCATACGCTCAGCAAAACCACCTACCACCAAGGCAGGAGTGATAATGGCAAAGGTCATCTGAAACAGCATGAAGAGTGATTCAGGAATATCACCTGAGAGTGTCTCTTTGCCAACCCCTGCCAGCATCACCTTACTGAAATCTCCAATCAGGGCATTGCCTTCACCAAAAGCCAGGCTATAACCAAACACAAACCAAACAAGAGAGGCCATTCCGGCAATGGAGAAACACTGCATAATTACCGACAGCACGTTCTTGGAACGGACCAGGCCGCCATAAAAGAGCGCCAATCCCGGCAGGGTCATAAATAGCACCAAGGCCGTCGAAGTCAGAATCCAGGCGGTATTGGCACCGTTTATAGCGGCTTCTTCAGCCAATGCCATACTAGGTAAACACAGTAATAGTACAGCCCAGACTACAATCCTACTCATCTTCAACTGCATGAAAATATACCCCTTAACCTTGATCAGTTTGGCACCTGCATTTGCGTTATAGACAAGACCCATAGGTGCTTTGAAATAAATATTGCGACACTTCTGCATGAAGCGTGCCTACTTTTAATTCATTTACAGATCATATAGTTAAAGATAAAGAGCAATTTATGGATGAGTTATAATGCACTAATTACGTGCACGCAAATTTCAGCCGCGCCCCTATCTGGTGCAAAAAATAGCGCAGTAAAGGGGGCGCACGACTCAAATCTGCAGGTTAAAAAGAGAGCTGACACAAAAAAAGGCCCACACCGATGACCGATGTGAGCCTTTAAATATGGTAGCTACGGGTGGACTTGAACCACCGACCCCAGCATTATGAATGCTGTGCTCTAACCAACTGAGCTACGTAGCCATAAGGGATGGCGAATGTACCGGAAACTCCTAGCAGATTCAAGTCATAGCCGGGAAAAACCGGCATTACCTATCCATTCGGTACTAAACGTTAAAACGAAAATGGACCACATCGCCATCTTGCACGATGTAATCCTTGCCTTCCACGCGTAATTTACCCGCTTCTTTTGCACCCTGCTCACCACCACAGGCTATAAAATCATCATATGAGGTGATCTCAGCACGAATAAATCCACGCTGAAAATCGGTGTGAATGACACCCGCTGCCTCTGGAGCAGTAGCGCCTACTGGTATAGTCCAGGCTCTTACCTCTTTAACACCCGCCGTAAAATAGGTCTCTAGATCCAGCAGTTTGTAACCAGCACGGATTACCCGATTCAAGCCCGGCTCATCCTGCCCCAAATCTGCCAGAAAATCAGCTTTGTCCTCATCATCCAGCTCTGCTATTTCCGCTTCAATGGCAGCACATACAGGGACCACTTCTGAGCTCTCTGCGGCCGCAAACTCCATCACTGCATCCAGTGCTGGGTTGTCCGAGAAGCCGCTCTCATCCACATTCGCAATGTAGAGTGTGGGTTTGATAGTCAGCAGGTGCAGATCACGCAGGGCCGATAGCTGATCTTCTGTTAGCTCCATTGAGCGAACCGGCTTACCTGCGTCCAGATGGTCTCGCACACTCTCCAGTAAGGTTTTCTGTACCAGAATTTTTTTGTCACCCGTTTTGGCCTGCTTAGCCACTTTAGTCAGTGCTTTCTCTACCGATTCTAGATCAGCTAATCCAAGTTCAGTATTAATTACTTCAATATCTTCCAGAGGTTCAACCTTGCCAGCAACATGCACTACATCATCATTCTCGAAACAACGCACCACATGGCAGATAGCATCCGTCTCACGAATATTGGCCAGGAATTTATTCCCCAACCCTTCACCCTTAGAGGCCCCTGCCACCAAACCGGCGATATCCACAAACTGCATGGTCGTGGGAATAATATTCTGCGGTTTAACGATCTCAGCGATCCTGTCCTGACGCGGGTCAGCCACAGGCACAACACCAACATTTGGGTCAATTGTGCAAAAGGGGTAGTTTTCGGCTGCGATTGTAGCCTGTGTCAACGCATTGAAAAGCGTGGATTTACCAACATTTGGCAAACCCACAATACCGCATTTAAAACCCATTTGAAGCGCCTCGGAAAAAGTTGAAGAAGAGGTTGGAAAGGTGGGGATTATATCCTTTCAACCCGCAACTTGTAATCTGCTTCAGTCCGAGGACTTACGATTGTAATCATCCTCAAAGCGAACGATGTCATCTTCACCCAGATAGCTGCCTGATTGCACTTCAATAATCTCCAGAGGTATCGCGCCAGGGTTTTCCAATCTGTGAGTAGCGCCCAGTGGGAGATAGACAGATTCATTTTCACTTAACAACAATATCTCATCGTTACGTGTCACCTTGGCTGTACCACGTACAACCACCCAATGCTCTGCCCGATGGTGGTGCATCTGTAACGAGAGTGACGCTCCTGGCTTCACAGTCAATCGTTTAACCTGATAGCGATCTCCTTCATCAATAGGCTCATAATCTCCCCATGGACGATGCACCCGGCGGTGGAATTGAGATTCACTACGCTGCTCTCGCTTTAGCTGCTCTGCAATGAACTTTACATCCTGTGCATGCGCTCTATCTGCTACCAATACGGCATCTGGCGTCTCCACCACAACCAGGTTGTTCACACCCACCGTCGCCAATAGACGGTGCTGTGCGATTAAGAGATTATCAGTGGAGTCATGGGTCAATACATCACCTTCCGTGACATTACCCGACACATTTGAATCCTTCACTTCCCACAGTGCGGACCAACTGCCCACATCAGACCAGCCTGCCGAGAGTGGTAGCACAATGGCCTTACTCGAAGCCTCTTTCTCTTCGGACAGTTTTTCCATAACAGCATAATCAATCGAGTCAGAGGGGCTCTGCTCAAAGCTTTTGGCATCCACGCGGAAAAAATCTCCATCCCGCTCCCCTTTGGCAAAGGATGCCCGGCAGGCCTCTGCAATATCCGGCTGATATTGCTCTATCAGTTCAAGCCACACTGAGGCACGCATCATGAAGATGCCGCTATTCCAAAGATAGTTGCCACTATCCAGATAACGCTGCGCGGTGCTTTGGTCTGGTTTCTCAACAAAGGCCTGCAGCTTGAACGCCTCATTATTTTGGGCAGAGGCGGCACCTTTTTGTATGTAACCATAGCCTGTCTCAGGAGCCGTCGGCACAATACCAAAGGTCACTACAGCCCCTTCTGATGCCATTTTCGTTCCACGGGCAACCACACCTCTAAATGCTATCTCATCGACAATAAGGTGATCTGCCGGCATCACAATGAGCACTGAGTCAGCATCATCCTGAGCCGCCATCATTGCCGCAATAGTCAATGCTGGGGCAGTATTGCGCCCCGCAGGTTCAAGCATGATTGAAGCCGGCACCTGATCAAGAAGCCGAAACTGTTCTGCAACTAAAAATCGGTGGGTTTCGTTACAGACCACGAGGGGGGCTGCAACGGTAACATCTGACTTTGGATGCTCCTGCTCAAGTGCAGTAAGCCTTAATACGGTTGATTGAAATAGTGAGTGATGGCCTGAGAGGGGCAAGAATTGCTTGGGGTAAGCCCCGCGCGAAAGGGGCCAGAGACGGGTTCCAGATCCACCAGAAAGCACAACAGGCTGAAGATTCATGACTCAATCCTAATCGACGAATATTATCCATCAGATTAGATCAACTTCATGCAGCAACGTCAAACGCCAATTAGCATCAGAGCAATGTCTTACTTGAGTGCAAGCGCATTACTCTATAGTGAATAACTTATCAAAATTGGCAATGCGTAAGATTTCACGAACGCCATCATTACCATTAATGAGCCGCACACTCTTATCGCTTTTGCCATACTCCCGAAGTTGAAGAAGCATACCCATCGCAGAACTGTCCATATAATCAGCCCCCTTAAGATCTACAACAAAGGCGACCTCTCCTTTAGGATGCTCTTTATATGCATTAACAAAGTCTCGATGGGTGGAAAAGTCAAAGCGCCCAGCCACATGAATGGTAACTTCACTTTGATCAGAAGAAACTGTAGTTGTAACACTCATATTGCCACCTTAAGTACTAAATTTAAAAAGCTTGTCAAAACGGGTTATATCCATAATCTGCTGCACTGATGAGCGACATGACTTTAGAGTAATCTTTGCCTGATCACCACCCGCTCGCTCTCTAAGCACCAGCAACATACCAAGCGCAGCACTGTCGATGTACTCAGTATTCTTAAAGTCAATGGTAATCTCAAGCTGACTGGGATCAGCTGACCGATATGTGTCACGAAACTCCCCATGACATGAGAAATCAAAACGATCCCCCAATACCACTATCATTTTTTTTTCATTTTCCGAAATGCTTGCAGTTATAGTCACCATATACTCCCAGTTAAACTCAGCTTAAAAAAGCTCCACTTCACCTTCACTCATATTTTCCTGCGAGACCGGGTTATGCAGCTCTGCTTGTGTTGCCTCATCCAAAACGGCAACTCGCTGACACACCCCCTGTAATCCTTCAATATAGGCATCAATTCCATCATCTGTGTTTAAGCGCAGCTCTTTAATTCCGTCATCAATATTCTGAATCATGCTTTCAACACGTTGCAAATGGCCACTGGTAAACTCTGTGAGTTGGCCAACAAGATCTTCAAATTGCAACGAACGGACAGCATCCCCAACATAACCATCAATGCAACCTGTAATAGCAGATATTTCAGTTATATGTGATTCTGTCTTCTGATTTAGATTTCCAATATGCACCATCATTTCATCGACTCTGGTTTTTGATTTAAGCGCAAAATTCATGTCTTTCGAGGCCAATTCTCCAACCGTGGCACGAGCCTCAGTAATATTTTGTTGCGCGGAAGCAAGAACAGTGCGGATCTCATCATTAAACCGGGCAGATCGTTGAGAAAGTTTACGCACCTCATCAGCAACTACAGCAAACCCACGCCCAGAGTCACCTGCTCTTGCTGCTTCAATTGCCGCATTCAGCGCAAGAAGATTCGTCTGATCAGCTATGGCCTTAACATCATCCAACAGGTTATTAACCTCTCCCATACGATCAGACATATCATCTATTTGCCCAACCATGTTCATGCTGCCTGCACTTAGGCTAACTACATAGTCAATAAAATAACGCAAAACCTCATCGGTATGCTCAGTAAAAGCAACAAATGAGACAGCGTCTTCTTGATCACTGTCAGCATTATTCATACCACTGACCATCATATTTACGATAGATTGCTGCGTACTAATCTGTTCATTCAGCCCTTCAAAACTCTGCTGCAATGTCTTTACCGCATCAGAGACAAGATTTCGAATTGAAGTTAACTCGCCACGCATCTGATGGGCGACGCCTGTAAAACCGGCATCTAAGCCGAGAACCAACCCATGAATAGCTTCATCAAGGCTTTCCCGCTCTTCTTTGCTGCTAAATCCAGATGCACTTTTCTCAGGTTCTGCCGACACCAAGCGCATGGTTACAACAAGCCACAGCATCAGCACCAGGAAACCACTTAATGCAGCGACGGGGGAAAAAACAAACCCCGATACAAGTAATACAATGCCACTAGCTACCAATGGAAGCCAATACTGCTTTAAATATGCTCCATTCAATATTTTCATCACATTCTCAAGGCCAATTCTTATATATTGAATATCGGATATTCAAGTAAAAACTTGAGCATTCTGCACATGGCATTTATGCCTTGGCTAGCGAGATAAGTTTACCTGCAATTTTGTGTAGTGGTAACACTGTATCTGCAAACCCACGCTTGACCACCTCTCCCGGCATACCCCAAACAATACTGGTCTTTTCATCCTGAGCCACAATTGGCGCCCCGGCATCCTTCATTTCACCAGTGCCTTCAGCACCATCAGCTCCCATTCCAGTCAACATGAGTCCTATTGCATTAGAGCCTGCATTTTGTGCTAAAGATCTAAATAATACATCAACAGAGGGCTTATGCCGGTTGACAGCTGGCCCATC
>Ga0316187_10004978_pt1 | contig 11508 bp, 8 predicted proteins | sample CroRivburrow1_MG_FD_204927 | JGI IMG/M metagenome (GOLD analysis project Ga0316187, IMG submission 204927) | Coastal sediment microbial communities from Maine, United States - Cross River worm burrow 1 | ecosystem: Environmental > Aquatic > Marine > Coastal > Sediment | place: USA: Maine...
GCCCGATCCATGAACTCGTTACCGAAGCCAAACACGAGTTCGGGATAGTCGCGCAAGTCGGAAATCTTGCGCAGCTTGAGTCGCGCAGCCAGTGTCTCCTTCATCCCGATAGCATAGGAGTTGTTAAAACCCAAGGGACGGGTCATTCGCAGGCCACGTGCGGCAAGGGTCTGCTTGAGTTGCACCTCGGTCTGCAAGTTCTCCTTGACCAAGGTCTCCTGCATCAGTGTGCCAGTGTATTCTGGATAGGCGTCGATCTCGCCACCGAGTAACGCATTCCACAATACGCGGGTGCCCCCCAGCTGTCGTTGGTGACTGGCCTCGACGCCGGCCTGCTGAGCCAAGTGACTAAGCATGTCACCCAGAATGACTGACTCGGTAAAACTTTTCGATCCAATGGTGATCCTCACGGACTCCCCGGCAGCGTGAACCTGGTGAACCAGTGTGGTGGCCCAGAACGCTAGCAACAGTATCCCTGTCAATCGGCTGATGCTCATTTCAGCACCTTGGCGAGTTGCTCCATGGGCTCACGCTGGGCGTTGATAAATTGCGTAACAAACGGTTCTGCCGGTGTCCGAGCTAATGCCTTGAAGGGGCCTGTTTGCACGATGCGGCCCTCGCGCATCAGCACCAATGTGTGCCCGAAAAACGCCGCTTCGGCGATGTCATGGGTTACCATGACGACAGTTTTTCCAAGTTTGGCAAAGATGGATTTGAGCTCTTGTTGCAGCTCATAACGAATCATCGGATCCAGTGCCCCCAGAGGTTCATCCAGCAGCAGTAGCTCCGGATCAAGCATCAACGCACGCATCAGGCTGACGCGCTGGCGCTGCCCGCCGGAAAGCTCTGCGGGAAAACGGCTCATCAGATTCAGGGGCAGACGTGCCGGTTGAGCCAGATCGACAAGCCGGTGTGCAATCCAGTCGGCATCGCGCCGCAGATAGCACGCCATCACGGTCACATTGTCACGTACCGTAAGATGAGGAAACAGGCCTCCCTCCTGGATGACGTAGCCCATGCGCTGCCGCATATTGAGAAGGTTTGTTGGCTCTAATTTTGTCCCTCCTAGTGTTATTTTGCCGGTGTTTGGCTGAATGAGGCCAACAATCAAGCGTAGCAGTGTGGATTTCCCACAGCCGCTGGGTCCGATGAGCACCGTAGTCTCGCTTGCTGGAACTTGGAGATCCGTCTGCGCCAAGACTAAGGTATCTTTATAGCGTTTAGAAACGTTGGAGAGTATCAGCATCAATATAGTGTGTTGGATTTACTAATGGTACTCAAGGCATCTAAGTTTAATGGCGGTTCTGCCATGCCTGTCAGGCCAAATTTGTTAATTGACATGGGAAAATTATGCCGAAAAGACAGAGAATACAATTTCCGAAAACCGGGGTAGACAATCTCAATCAGGATGAGGCTTATTTCTATCTGCAAGGCTCAGGTGGTCAACGGAAAATTAGATTTCACGATTATGACGAGATTTATCAAGTACAAGGTCTGTATGAGCAAGTATTTTATGATCGCTTGAAATGCACATCTCCAGTAAAAGTTTCGACTATTCTCGAGTCCGCTGTCAGACAATCTCAGGACAATTTCACAGAATTACGTGTACTGGATTTAGGCGCAGGAAACGGGATGATGGGTGATGAGTTAAAAAAACATGGTGTATCACGTTTGATAGGAGTGGACATCATCCCAGAGGCTTATGAAGCCACTGTCCGTGATAGACCAGGTTTGTATGATGCATATTATGTCGAGGATTTCACAATTCTTGATGAAGAAAAGAAAGAAGATATTGCATCATGGCAATGTGACTGCATGGTTACTGTTGCTGCCTTGGGGTTCGGCGATATTCCGAACAATGCTTTCATTGAGGCATTCAATATTATTTCTACTCAGGGGTGGTTGGCATTTAACATCAAGGAAACATTTTTTCACAAAAGCGACAAGACTGGATTTTCATCAATGATCCGTGAACTGATTTTCTCAGAGTTTATCCATGTCTATCACATCGAGCGATACAGGCATCGACTCTCTATTGAGGGTGAACCTCTGTATTATTACGCAATTGCCGGGCGTAAAAACGCGGGTGTTCCGCAAGAGTTTCTGGAATAGAGAGATGTCATACCAGCCATGCAATAATAGAATACCAAACAGCCTATAGTCAGGCTTTGTTGTAATGATGCCGATACAAAAATGGGTGCTCGCGTCACCCAGGAAGATTTCAACCGGCAAGTAACGCAGATACTGCAATTAGGCTTTGCACCCGGCACACGCTCAGCGACATCATTCCGTATAAGGGCGCGGTCTCGGCTGCTTAGCGCAGGCGTGACGAATGACCGAAGTTGCGGCATCCAGCCAAAGCACCCGGGGACGCTTTGAGCCCGAATCCGTCGATTTCATATAAGCCTGCGAAATAAAGTCACTTTCTCTGCCTCGCGGCTGGAGCACCGGCGCTCGGCGCACGCCCTTTACAAGGGAGTTGCATAACTTGTACATATATTATACATTACACCTAAAAATTGCGTCCAATTATTGTCAATGAATAATTAATTAAAGGAGGAGTATTCACATGAAGTTACTTAATAGACTCCATGTAATCATGGTAGCAACCTTGCTATCGACCAGCGCCTACGCGGCAACCGGGAAGCCTAATATTCTTGTCCTGTGGGGTGATGATGTCGGCTACTACAATGCCAGCGCCTACAACCAGGGCATGATGGGGTATAAAACGCCCAACATCGACAGCATCGCAAAAGAAGGCGCACTGTTTACGGATATGTATGCGCAGCAGTCCTGCACGGCAGGACGAGCTTCTTTCATACTCGGCCAACAGCCTTTCAGAACGGGTTTGCTGACGATTGGCATGCCGGGTTCAGACCATGGCATCCCTGACTGGACACCAACCATTGGTGATCTGCTCAAGGAGCAGGGTTATGCGACCGGCCAGTTTGGTAAAAACCACCTTGGCGATCAGGACAAACACCTGCCTACCAGTCATGGATTCGATGAGTTCTTCGGCAACCTCTACCACCTCAACGCGGAAGAGGAACCGGAAACCTATTACTACCCGAAGGACCCTGAGTTTCATAAGAAATATGGTCCTCGTGGTGTCATTCACTCATTTGCTGACGGCAAGATCGAGGATACCGGACCATTGACCAGAAAGCGTATGGAGACGGTCGATGCCGAGTTTGGTCAGGCAGCCAAGGATTTTATGGATCGTTCAGTCAAGGCCGGCAAACCGTTCTTCGTCTGGATGAATTTCACCCGCATGCATGTCTGGACACGTTTGCAGAAAAAGTACCAGGGTGTTACCGGTATTGGCCTCTATCCTGACGGGATGAAAGAGCTGGATGACATGGTAGGCAGCTTCCTCGACCATTTGAAAACACTGGGCGTTGCTGACAACACCATCGTGATCTTCTCTACCGACAATGGCGCCGAGAAGTTTACCTGGCCTGACGGTGGCACTTCTCCGTTCCACGGCGAAAAGGGTACAACATGGGAGGGCGGCATGCGGGTCCCGCAGATGGTCAAGTGGCCCGGCACGATCAAGCCCGGAAGCATTTACAACGACATTATGAGTCAGGAAGACTGGATGCCCACGCTGCTTGCAGCAGCCGGGGTAGAAGATGTCAGGGAGAAGCTCGCATCCGAAGAGGGATACAAGGCGAACGGTAGAGACTTCAGGGTTCACCTCGATGGCTACAACTTCAAGCCCTATTTCGAGGGCAAGACAGAAAAAGGGCCACGCAGGGAAATCATGTATTTCGCCGCGAGTGGCATGTTGAATGCGATCCGTGTCGATGACTGGAAAGTTTCGTTTGCCATTGAAGAAGGTGCCATCAATGAAGCACTGCGTAAAGTTCCAGCCTGGCCGGTAATTACCAACCTGAGGGCCGATCCGTTTGAACATGCGTACGAAGGATCGGGGATGTATGTCAGGTGGTATGCCGACAATATGTGGATGATGGTCCCTGCGCAGGGCTTTGTGCAGGAGTTCCTTGCATCCATTCCGGACTATCCCTTTCAAGCAGGAAGCTCTCTGAGCGCCGGCAATATCGGATACAACACACTCAAGGCACAAGAAGCCATGGGTGACCTCAAACAACTGCTGGATCGATCGATTCAAAATTAGCAGGTCATTGCTACCGGGGCGCTTGACCCGGTAGCATGTCTTTTTAAATGCTAACGAATGCACCGATGCGGTATCGTTAATCCAGTGTTTTGGCAGCGCACTCAACCTGAATATCTATTCCAACATGTTATTCCCTGGTGGCGTTTATATCGGCGGTGACAATGAATTCTCTGCACAGTTCGCCGGGTTTAAGCGATGACGCGCAATGACCGCTTGTAGGGGGCGAACTTGCCGCTCGCTGACAGTTAGTGGGTGACTGGAACTCGCCGGACTTCCCCTGTTAGAAGAATGCTGAGGCGTGATTCTGTCCTGGCCGCGAACGGCAGGAATGCGACTGATAGCGGAAGTTACCGGGAATAACAACTCACAAGGAGGTCGCTATGCCTGTTTCAAGGCCATTATTCTTAATATCAATAATTTTCATGGCAGTGTCAGGGTGCGAGCGTAACGAACAATCTCCCGGAGCAATCCCTGAACTGTCTGAGCCTATCGCACAGGACACCGGCACAATCAGTGATGTTCATAGCAACCCGCTGCGTGACGCCTTTTTCGGTGAAACGCATATGCACACTGCCTACTCGCTGGATGCCTACATCGGCGGTACGCGCCTGACGCCAACAGATGCCTATCGTTTTGCACGCGGTGAATCCGTAACAAATGACGGTAAGGCGTATACGCGCAAACGCCCTCTGGATTTTGTTGCCGTCACCGACCACGCTGAATACATCGGAGAAATGTACTCGACCATGATCGAGGGTGCACCGGGACACGACCAGGATCTGCTCAATCAACTGCGCAACCTGAAGACAATCGAAGAGAAACAGCAGTGGTTCCTGAAATACGTGGTTGAAAACAACCGCGGTACGAAACCGCAACACCCGTCGTTCTTTGCCGGAGAAGGAACAGTCAAGAGTGCCTGGAAAGTCATGATAGACGCGGCCGAGGAGCACAATGAGCCGGGTAAGTTCACTGCCTTCGTTGCCTTTGAATGGAGTGGCGCCCCAAACGGCGGCAACCTGCATCGCAACGTGATTTACAGGGACGACCATGTACCCGATGCACCCGTCAGCTATATCGACGTCAATCGTGAAGACGGCCTGTGGGCCTGGATGGCCGAACAGGAGGCGGAGGGTATTAAGGCGCTGGCCATCCCGCATAACTCCAATGCCAGCAAGGGCATGATGTTCCCGGATGTCAATTCGGCCGGTGATCCGATCGACCTGGAATACGCACAGACCCGCCAGCACTTCGAACCCCTGATTGAGATGATGCAGATCAAGGGCAACTCAGAGGTACACCGCAAGTTCTGGGCGGCCGATGAATTCGCGGACTTTGAAAACGCTGACTCCATCCAGAAATACAGTGAACGCACCTTCAGCAAGCGCGACTTCGTGCGCGAGGGACTGAAACTGGGTGTGGCCTTTGAAAAATCACTCGGCGCCAACCCGTTCAAGTACGGCATCATCGGCGGTACCGACAACCACAACGGTGTACCGTCTGACGTCGCCGAAGACAGCTTCGTGGGGGGCCATGGGCCGGAAGATGGCACTGTTGAACGTCGCCGCGAGGGCGGTGTCGGTGGCTGGATCGACGGCAAGGACCTGAGTATCGGCTCACTGGCCGGCGTCTGGGCCACGGAAAACACCCGTGAGTCTATCTGGGATGCCATGAAACGGCGCGAGACCTTTGCCACCAGTGGTCCGCGCATCAAGGTACGCTTTTTTGGAGGCATCGATCTGCCGGCGAACCCTGCCGATACGGTTACCCTGGTGCAACAGGGCTATGAACTCGGCGCACCCATGGGCGGTGATCTCGGCCCGACTGGTGCGGCACCCACGTTCACTGTCTATGCCATGAAGGACCCCGACGGCGCGAATCTTGACCGCGTGCAAATCATCAAGGGCTGGGTCGACAGTGACGGGAAGCTGAACGAGCAAATCATGGATGTCGCCTGGTCGGGTGACCGTCAACCCGGTTCGGATGGCAAGGTGCCGGCCGTGGGTAATACCGTTGACCTGAAGACGGCAAAATTCAGCAACACCATCGGCGCGGCCACTCTGACCGGCAGCTGGACGGACGAACAGTTTGATCCCGCACAGCACGCCTTCTATTACGCGCGTGCACTGGAGATTCCGACGCCGCGCTGGAGCACCTACGATGCCGTGCGGCACAGTCTGCCGTTACTGGACGATGTTCCGGCCACCATCCAGGAGCGCGCCTGGACCTCACCGATCTGGTATACGCCTTAAGCTATAAATATTCTATAAAGACATTGAGCATTGTTTCACGCGCCATCGAAAGGAAGGGGCATTCCATGGATCATTTGAAAGACAAAACTGACAAGGCGGACCCACTTTGCGCCGTGCTCATCGCCGGCAGTCTGGTGTGTTCACCCGGACTGTACGCTATTGCCAGCGAGGAACATTACGAAGACATGCAACTGGAAGAAAAACGGCTGCTAATGTCGCACTAAATTCAATTGCATACCTGACTTGAATTAGGAATGCGGCTGGTACCCAACTCGAAAAACTGGTAGATGCCACCAGCTGGGATCCGTAGTATCCGCCAGACTGATGTTGCCCTTGCTGATTAACATTTTCCCGTTCAGAAACATTGCAAGGAGTAAATATGTCTCTTGATGTTATGAGTTACACCCCTGTGGGTGATAAGCGAAGTTCCGACTTCTTCAATGAATACCGCCTGAAGATATACCAGCGACGCAAGGCTGCTGGTCTGGATGAGATGTTGGGCAGAATACGCGCCCTGGTGGTTTCGGTTGAAACCGGTGATGCCCTGTCGTACTTACAGGAGCTGTATCTGATGACTCCGTACCGGTTTCATTCGGTCTATCAGAACGACACCCACAAGATTTACATCTTGAAGTCGGATGCGGACATGCCGCGTTACGTGGTGCTGGAGCCATTGTCTGCAGGTTTTATAGATGACTTGACCCGGTTGAATATGCTCTATCCGTTATCAAGAAAAAAACCAAATGCCCGTTACGTGGGCGAAATATTTTCTACCGCTGACTTGACTGCCACGCAGAAGACGCTGGAATCACACAATATTCGTTTCCATTATCCGCATGAAACGGAAAATCGCTTCTTTTCCAACGAGCATTTTGTCTTCACCTTTCCCTCGTCGATTACCGGTAATCGTGTTGGTTATATGCCTGAAGATACCTTTAGTATCGATGAGCTGGAAATAGGCAGGCAGATACAGTTCGATGCGGCGGAAGTGTCGGCTCTTGAAAAAGCTGCGGCGCGTGCAGAGGTGCAACATGCCGATCGCCTGATACTGGGCGTGGATCATATGGCAACACGTATCCTGGCGGGAGAACGTGAGGATGCCATCCTCGAGTTTCTGACTCTATCCAATTATTATTTCTGGGGTGCCTACAATATTTCAGATCAGAACTCATCAACCAATGTGACACGTAATCCCTGTGTCGATGATGACAAGCAGTCACCGGCAAAGGTGTTTACAGCAAACAATACGCCTTCATTTGTGAATTCTTTTGATAACCTGCCTATGCCTACCGAGGATTTTGTGCGTAATTTCGGCCGCCGCATGCACCATGTTGCCTATGAGGTGCAAGACGGCAATCATGGTGCAAATGAGAAAAATATAGATTTTACTGTCAAGCGCCTGAAAGACTACGGTATACCGTTTCTTGCACATGTCGTCGGTGAGTGCACTGATTCACCCAACCTGAAACAGATTTTCTCAAAACATTCCGAGTTTTCGATTCTGATTACCGAGTATGTCGAGCGCTGTTACGGGTTTCAGGGTTTTTTTACGCGAGACAATGTTGCCGCATTGACAGAGGCCGCCGGTGCAGACGAGCTCTATCATCACGGTAATGTATTCGACTGATATGATTGCAAGTTGGGAACGTCCCAAGTTGCGGCATTTTCACCGTTCGCAATTTACCCGGGAAGGGCAAGTTGTGGACGAATTGAGAAGTACAGCGAGCCATTAGAAAGCTGATGACGGCATTTGCTGAAGGGCAGCTTTACTCCGGTATACGACCTACAGGCAGAATTTATTTAATGAGCTTGCACCTGGTTCCTGACGATCTTGGCGGCAACCAGAGCAGCGGAAATAGATTCACCTCCGGGTATATGGCAATAGTAGAAGCCTGCCTGACGCCATGCCCTCTTCAGAGGCCGCAGGATTCACGCCAAAACCGGCGCTAAACTCTAAACCTGTTGATATTGCTGTGATTCATCACCTACCGGGCAGCAGTAGCTGCAGAACATTTCACCCTTATCAGCGTCAACTAAATTGTTGCCGCAGCGCGTGCATACGGCTTCGTCGTGCAGGTATCTTCTGGACATATTTTGGCGAGTCGAGCTACCCAAGCTCGACAGCATTCCCGACGAAGAGGTCTTCGCCGACGAGGCGGCACCCGCACAATGGCGCATCCCGCGCACGCCGATTCGTATCGTCGGTATCACGGAGGGGCCGCGAGAGGGTGAGTTCCTGTTCAGTGAACGAACGGTCCGTGTCGCACCGCGTTTCTATCGGGGTATCCAAAGCTCGCCTCTTCAATCGCGCCTGGGGATTAAGAGCTGGAGCCGTGCGATTCCGCAGATAACCGGACCGATGGTACCGGCGGGCGTGCTGACCCTCACGCCTATCATCGAGTACGAGATCAATGGTCTCTGGCGCGTTTTCCGCGATTGTCGACACTGCGACGACCGTCGTGGTCTATGCGGCCGCCGTGTGGTTCTTCTGGCTGGTTGCGTTGGCGATATTCGAGCGTATCATCGTGTTTCAAGTTCTCCCGCAAGAGAGCTTTAACTCACATCTGTGGCGTCTTGGTGGCAAGACCCTTGGTGTTATGGGCAGCCTGATCATCGTTGGTGCTGGCGCAAAGGAACTTGGGCTTCCTCTCTACAGTGTGGTGGCCGGTCTGGGCATCGGCGGCCTGGCCGTCGCGCTGGCAATACGGCCGACGCTTGAGAATCTGATCGGCGGCATCATACTCTACGTCGACCGGCCAGTGCGGGTTGGGGATTTTTGCAGCTTTGGAGACAAGACGGGGACAATCGTGAGTATTGGCATTCGCTCGACAAAGCTCCGGGCGCGCGATCGTACGCTGATCACAGTCCCGAACGCGGCGCTCGCCGACATGCAGCTGATCAACTGGGCGAAGTGCGACAGCATGCTAATCACCATGACGATCGGGCTTCGCTACGAGACTGACACCGATCAGCTGCGCTACATCATGGTTAGACTACGTGAGATGCTACTTGCCCATATGAAGATTGATCCTGATACGGTTCGTGTGCGTTTCTCGGGCTACGGCGCGTCGTCCCTCGATATTGGCGTCCGCGTCCATGCACTGACGCGGGAATGGAGCGAGTTCCATGCGATCCGCGAGGACATCTTCCTGCGGATGAAAGATATTGTAGAAGAGTCGGGTAGCGGCTTCGCCTTTCCGTCGCAGACACTCTGCATGGGCCGCGATGACGGTCTGGACAACGAGCGAAGCGAGACAGCCGTTAAGAAGGTAAAATCCTGATGAGTGAGATGGTGAAAAATGAGAGAGGTTTGATACACGCATATCTGCTCGACGGTACAGGGGGTGGCCGTCGTCTCGAAATGGCAGACATTGAATCCTGGACACCTGAGCAGGGTGTCCTGTGGACGCATTTCGACTACACCAACGAGGATACCCGACAGTGGCTGCGTGACTCCGCTGGACTGGAGGAACTGGTGGCTGATGCCCTGTTGACTGAGGAGACCCGGCCCAGGGCCACGGTCATTGGCGACGGGGTGCTGGTGGCGTTGCGTGGCATCAATATGAATCCCGGAGCAGAGCCGGATGACATGGTCTCGGTACGCTTGTGGATCGACAATGAACGTATCATCAGTACGCGGAAACGGGTCTTGTTCTCTGTCAGTGACATGGCTGAACAGCTGGATGCTGGAAAAGGCCCGGCAGATACGGCGGATTTCCTGGTTACACTGGCTGATCGCATTGTGTGGCGCATGAGTGAAACTGTTGACCAGTGTGAAGACATGGTGGCGGACCTCGAGGAAAAAGTACTGGATGAGGGCAGCGGTTCCCTGAGGTTCGATCTGGCAAACCTGCGCAGACAGACAATCACGCTACGCCGTTATCTTGCCCCGCAGCGCGATGCCTTTGCCAAACTGATTATCGAGAAGATCACCTGGCTTGATGAAAATAGTCGGCTGAGACTCAGGGAGGTGAGTGACCGGCTCATCCGTCATATAGAGGATCTGGACGCTGTGCGTGAACGGGCGGCCGTTACCCAGGAAGAACTCCTCAGCAGGCTTTCGGATCAGATGAACACCCGCATGTACGTATTGTCGGTCGTTGCCGCGATCTTCCTGCCACTGGGTTTTCTTACCGGGTTGCTGGGCGTTAACGTGGGAGGTATCCCCGGCGCAGAAAACCCCTGGGCATTCCTTTTATTTTTACTGTTTCTTGTCGGAATTGTTGCCATGCAGATCCTGTTGTTCAAATTGAAAAAATGGTTCTAGGGTACGGGCCCAGATATGAAGGATTACCCGTATTTCCGCCAGGAGGTTGAACATCCGTATATGGACTCTGTCCTAGGCGAATTCGTAATTCACGCAGCAACTGGTATCTGAAAATGTCCGTTGCAGTCTGATACCCAGGAATAGTAACTCAGTTTGGCGGGTAGTGGTTGATGTTGACCACTAACTTCAGCAGGCGCGCTTCCATCCAGCGATTGATGAACACGGGTACGGTTGTAATACTGTAGGAACCCGCCGAGTTTTCTTTCCAGGTCCTGCGCGTTCCAGAAGAAGACGCGATCAAGGTATTCCCGCCGAATGGTTCCAATCAGTCGTTCTACGAAGGGATGCGATACCGGGATATACAGGATGTACTTGATTTTTCTGATCTCGAGAATCCGCAGGTTTGCCTGCCATCGGTGATGTCGGAATAGCGGATCGTTGTCCGAACTGAGATATCGTGGAGCACCTTGCGTAGAGATGGCCGTGTTGAACATGCGACACAGGGCAACACCATCGAAATCCCCCGCCTGTACGCCAAAACCGATGATACGTCTCGTGAACTGGTCCATGACCACCAGCACCCAGTGGCTCTTCAATAGGATGGATTCACATCGAAACAAGTCCATACTCCAAAGGCTGTCTTTCGTGTGTCCGAGCAGGGTTAGCCATGATGGCCCATCGTCCTCGGGCGTTGGGTGGTAGTGCTTGGCGAGGACACGCCTGACCAGGTCCTTATCGATATCCAGTCCGAACGCTTTGTTGATCTGCTGCGCGATTCGAAGACAGCCGAAGCGTGGGTTACGTCGTTTTAGTTCGACAATCGCTTGGATAAGTTCCGCTGACGGACCCTTGGG
>Ga0316187_10004980_pt1 | contig 11505 bp, 6 predicted proteins | sample CroRivburrow1_MG_FD_204927 | JGI IMG/M metagenome (GOLD analysis project Ga0316187, IMG submission 204927) | Coastal sediment microbial communities from Maine, United States - Cross River worm burrow 1 | ecosystem: Environmental > Aquatic > Marine > Coastal > Sediment | place: USA: Maine...
GTACGCGTTTACCGAGAACTTCGTGCTGCCGTTGTCCCACGACGAGGTCGTGTACGGCAAGGGTTCCCTGCTTGGGCGTATGCCGGGCGACACCTGGCAAAGATTCGCAAACATGCGGCTGTACCACGCCTTCATGTACGGTCATCCAGGTAAAAAGCTGGTATTTATGGGCGCGGAATTCGCCCAGGAGCGCGAGTGGAACCATGACTCCGAGCTCGACTGGCATTTACTGCACGACCGTTGGCACGGCGGTGTACAGAGGGCCGTTCGCGATCTTAATCATTTGTACCGGGCTACCCCCGCACTGTACGAGGCCGACGTTGTCGGTAGCGGTTTCGAGTGGATAGACTGCACGGATTCGGAGCACAGCGTACTGGCTTTTCTGCGCCGTGCAAAGAACCCCGCCGACTTCGTGTTGGTGGTGTGCAACTTTACTCCGGTAGTCCGCCGCGGGTATCGCGTCGGCGTACCGGTACCGGGTGTCTACACCGAGTTGTTCAACAGCGATGCCCTGGAGTACGAGGGCAGCGGCGTCGGGAACTCAGGTGCTGCGACCGCCGAGCCGATCGAGGCGCACGGTCGTGGATACTCCATCGACCTTACGCTGCCTCCTCTGGCGGCGCTCATTCTTCAGACGAAAATAAACGGATAAACCTATGACAGTTCTTGTTTTATGACACCCCCTCCATACGGCATTCCATCACCCGGCATGGACAAGTCGAGCATCAAGAGCGATTTCCTGCGGTATTTCCACCACACACTGGGGCGAGACTGCGTCGACGCTGCACCCCGGTACCAGTACACCGCGCTTGCGCTTGCCGTCCGCGACCGGCTGGTGGAGCGCGCCAAACACACCCGCCGCCGACAGCAAAGCCGACAGCTTTGCTACCTGTCCATGGAATATCTGCTCGGACGCAGCCTGCGCAGTGCGCTGCTCAACCTCGGGCTGACCGGGCCGGTTGCGGAGGCGCTGGAAGAAATTGGCCTCGATCTGGAGCAAGTGAGCGGCTACGAGCGCGACGCCGGGCTGGGAAACGGGGGGCTCGGGCGGCTGGCGGCCTGCTTTCTGGACAGCTGTGCGACGCTGCGACTGCCCGTCATGGGTTACGGCATTCGTTATCGCTACGGTATGTTCTATCAACAGATCGAAAATGGATATCAGGTCGAGAAACCGGACAACTGGATGCGCGATGGCCATCCCTGGGAAATCGAACGGCGCGAGTTCGCACAGTCCATCCAGTTCGGCGGCAACGTGGAGCGCTGGCGCGATGACCACGGCCGCCAGCACACGCGCTGGTTGCATACAAACGACGTGCTGGCCATACCGTACGACGTCCCGGTGCCCGGTTACCGCAACGGCACGGTCAATACGTTGAGGCTGTGGTCTTCTGCGGCCACTGACGAATTCGATCTGGCTGAGTTCAATACCGGCAGCTATACCGAAGCGGTGGCCGCAAAAAACGCGGCGGAAAATATCACCATGGTTTTGTATCCCAACGACGCCAGCGAGAACGGCAAGGAGCTGCGCCTGCGGCAGCAGTACTTCCTTGCATCGGCCAGTCTCAAGGACGTGCTTCGCGTTTGGTTGCAGGACGGAGCGGGGAGCGTCGACTGGCCCGCGTTTGCGGATCAGCACCGTTTCCAGCTCAACGATACTCATCCGGCCATTGCCGTGCCGGAGCTGATGCGCCTGCTGCTGGACGAGTGCGGTGTGGAATGGGAGCAGGCATGGCAGGTCACGACCAGCACCATGGCTTACACCAACCACACGCTGCTGCCGGAGGCACTGGAGAGGTGGCCGGTGCGCATGTTCGCTCGCCTGCTGCCGCGGCACCTGGAGATCATTTATCAGATCAACAGCCGTTTTCTGGAACTGGTGGAACGGCGGTGGCCGGGCGACCTGGAAAGGCGGCGGCGAATGTCCCTGATCGAGGAAGACGGCGAATCCATGGTGCGTATGGCCTATCTCGCCATCGTCGGCAGCTTCTCGGTGAACGGCGTGGCTCAGTTGCATTCACGGCTGTTGACGGAAGGGTTGTTCCGGGATTTCCACGAACTCTGGCCGCAGAAGTTCAACAACAAGACGAATGGCGTGACCCACCGCCGCTGGCTGCTGCAATGCAATCCCGGGCTCGGCGCCCTCATTACCGAGGCTATCGGCGATGGCTGGATTTCGGATCTGGACCAACTGGAGCGTCTCCAACCCGGCGCTGACGACCCGGAATTCCGCGACCGCTGGTCGGCTGTAAAACTGGACAACAAGCTGCGGCTCGCCCGCTATGTCGAAGCCGAATGCGGAGTGAAGTTCGATCCGTCGTCGCTGTTCGACGTGCAGGCGAAACGAATCCACGAGTACAAGCGCCAGCTCCTGAACGTGCTGCACATCATCCACCTTTACGATCGAATCTCGCGCGGGGATATCGCGGACTGGGCGCCGCGCTGCATTCTGCTCGCCGGCAAGGCGGCCCCGGGCTATGTTATGGCGAAGCTGATCGTCAAGCTAATCAACGAGGTTGCCAGGGTGGTCAACGGGAGCGAAGCCGCACGTGGGCTGCTGCAGGTGGCCTTCCTGCCCAACTACCGCGTGACATCGATGGAGCACCTGTGCCCGGGCACAGATCTGTCGGAGCAGATATCGACCGCAGGCAAGGAAGCATCCGGCACCGGAAACATGAAATTCATGATGAACGGGGCAATTACCATCGGCACCCTGGACGGCGCCAATATTGAAATTCGCCAGGCGGTGGGTGAAGAGCATTTTTTCCTGTTTGGCATGAATGCCGCGGAAGTGGACGCCGTGCGCAGCGTTTACGACCCGGAGGCGATCATCGACGGAAGCGAAAACCTAAGCCGGGTCATGGCGCTGCTGATCAGCGGGCATTTCGACGGCGCCGACTCCGGGGTGTTCGCACCCATTGTGTCTTCCATTGCCAGCCCCCACGATCCGTGGGTGATCGCGGGGGACTTCGAGAGCTTCATTGAGGCGCAGCAACGGGCCGCCGCGCTTTACAGGAACCCGGATGCCTGGACCAGAAAGAGCATTCTGAATACCGCTGCGAGCGGCCAGTTTTCCTCCGACCACACCGTCCGGGAATACAATCGGGAAATCTGGGGTCTGCAACCGCTGCCTCCGTCCCAAGACGACGTCGCGGCGACATGAGTCGCCGGTACCCCGGCAGGAAGCGCTGATGTCGAATCCGCAACGTCTCAATATCGTGTTCTGCTGGCACATGCATCAGCCGCAATACCGCGATCTGTTGACGGGGAGGTATCTGCAGTCGTGGACGTACCTGCACGCGGTCAAGGACTACGAGGACATGGCGGGTCACCTGGAACGGTATCCCGATATACGGGCGGTGGTGAATTTTGTCCCCGTGATGCTGGAGGAGATCGGCAACTACAGTTCGCAGATCGAAGCGTTTCTGGCAACCGGCAGCGCGTTGGACGACCCGCTGCTTGCTGCGCTGGCGACAGGTTCGACCCGGTGTCGCTCGATTGACCGCCCGCGGCTTGCAGGTATGTGCCTGCGCGCCAACGAGCGACGGGTGATCCAGCGGTTCGCTCCGTATCAACGCCTGGTTGAACTGGTCAGGTTTCACCAGCAGCACGACCCGTCGTTGTCATATGTCAGCGACAGTCTGATCGACGATCTGGTGGTCTGGTACCACCTGGCCTGGATAGGGGAGACCGTCCGCCGCGGCGACGAAAGGATTCAACGGTTAATGGAAAAAGCCGGACGATTTACCCATGAAGACCGCATCTCCCTGGTGCGGGTGCTGGCGGAGGTGCTTGGCGGCCTGGTCGCTCGCTACCAGGGTTTGCATGCCCGCGGCCAGGTGGAGCTGTCGATGACGCCATACGCCCACCCCATGCTGCCGCTGCTGGTGGATTTCGAGGCCGCACGGGACGCCGTGCCGGAGGTGTTGCTGCCTGACCACCCTTACCCGGGCGGCAAGGAGCGGGTGCGTTGGCATATAGAAGTCGGCATAACGTCGTTCGAGCGTATTTTTGGTCACAGGCCACGGGGATGCTGGCCTTCGGAGGGGGGTGTCAGCGACGCGGTTCTGCCCCTGCTGGCGGAGTACGGATTCAGCTGGTTCGCCAGCGGCCAGGGGGTTTTGAATAACAGTCTGCTGCGCGCCGGCGGCGGTATCCATGACGCCTCGTGGCCGTACAGGATTTATCGCCTGCGCGGACTTCCGCTGCACGGCTTCTTTCGCGACGACGATCTGTCCGATGCGATAGGTTTCAACTATTCAGACTGGCACGGCGAGGACGCGGTGGCTGATTTCGTGAATCGGTTGACGGATATCGCCTCGCGACTGGAATCTCCCCAGGATCACGTTGTGCCGATAATCATGGACGGCGAAAATGCCTGGGAGCACTATCCGGACAATGGTTACTATTTTCTCGATCACTTGTACCAGGCGCTGTCCGACCACCCATTGATAAGGACGACGACTTTTGGCGACCTGGCCGCGGATAGTTCCCTGCACTCGGTTGAGCTGCAGGGCCTGTGCGCCGGCAGCTGGGTCTACGGATCGTTCAGCACCTGGATCGGGGACTCCGACAAGAACAGGGCGTGGGAAATACTGGTAGGCTGCAAGCGGGCATTCGACGCAGTGGTGGCCGACCATTGCCTCGCGCCGGAAGACATCCGTCGGCTGGAGCAACAGCTTGCGGTTTGCGAGGGATCGGACTGGTTCTGGTGGTTCGGCGACTACAACCCGGTGGAATCCATCAGTGACTTCAGCGAGTTGTTCAGGCTCCACATCAGCAATCTGTACGCCATGATGGGACGGCCGGTACCTGACGAGGTCCACGCGTCGTTCGGCACGGGTGGAGATGTGGAACACGGAGGCGCCATGCGCCGGGGCAGAGAGGGATGAAGGCCGCCGGTATTGGGCAACCGGGATTTGCTCACGATTCACACCGGCGCTAATGCGAGTCGACTGCGCTACGCTGCCGAAGCGCGAATTCGGCATCCTGCTGCACATCACGTCGCTGCCCGGAATCGGTGCGCAGGGCGGTCCGGGCCCCGATGCGTATCGTTTCATCGAATTTCTGGGACGGTGCGGCGCCGCCGTCTGGCAGGTTTTGCCGCTGGTGCCAACCCACGCCTGCGGGTCTCCATACAATGGCGAGTCGATCCACGCCGGCAACCACCGCCTGATCTGCGTGCAGCAGCTTTTTGAAGACGGCCTGGTATCAGGCACGGTATACAGAGCTTACGCAGAGAAAGAGAGAGCAGCCCGCGCCGATCCCAAGCTGCACCTTCAGGTGCTTCGGCACGCGTTCCAGGACTATCGCCGTCTGTCGTCCGTTCACAGCGAGGACAGCGATGGTTTCTACGCTGAAAACGAAAGCTGGTTGCCGGATTACGCGCTGTACAGGGTGCTGAGGGAAGTAAACGGTGAATCACCCTGGTACCAGTGGCCGGAACCCCTGCGCACCCGCGAACCCGATGCACTGGCACGCGCGCGCGACCGGCATCGTCGGCAGATCGAATTCGTGGAGTTTCAACAGTACCTGTTCTGGCGACAGTGGCGGCAACTGAAGCGACACGCCAATGCGCACGATATACGCATCATGGGTGACATCCCGATTTTTCCCGCGTACGACAGCGCCGAGGTATGGTGTTTCCCGCATTATTTCCAGCTCGACGAAGACGGTAGCGCCGTCAATGTTGCAGGTGTCCCGCCGGACTATTTTTCCGCAAGTGGGCAGCGTTGGGGAAACCCGCTGTACAACTGGCAACGAATGCAGGACGACGGGTTCGAATGGTGGTTGCAGAGGATTCGTCTACAGCTGGGCCGCTTCGATTTGCTGCGCCTGGATCATTTTCGCGGTTTCGAGTCCTATTGGTCGATTCCCGCCGGGAACGAGGATGCTAAACGTGGCAGCTGGCAGTCCGCGCCCGGAAACGAGCTGTTTGAGGCGCTGCAACTCAGCCATCGGTACCTGCCTCTGATCGCGGAAGACCTGGGTCAGATCACACCCGCGGTAGACCGGCTGCGCCGCCGTTTCAAGTTGCCCGGCATGCGCGTACTTCAATTTGCATTCGACGGTGATGCGAACAATCCTCACCTGCCGCACAACCATGAGGAGTTCGGGGCGGTCTACACCGGGACCCATGACAACCCGACTACTGTCGGGTGGTTCGAAGGGCTCGACGCCTGGGAGCAGGAGAGGGTATATGGATATCTCGGCATGCCGCAGGAGGCCATGCCGTGGGCCCTGATCCGAACGGCGATGAGTTCCGTGTCAAGATTGGCGTTGTTGCCCTTGCAGGACGTGATGGGACTGGATGACGGCGCCAGGATGAATATTCCGGGTACTGGTGCCGGCAACTGGAGCTGGCGGTTTGACTGGCCGGACCTGACGGATGAAGCCGAGCATCGACTGCGGCACCTAGCATCCGTATACGGCCGTATGTGATTTGAGCCCCTTGCCTTTTGGAGGGTGTCGTAAAAGTGTCTTCCCCTTCTCCCCGCTGGGGAGAAGGCTGGGATGAGGGGGAGTTAAACCAACGCCTCAGGTTCCCCTTCGCTTAAACCTTTCCTCACTGGAGGCAGCTTTTACGACACCCTCTTTTGGGTGAGGGGCCGTTGGTGCGCCGTCAGAGCTGGTACTCGAATATCCCCAGCACGGTGTTGGCCGATGAACCTGCGATGTTCGAGGGGTTGCGCTGGTGCATCAGGTAAGTAGTGAAGCGGGTCTTCTTGCCGGCCCATATTCTGTAGAAACTCTCGAGCGCCAGCTCGCGACCGCCTGCCCCCAGATCGACCCGTTCGGTGTTGCTGCTCACCACATTGTTGGCGTCGATGGAATAAGGGACCCTCAAATCGACAAAACCTTCCGTGATTTTCAGTGGCTGGGAGACTGCGAAACCTATCCGGTCCCTGCCGCGTGTCACGTTATCGAACATGACGCCGAGGGCCCAGGAGTCGGACCGCAGGCTCGAGAAGTCGCTGAGAAGACTGTTTTTTGTGCCCCCGATGTCCGAGATCCCGAAGGAATAGTTGCCGATCAGGCGAACGTCTTCCGCGAGGCGATAGGCTCCCGAGAGACCGAATGAGTAGGTCCTGGCGTCGTCAACGCCGTACGGGCTGTTGCTCGAGCCACCGAACATGCTGCCGTATTCCGACAGGTGGCCCAGCGAGGCACTGAATGAAAACCGTTCTCTCGAATGGGTCATCTCGACCACGGCGGCATCGCTCCGGAGTCCGAATTGCGTCTGGTCATCCACCCTTGACATCCCCAGGCGCAGGGCCGAGTTGTCGGTTAGTGCGTACGTTGTCTGGGAGGCAAAGCCGTTATTCGAGTAACCGAGGTAAGGCAGGGAAAAGGCCTTGTTGGAAAGGAAGCTGATCTGGTCATCCGGGGTGGACGCGAGTCCCAGCGCCCCGAGTTCATAGGTCAGCGTGTTGTTCACGTGGAAGCTGAAACCGGAGCCGTCGACCGACTGCTGGTAGTAGGACATGCTGGGTTCCGGCGTAAATGCTGGATCGTCGTTCAGCCAGCTGGTGGGATTGTAAGCCACGGAGTTCTCGAGTGTGGGTTCGGTGACCCTGATGAAGGAAGATTTCTCCGGTGTCTGGCTGAGGGTGTGGGTCCTTTCCAGAACGTTGAGCGATTTGAGAACCGAATCGAGCGACCCCCGGCTCGGCTTGACCTGGACCATGTCACTCAGGTCCATGGAATACGCTCTCTTGTATTTATCCAGCACCAGCGTGGTTTCCATGGGTTCACGGTTCTTTTTGGATGCCAGTACCGCGGCGGCGACGCCGACGACCGCAAGGCCGCCGATGACGATTGCGCCCGAACTGCCCCCGCCGCTGTCGTCGGGGATGATTATTTCGCCCTCGGCGGGATCAAGCGCCTTCTGAACGTTGATGAGGCCGTGGCCATAGACCGCATCGACGCCGGGGGCACCCAGGTCGTCCGCGGTCTCAAAGATGATCTTGACCGCGTCCTCCGGGCTCAGATTGGGGAAGGTCCACAGTAGCAGTGCCGCCAGGCCGGAGACGTGCGGTTTCGCGAATGAAGTCCCCTGAGTGTCGTTGAACCGGGTATAGCCAGGGGCGACGACATAGTATTCCGCGAGGTCGCCCGCGCGGTTGCTGTAGGGTGCGAGTGAGTTGTCCGGATCGACGGCGCCGACGATGATCGCCACGTTGTTCAACAGCGGGGCGTAATCCGCGATCCCGTCGGGGCGGGAACGGGCCCGGTTGCCCGCGTTCATCACCAGCACGCGGTTGCCGTCCGCAGCCGCCTGCATCGCGCCCAGACTGATTGGATTTCTGTTGCTCAAATCGACAACCTTGACGTCCGGCATCTCTACAGCAGCGGCCAGGGCTTCCTCGCTGATCGCGGGATTGAATTCGAAGCTGGCCCCGACCACCTTGAGGGCGATGATGTCCTCCACCGGCTTGAAGGTGTTGATGATCCGGGAGATCGTTGTCCCGTGACCGTTTGGTGTCTCGTCGTTTGGCGACGTGTCACCACGGACGAAATCGATTCCCGTTACCCCGGACAGGTTGCTGCCGGAGTCGATGATCGCGACTTTAGCCGCTAGCACCTGGGCGGTCCCGGATACGCTAACCAGAAGGGTGCTCGCAGCAGAGAGCATCAGGCGAAAAATGACGCTACGCATAATGAAAAGACCTCAAGACATTTGACAAAGGGTGGACGCGGGTAACTGACTTTATCCCCAATTTTAGGTGCACGCAACTTCATCATGGATTAGAAAACATTATAGATTGAAAGATTTCAAGCACCGTGTCCGGATTTTGGAGACGACGGCCGAATCCGGCGCCACGCATTCAGCGCTTTTTGCCACTGCCGGCTGTATCGCGTGATCAGGAACGAGATGGGGTAGCCAAGGTACTGGCGGACAGCCAGTGCCACCAGATGTTTCAGTTCGAGATCGGAACTGATGCACCACGGGGGGCGCAGTTTGCCGAGCAGTTGCTCCCGCATCATGCGGCCGGAAGTCATGCCGGCCGGGTCGTAATTTCGGTTGATCAGCTTCACGCCAGGAGCCTCAGCATGCTGCTCAGGTGGCGGAAGTAGTAACGGAAACGGGTGAACGGGATCAGGGCGATCTTCCAGGTATCGATATCCCAGAGTGTCTGGTAGTGGCGGATGAAATCCTTCTTCACCTCCCGCGTGCCGGCGAAGTCGTCATGGTGGTGAAAATGCCTGATCCTTTTGACTGCCCGCGCGGAGGGGAACGCCAGTTCGGTGACGAGCTGAAAATTCAGCCAGGCCCTTATATGTCCGGATTCATAACCGAGCAAGGTAACCGACATCGCATATTGTCCGGTGCCGGCGAGGATGCCCTCATGCATCGGCGCGTAGTAGTCGCTCTGTTTCATCTCCGATCGCGCGGATATTTCGGATGCGTCCCGCAGGCGCGGTCGGACGCGGTCACCTGACCTTTCATAGCCGATCACGCTTGTGTGCGGAGCCCTGCAGATCTCTTCCAGCACATCCTTGATGGTCAGGACGAAACTTGTCGCGAGGCTGAACTCGCGCTGGTCGAATACCAGTCCCTCGAAGTGGTTCCGGCTACTCTCGGGATAAGGGACCATGCGGGTCGCGGCGAGCATGAAACCGTGGATGTTCGGCCGCTGATCGCGGTGAGAGATTGCCTGGTGGAGGTAGTGCTGGATCGTACCGAGCCATCCGATGTCGACCAGCGCGACATCCTGGTGGTTGAAGAATCCCTCGGATTCGAGATACGCATCGAACAGCTGCCTTGACTCCAGCCCCTGTCTTCGGACCTCGTCCTGGAAAGCAGGGTCGGCGAGCAGCACGGAGAAGGGATTGTCGGGGTTCACGCTCTTTATCGAGGCGTCCGGGGCGACCGGAGTGATCTGTTCGTCGGGTAGCAGTCCCGCGCGGTCGAGGCAGGGCCGCAGCGTTTCGATGTCCAGACCGTATACCCGGCAGATGTCGAGGAAATCCGTATTCTGCAGCGGCAGCAGTGCGACCGTGGCGTTGGCGGGGGTCAGCCCGGCATTCGCGCAGGCCGCGCCTGAAAGCGCAATTCGGCTGACGTGGAGGTAGCTTGCCTCGGGGGGGTCGGTGCCGGCGAAAAGGTAAGGCGCCATGCGCTTCCAGCACTCGAAGAACAGCCATCCCTCCCTGGAACAGAAGTATATCCTCCGGATATTCCTCTGCCGGCATTTCTCCGCCAGGCGCTGGAGGAAATATCCGATAAGCATGCCGAACGAGTTATGCCCGTCCACGTATAGTTCCGGGTATTCCGCATTGTCGCTTTCCAGTGGTGACATGATTTGCCGTACGTTGCGACCTTTCCAGACGTGTCGGATCCCGGCCAGACAATGGATGAGGCGCGCGACCCCCTTCCGCTGCCGCTCACCGATATCCTGGATTAAAAGCGCTTCGATTCCTGCTTCGGTGGGGCGGAGGCCGTCGGAAATGGGGTTGTCGCCGACGTGCAGCCAGCGGCCGGGATCGATGTCGTGCTTTTCCCTGACAATATCGAACCCGGTGCCCGATGCTTTCGCCCGGAAGGTGTCGGCGGAAGAGATGACGTCCGTGACGTATTCAGCCAGGCCCTTATTCTCGATCAACCGGCGCAGGTATTTGGCAGGCAGGTAGATGTCGGAAATCAGGATGATCCTGATGTGCCTGCGGTGCAGCTGTGCCATCCACTCCACCAGTGCGGTGCGCGGCGCCAGCACCGCGGTTTCCATCTCCATCTCATAGTCCGCAACGCTGTCGAACAGGGTGTCATCGTACGCAGCACCGAAGATCTGCCGCAGCATTTCCGGCATGAAATCGTCATAGTTGGCCTCGTGATCCGGGTGTGCGGCGCCGTTCTTTGCGCGTTGCGCGGCTTCGATCTCGTTACGCAGCGCATGTACCTGCTTCCAGGTGGTGGCTATGCCCGCAATGGCGGCCTTTTCGGCGACGAACCTTGCAACCGGGAATTTGACAAGGTCCGGTTCGTAGATGCGCCGCACGAACAGCGTGTCGAAGATGTCGAGCGAGACCACGTCCTTGCCGTCGAGCACGGTGTTTGCATGCTCGATCAGCTTGTCCAGCGAATAAAAAACTTTCATGCGGCACCGCGGCCGAGCACAGAGCCCAGCTTCCTCCTGACCCTGCTCAGGATCCCCGGTGGTTCCGGCGCAGCCATACGGGTCTGGCTGTCAAGGACAGCGCGTACTTCGATCAGTTCCAGTTCCAGCGCGATGAGCCGGTCGATGGCCGTGTTGACGTTGGCGTGGGTCTCTGGCGGGCAGCGGGCGAGAAGGTACTTGCGTATGAGCTGCCTGTCCTGCTCCCGTCCGGTGATTGCCGCCTCGCTCAGCGTATTGGCCCCATGGATGCGATAACTCAACAGCTTTTCGTCGTGCAGGTACAGCGTATCGTCTTCGGCGGCGAGCAGGATGCGGAATATATAGTCGTAGTCGTGCAGATAGCGGATAGGGGCAAAGCCTCCCACGCTTTCCTGGAGCGTTTTGGTCA
>Ga0316187_10004981_pt1 | contig 11504 bp, 9 predicted proteins | sample CroRivburrow1_MG_FD_204927 | JGI IMG/M metagenome (GOLD analysis project Ga0316187, IMG submission 204927) | Coastal sediment microbial communities from Maine, United States - Cross River worm burrow 1 | ecosystem: Environmental > Aquatic > Marine > Coastal > Sediment | place: USA: Maine...
GGTCGGTCTCGGTTGATTCAGCGAGCCAGGGGCCACGGTCAGCGGAGGCATGTCGATGACCTTCATGCCCCGGCCATCAAAACGAACGGTGTAAGGCAGGCAGGCTTCGAGGGTTGCGTCGGCGGAGCGCACCTCAACGGTGTCCCAACTCCCGGGAGCCACGGCATCCAGCCGCCAGCCCTGCTCGAAGATGCTGTTGACCGGCCGTTCGGCCGTCACCGTCCAGCGGTTGGAAATGGTTGGTCCGTGCCCGGTCACGGCCTGCACTTCGGCTCGTCATCAGGGCGGCTGTAGCAAATATGAGGGGGGACAGGCCGGGTTTTTGGGGTCGACGACCTGGGCGATGTGCTGGATCAGCTCTTGATCGTTGCCAGCAGCGAGCTGGCGTTGGCGACCAGCATCGGTAGTCGATCGGCAATGGTGGCCATACGTTCGTCGGTCGAGTCGCCGACCAGCCAGCGGTGATGAAGCTGCTGGACAACCGTTGCCGTTTTCCATTGGGCGAAGGCCTCGTACCAGGGGGCGTTCGAGACGTCGAGACCGGTCCTTTCCCCGTAGCGGGCGGCGACCTCGACCCTGCCCGGCAGCCCCATGGCGGCCAGCCCTTCGTTGCTGAAACGGCCCGACCCGGCAGGGTCGGAGGGATCGGGCCAATAGTTCAGCAGGGTGCCGAGATCGATCAGCGGATCGCCCAGCGTCGTCATGTCCCAGTCGAAGAACGCGGTGACCCGATCGGGATCGGCCGGGTCGAACATACAGTTGTCGAGCTTGAGATCGTTGTGCACGAAACTGACCCGCTGGGCCCCAGGCAGGGAGCGCTCCAGTGTGGCGTGGATGTCCGTCATGGCCTTGTCATAGGCTGGATCGGCCACCAGGTCCCAGCGTCTCTTCCACCCCCTGACCTGACGCTCCACGAACCCGTCGGGTCGGCCCAGGTCGCCAAGCCCGACCACATCGGGATCAAGCAGGTGGAACTCGGCCATGGCGTCGACCAGAGCCAGGCCCAGACGATGACCGACGTTGGCATGATGTCGCATCGACGGGGGAACTACGCCCCGGACCACTTCTCCCCGACGCCGCTCCATCACAAAGAAGTCGGCGCCGATGACTTCATGATCATCGCAGAACAGATAGGCCCGTGGAGCCTTGTCGAAGATCTGCCACAGCGCCGAGAGCACCTTGTACTCGCGTTTCATGTCGTGAGCACCCGGAGCCAGGGTCCCAAAAGGCGGACGCCGCAGCACCAGCTCGGTCGGGCCAAAGGCGATGAGATAGGTGAGGTTGGCTGATCCGTTGGGAAACTGCTGGACCCTCAGGTCGCCGTCAAGTTCGAGGTCGGAGGGCAGATTGCGGCGGAGGTAGGCCTCGATGACGACCCAGTCGAGGTTCTCGCCTGCTCGTACGTCGTCCAGTTCCGGTGGAGCGTCGTCATTGAAGGGATCGACCGGTGGCGGATCGGCAACCGCGTCCGGGGTTCCGGAACCCGCCTCGGTTGTGTGGTTGCGGCCTGATTCACTCAAGGTGCTCAACCTTCCTCGTTGCTCCGCCCAGTAGTAGCAGCCGACGGCAGGGTGAAGCGAACGGGCGGCCCGGGATCCCCATTCCTGACCTCCCAGAGGAACCACCGGATCCGAACCACCGAACCTCAAACAGGTCGGCTTCAGCCTTTCACCGACTCCCGGCCGGCAAGCGGTTGAAGGTCGAGAACCTCGAGTGCGGGCTCGGGACGACCAAAGTAGTAGCCCTGACCGCTGTCGACGCCAAGGGCCCGCACCGCCGATCGCTGTTGCTCGGTCTCAACCCCCTCGGCCAGCACCTCGAGCCCGAATCCGTGCCCGAGCTCAGTGATCCAGTTGACGATTGTGGGGTCGTGCAGGTCGGGGTCGGTCATGGTGCTCACAAAGGCGCGATCGATCTTCAAGATGTCGACCGGGAGCTGTCGCAGGTACTGCAACGACGAGTAGCCGGTGCCGAAGTCGTCGATGGCCAGGCGGAAGCCGAGCTCCTTGAGCCCATGGAGGCAACGCTGGACACCCTCGGTGTCCTCGACCAGAACGCTCTCGGTGATCTCCAGCACCAGGCTCTCCGGCGACACTCCGGTACTCCGAATCAGCTCAGCCGTGCTTTCGACGTAGTCAGCGCGCACGAGGTCTCGTCCCGAAACATTGACGCTCACGGTGATCTCAGGCACCGTCTCGTGCCAAACCCGGAGCTGCCGGGCTGCGGTCTCGAGGACCCAGGTGTCGAGCGGTCCAATGAAACCCAGTTCCTCGGCCAACTCGATGAAATCACTCGGCGGGACGAGCCCAATCCCCGGGCGACGCCAACGTACCAGTGCTTCAAAACCTTTGAGTCGTCCGGTATCGAGGTGTACCAGCGGCTGATAATAGACCTCCATCTCGTCGCGGTCGATGGCGCCCTTCAGCGCCATCTCGGTGGCGTGGCGGTGCGACGCCCACTGCTTCATCTCCTCGTCGAAGAGTTCGTAGGTGGCCCGTCCGGCCTGTTTGGCCCGGTACATGGCAACGTCGGCGTCCACCATCAGTTCGCCAACGTTGGTACTGCCGTCGGCAACCACAACCCCGATACTGGTGGTCACCTGGGCCGTGTGGGTTCCGAGATCAACGGGCTCGGCCACCGCAGCCAGGATCTTTTCGGCCACCGAACAGGCCGACTCCACGTCCCTGATCCCCTCCATCAACACCACAAATTCGTCGCCGCCCAGTCGGGCGACGGTGTCGACCGCTCGGACTGCGTTGCTGAGCCGATCGGCGATCTCGATCAGTAGCCGGTCACCAGCTTTGTGGCCGAGGCTGTCATTGACAACCTTGAACCGGTCGACGTCGAGGAACATCAGGGCCAGATAATCGCCTGCTCCGGTGGTCCGCTCGATGGCGCCTTCGGCGCGTTCCATGAGTCTGGCCCGGTTGGGCAGACCGGTCAGGGCATCGTGACTCGCCTGGTAGACGATCCGGTCGGCGGCAAGCCGGCGGTCGATGGCCAAAGCGCCCAACTGGCCGGCGATGGCGATGCTGTCAAGCTGGCCGTTGTGGGCCATGCCCGGGATACTGGTCCATTCCAGCGCGCCGATCTGCTCACCCCGGGAGAGATCGGTGAGCGGTATCGAGCCCGACACCTGAGGGTTGAGATGATCGAGGTTGGTCACGAAATGAAACTCGGCGCCCGGGGCGTGGGGACCAATCAGGTCGACAATCCGACCCAGTACGAACTGGAGCGGACGGTCGAGGGCCACCAGCTCCAATACCTCGGTCTGGGCGGCGGCCAGCTGCTGGGCTCTCACCTGGACGGTCACGTCGACGACGGTGCCTGCGACGTAAACGTCGCCGGAGTCATCATCGTGAGTGGCTCGGGCGTTGACGATGACGGTTAGCTGCACACCATCGGCGCGAACGAGCCGGATCTGCTCGTCGCACTGCGAACAGGTTCCGTCGATCAATGGGGCTATGGCACTGGCCACTCGATCGCGGTCATCCGGATGGAAGAAATCGGTCATCGAACGACCGAGCACGTTCTCAATGGGTACGCCGGTCAGGGTGACCCAGGCCCGATTCAGCAGGGTCCACCGCTGGTCGGCGTCCACCCGGAAGACCACGTCGCTGACCACGTCGACGACCTCACGGTAGCGATTCTCGACCCGTGCCTTCTCGGCTCGGGCCACGTCGTAACGGGCCTGTTCCCGTTGCAGCGCTGACCGGGCGGTTGCGTAGTTGTTGGCCAGCATTCGCCGTAGCGAGAAGACCATGACCGCCACCAACAGGAGGATCAGTCCTGCCACTACCCACTCGGTGCGACGAACCCCGCCGAGGCTCCCCTGCAGCGCATGCACGTAGACAAAATTTTGTCGCTCGGTCGCGTCAAAGAGACGTTTGACCGAGGTAGTCATAGCGTTGACCGCGTCGGTCAACACTATTCTTTCGGCGGTGTCGTGGTCGACGTGGCCGTGATCGACGAGGCTGTCAACCCTGGCGAGATCAGCCGTCAGACGTTCCATGAGAAGACCGAGTTCGGGATCGGCCGCGGCTTCGTTGGCCGTGATCCGGAGGTGGCGCTCGACCAGCGCCCGAGACAGCTCGACATCCTCCATCGCCGTCTCGTCGTGGACCCAACGATCGACGACCAGGGCGTAGGTCATCACCTCTCGTTCGAGCGATACCATGTTGCCGCTGACCAGCTGAAGCTGGTTGTTCAGCGCCTCGGTCTGCTCACCGACGACCAGGCTCGACCGGTAACCCAGTGCGGCTATGAGGCCCACCATGGTGACCAGGAGGACCAGAATACTGTTCTGGGCCTTTCCGAACCGAAGCTTGCCCACCGCCAGCTCATCACTGTCGTCGGTTGGTTGATCAGGACCCAGAGTGGTCGTAGTCACCCTACCTCAATGCGACTCAGACTCCAGATCCACTGAGTCGTGTCGCGAGCGAGGTCACCGTCAGGTGAAGGAAACACAACTCGCACGGGGCCGCCATCGGCGATTCCGATTGGTTCGCCATCAATGCGGGTGGCGAGAATGGCATTCTCGGCCGCAGCCTCTGCTCGGTTGTAGCCAACCCGGTAGTCGTCAATGGCGATCCACTCAATGAGGTCGTCGGGCCCGATTCCCGCTGCCTCCAGGAAGGTGTCCACCGACACCCCGGTCATCTCAAGGTCCGCGTTGAGGAACGGTTCGTAGAGGGTGACGGTTGCGGTTCCGAGGCTCTCAATGCCCTCAATGTCAAGCTGCACCTGGTCGCCGACATTCGGCCGGCCGGCACCATCTATGGTCAAGATGATCTCGCCCGAGGGCACCGACAGTTCCACCATCTCGCCCGAAGGAGCGTCAGCCGAGAACGGGACGCTGACATCGGGGCTTGCCTCGTCGACAGTACCTCCGCAAGCACCAACAACCAGGGCACCAACACACACGACAGGCAACAGCTTCTTCATAACGGCAGTCTCCAGTTCAACGAGTCTGTACCGCTGCTATCGGTCGGGCATCACCCCGACATAAGCTCCCGATCGAGGTAGCACTCCACTTCGATCGACCACCGGCCACCAACCGTCGGCTCAACTCCCCCGATTGACGGCCCAATCCGCTTGGAGCTCGCCATTGAGCCTGACGACCTGCAGCTCATCGCTGAGGCGCCCACGGTGAACCACCGAAGGGGAACAGGACCATGGACCCAGGACCAAGGCTTGAGCGCCCTCGGGAATCGTCGTAGCGTCGAGCCACGGATCGACTGCACATGAGGTGCGCCATGACCACAGAACTCCCGTCCCGACTTCACCACAATGCCTACGTCACGAAGGACCAGGAGGCCACCCGGGCCTTCTACGAGGATCTCATTGGCCTGCCCCTGGTCGCGACCTGGTCCGAGCAGGACGAACTGTTCGGCGCTGAGCGGGTGTACTGCCACACCTTCTTTGAGCTCGGCGACGGCAGCGCCCTGGCCTTCTTCCAGTTCGCCGATCCCGAAGACGCCGAACTGTTCGATCCCGACTTGATCCCCTCGCCTTTCCGTCATATCGCCCTCAAGGTCTCGCCCGAACTCCAGGACGCCGTGGCCAAACGCCTCGACGACGCCGGGTGGAAGCCGGAGGGCACGTTCGTGCTGGAGCACGGCTACTGCCGCAGTCTCTACACCGAAGATCCGAACGGCCTGCTGATCGAGTTAACCGCCGACGCCCCAAACGCGGAGGCCATCGCTGCCGATCGCCGCCCGGTTGCCCGCGAAGAGCTGAAGAAGTGGCTCGCCGGCGATCACACGTCCAACAACGTCTACCGCTGAAGGCGGACCTTATCCACCAAGTTCGGCCCGCACCCGGGGCACGACCTTGGCCGCAAATCGTTCCACCGACTCGTTCATCAGCGATGGGGCTAGGCCCGGCGCCGCACCCCAGGTCACGACGTCGGTGAGCCCGTAGGTGCTGATGAACGAGACCAGTTCGGCCACACAATGATCCTCGTCACCCACGATCCAACCTTGGGGAATCGACGGTTGGGCCGGATCGAAAGCCGACAGCTTGTCCGGGGTCTCGGAGAAGAATCGGGCGTAGACCCCTGCCCGGTACCGTTCGGCTTCCCGGATCGGGGGCCAGTCGCGTTCGCGATCATCGGTGACGAAACAGGAGCGGATGATCCCCACCCGGTAGTCATCAGGGTTCCGTCCGGTGTCGCACAATTCCGCCCGCCACGGTTCGAGCACCACATCCGGTGCCCCCTGGGGTAGAAGATGGGTGTCGAATCGGGCTGCTCGGCGGGCCGCATTGGCACTCATCCCGGCGATCCACAGCGGCGGTCCCCCCGGTTGCAGTGGCGTTGGGGTGACCAGTAGATCATCAAACTGGTAACGCTTGCCGTGGAAGCTGAAACGCTCCCCGTGCCAGGCCAGCTTCAGTATTTGCACCAGCTCCTCAGTGAGCGACACCCGCCGCGACTGCGGTATGCCGAAGCCCCGGAATTCATGCGAGGCGTAGCCCATGCCAATGCCGAGCTCCATGCGCCCGCCCGAGATATTGTCGAGCACGGCCAGATCTTCAGCCAGGCGGATCGGATGGGCGAACGGTGCCAGCAGGATGTCAGTGGAGATCCGAATCGCCTTGGTCCGGGCCGCCACCGCACCGGCCACCGGTACGAAGTTGGGTAGGTGCCCGTCCTCAAGAAAGTGGTGTTCGGTGAACCACACCAGGTCAAGGCCGAGTTGGTCGGCCATCTCGATTTGATCGAGGGCCTGGGCGTACACCTCGCTCAGCGGCGTGTCACTCCCCGGCGGGCTTCGGAAGTCGTGGACCACACCAAATCGCAGAGGCTGACTCATGGCCGCCAACCCTAGGCCAAGGGCCGGATCGGGTTCGAGGCCTGCGATCGAGCTACGGACCGGCGGAGAGCACTGAAGCACGATAGAACAACACCATCATGACTGAGCTCCTGACGGACGAAACCATCGCCGATGCGAGGGCCCGCATCACCCCCCATGTTCGCCGCACGCCACTGCTCGACGCGCCCTCGCTCGGCGGGGCCCGCGGCGCCCAGTTCCATCTCAAGGCGGAGCTGTTCCAGCACACCGGCAGCTTCAAGGTCCGAGGTGGCCTCAACAAGGCCCTCTCGCTGAGCGAAGCCGAATTGCAGCGGGGCCTCATTGCCTTCTCGGCAGGCAACCATGCCATGTCGGTGGCCCACGTCGGAGTGAAACTCGGTGTGCCCGTCACCGTGTGCATGCCCGCAGGCGCCGTGCAGTTCAAGATCGACGCCGTACGGACGTTGGGCGCCACGTTGGACCTGGTCGAGGGCGATCTGGTGGCCCGTGCCCTGAGCCTGGCCGACGAGCTCGGCGCCACCCTCATCCACCCTTTCGATGACCCCTCCATCATCGCAGGCCACGCCAGTCTGGGCGTGGAGATCGTCGAAGACCTGCCCAACGTCGACACGGTGATCGTCCCCGTGGGTGGCGGCGGCCTCATCAGCGGCACATCAGCGGCGCTGAAACTGGCTCGGCCCGGAATTCGGGTGATCGGGGTGGAACCCGACAGCGCCGACGTGATCCGTCGTAGCCGAGCAGCGGGCAGACCGGTACCCCACCCCGGCCCGCGATCATTGGCCGATGGCCTGAGCGCACCCGTCACCGGTCAGATCAACCTCGACCACATCGAAGCCTTCGTCGATGAGTTGGTAACCATCAAGGAGTCCTCCGTCTTGCCCGCCTGGCGGGAGTTGTTGACCCTGACCAAGCTGGCGGGCGAGCCGGCAGCCGCCGTCGGCATCGCCGCCTTGCGGGAGGGCTTGATTACGGTCGAGCCCGACGAGAAGGTGTGCCTCGTGATCAGCGGAGGCAACGCCGACCTCGACCTCCTGGTCGATCCGGTAGGTTGACGGCCCAACCATCGCCCCGGTCGTGCCGTGCGACTTCGGCACGACCGTGTCGAACCGAGAAACGTCGGGGGCGAAGGCCGGGGCCGCCGGGCTGCCGCCACCGTCGGGCAGCACCTAGTGTTTAGCCAATGCAGAAACTCATTGCGACGACGGTCATGGGCAGCTACCCACAACCCGGTTGGTTGATCAATCACGATCACCTGATCGCCAAAGGGGTTCCAAGGGTCAGGGCAACGGACGTGTGGGAGGTCGAGCCGCAGTACCTCGACGAGGCGATCGAGGCCGCCACCCTGGTGGCGATCGCCGACCAGGAGGCGGCTGGGATCGACATCATCACCGATGGTGAGATCGGCCGGGAGTCCTATTTCAACCACTTCGCCAACTCGCTCGGCGGGGTTGATCGGGAGCAGATTGGCTCCGGGATCAACCGGATCGGCACCATCAGTGAACTACCCCTGGTCAACGGACCGGTCGAGCGACTGGCCCCGGTCGAGCTGGGAGCGGCCCAGTTCCTCAAGGCACACACCACACAGCAGACCAAGGTCACCGTGCCCGGCCCGTTCACCTTGAGCCAGTTGGCCCAAAACGACTACTACCCCGACCAGCGAACCCTGGCTCTGGCCTACGCCGAGGCGGTCCGCCATGAACTGCTCGATCTACAGGCGGCGGGGATCGACGTGCTGCAGATCGACGAGCCGTACCTCCAGGCCAACGCCGATGCCGCCCGGGAGTTTGCCGTCGAGGCCATTTCGGCCGCTCTCGATGGCATCACGGCAACGACCACCGTCCACACCTGCTACGGCTACGCCGTCTATGTGGAACACAAGACCTCCGGCTACCCATTCTTCGACCAACTGGCACAGCTGCCTGCGGATTTCATCGCCGTCGAGGCGGCTCAACCTGGCCTCGACCCTTCCATCGTGGCCCAACTTTCACCCCGGTCGGTGATCCTGGGGGTACTGGATCTCAGCAGCCATGAGATCGAGAAGCCGGAGGCCATCGCCGCCAAAATCCGGGCGGCGCTGGAACACGTCGGCCCGGAGTCCCTGGCCGTCTCGCCCGATTGTGGCCTCAAGTTCCTGCCACGGGAAGTGGCCCGAGCCAAGTTGTCAGCAATGGTCGAAGGGGCGGCCATCGTCCGGATCGAACTGACCGGCGAGGGCTGAGCGTCGGAGGAAGTCGTTGCGAGCGCCTGCCATCCCAACGATCTCCGGTTGGCACTGTTCAGGCCGAAGCCCACCTCTTTCGCCGCCACAAACCGAACGCCACCAGGAAGAGACCGGACAGGGCGAGCAGGACGATACCGATGAAGACCAAACCGGACGGCGCGACCGAGGCCGGCTCCTGTATCGATGCCTGCCCGATGGCGGCCGGAGAAGTGTCGGCCTGCGCGGTCGAGGACTGGGGAAGTCCCAGTGAGAGCTGCTCGTCACCGGACTCTTCGCTTTCGGCGACCGTCTGAGGTTCAACCACGCTGAACCCGTCGCCGTCGAAGATGATGGCCACGTAGCCTCGACCCGTACCCCCGTTGCCATCGAAGACCTCGTACTGGAACCAGTCGCGAACCGCGGCACCGACGGTTGTGGTGTAGGTGGCGGAGCCGTCACCGTTCAGTTCGACGGTTCCCTGCCCTGGTTGACTGATCAGGCTGGCGGCCAGCGCGTTCCCGTCAGCGTCATGGTCATTGACCAGCACGTTGAAGGTGGCCGTCCGGCCTGCTTCGCCGAGCACGACCCGGTCGATGCCGACCGAGGGCACCCGGTTGTTGCTGATCTGGGTGCCAACCACTCGCACGTTGGCCATGTCGGGTCGTGCGGTGGCATCGGTTGGCCACACGTTTCGACCGAGAGGGTCCAGGCCAGCCTCAACGAATCTACCAAGCGTGAATCTCCCCGGGAGATTCGGGAAAGTCGACGCTGGTTGCCCACTTCCGCCGGCTCGGTGTCCCAATCCTGAAAGGCGGCGACCCACAGGTAGTGGATGCGAAACGAGTCGGAACAATGCACGTAGGCGTCACCGTCCTCGGAGCCGGTGCTGGCGAAGCCGATCGGGCTGCAGGTCAGATCGTGGGATACCTCGAGGGCGACCAGCAAGCGAAAGTCAGCTCGGTGAGCGACTCTCGGAGTCGCGCTGGCAGCAATGAGCCCGATCTGAAGCCGTTGGCCGACGGCCTGAGGTCCTCAGCATCGACCGGCGGCTACTACGCCGACTCCGCCGAGACAGCTGGCAAGTGGCGGGGCGTGGGGACGTCGGCGGAACGGTTCGATCTCGGCACCGACGTCGACCCAGAGGCATTCAGGCGTGTCCTGCTCGGCCAAGACCCGAACACTGGCGAGCAGCTCCTCGAGGCAAGTGGTTCGAGTGGCCGGGCTCGTGGTGCACGAGATCGAGCACCGAGCGTGTCCACCGATCAAGACTCGTTGCTGTCGACCAATCAGGTCGCCGCTATCGCAGGAGTCGACAATTCGTACATTCGGCGCCATGCTCGACTACCTCCACCGCATCCCCGAAGCCGTCGCCGATCTCGCTTCCTGGGTCGATGACGGGTCGTTGAAGCACCGCCAGCAAAGGTGAACGCGGTCACGGTGGCGGTCAACTGGAGGCTGGCTCCGCCCGAGATGGATTTCATCCTCCACGACGCGGAGGCCAAGGTCGTGGTGGTCGAGGCCGAGTTCGCGGGCCACCTCGAGAAGATGGACCTTCCGCTCGACCCGTTGATCATCACCGTGGGCCGCGAGGGCGACCACATCGGCTTCGACGACTGGATCTCCGGCATGTCGACCGACGACCCTCAACATCTGAGCCGTCCGGACGACACCGCCATGCAGGTCTACACGTCAGGTACCACCGGCCTGCTCAAGGGGGCCGAACTCAGCAACCGCAACTTCCACGCACTCATCCGGCCGTTGGAGGAAACGATCGGTGTCAACCGCGAAAGCGTGATGTTGCACCTGCTACCGCTGTTCCACATCGGTGGTGGTGGCACGGTTCAGGTTGGCCTGTCCAAAGGGTGCACGAACGTGATCCACCGCGACGTCGACCCGACGAAGATCCTGGCCGACATTCCCCGGTACGGCGTGACGTTCACGGCGATGGTGCCGGCGCTCCTGCAGGTGCTACCGATGATTCCGGGTGCGTCCGACACAGACTTCTCGTCGCTCGAGACAGTGCTCTATGGCGCGTCACCAATCACCGAAGAAGTTCTCGCCGCAGCGATGGCGCTACTCAAGTGTCCGATGGGACAGATGTACGGCCTCACGGAGACAAGCGGGTCGGCGACATGGCTGGCGCCTGAGGATCACGACCCCGGCGGCCCACGGACGAAACTCCTCCGGTCGGCCGGCAAGCCGCTCCCGGGAACGGAGCTCCGGATCGTCGACACCGACGGCACTGACGTGCCCGACGGGGAGGTCGGGGAGATCTGGCTGCGGTCGGTTCAGAACATGAAGGGCTGCTGGAAGAACCCCGAGGCGACAGCGGCCGCGTTTCCGGAGGGCCGTGACGACGACGGATTCGGTTGGTTGGCCACCGGAGACGCTGGCTACGTCGAAGACGGCCACCTCTTCATCCACGACAGAATCAAGGACATGATCGTGTCCGGCGGCGAGAACATCTACCCGGCAGAGATCGAGAATGC
>Ga0316187_10004982_pt1 | contig 11504 bp, 10 predicted proteins | sample CroRivburrow1_MG_FD_204927 | JGI IMG/M metagenome (GOLD analysis project Ga0316187, IMG submission 204927) | Coastal sediment microbial communities from Maine, United States - Cross River worm burrow 1 | ecosystem: Environmental > Aquatic > Marine > Coastal > Sediment | place: USA: Maine...
ATGGTCAGCTTGTCGAGGCGGGCGGTCAGCGCGAACGGCGGTGTGTAGTCGGCGTCGTTGACACCGGTCAGCGTGTCGGAGGCAATGTTGAAACTCTCGTCCCACTGCAGGATCATCGGCAGCGTTTACTCCATATTTTTGGTATCGACGGCCTTGCCGTCCACTTCGAGCACGTCGAGGTCCGCAGTGACGGTGTAGGAGCTGTTGAGGAGGGCCGGCGAGTCACCCTGCGGCAGGCCGACCATCGGGTGGGTGTAGACGAACTCCGTGCGGCCGGCGGTGATGTTCGGCCGCGGGGCCACCAGACGGGCGGCAACCGAGGCATCCATCGGGAAGACCTGGTACTTCTTCGCCTCCGCGATGAACATCTCTTTCATCTCCTTCACCTTGTCCGGGTGCTTGTCGGCGATGTTCTGCGACTGGCTGAAGTCCATGTTGAGATCGTACAGTTCGAGCACCTGGTTGTTGAGCGGGTCGGGATTGGCGGGGCCGAAGGCCTCCCAAGGCGCGCGGTTCACCTTGGTGCTGAGCAGCCAGCCGTCGTCATACAGGGCCCATTGGCCCATCATTTCAAAGCACTGGGTCGTATGCTGCGACGGCGCCTTCGCGTTCTCTTTGTCGAAGGTGTAGGCGAAGCTTGCGCCCTCGATGGGCGCCTGCTTGATGCCGTCCACCGTTTCGGGCGCGGGAATGCCGGTCGCTTCGAGGGTGGTGGGCACCACGTCGATCACGTGCATGAACTGATCGCGCAGCCCGCCCTTGTCCTTGATGCGTGCCGGCCACGAAACCGCCATGTTCTGCCTGACGCCGCCAAGCCTGGAAGCGTTCTGCTTGAACCAGGTGAAGGGCGTGTCGAAGGCCCAGGACCAGCCGCCAGGGCCAGCAGCGCCGACAGGACTGCAAGGGATCCGGCAAAATTTGAAACGTTCATTCGTGATCTCTCCTTATAATGTGCCGGTACAGCCACGCTTTCGCCTTGAAAATAAACGCTGAACGCAAACGCTTGGATTATATTCGAACGCAATGCTCCGATAACACTCAATCAGAGAGAACACGACCAATAGTCCGATTTATTTGGACCGTCCGGTATTCGCGTCAGCTTCCGACCGTTCGGCCGCTTTCGTTCATAGACGCCGAACAGGGAAGTTCCTGCCGTATTTGCAGTAAACTTGAACCATCTGGAGGCAGAGCAATTTGCGCGACAAGACGGATCCCGGAGAGTCATGGAAACCGATTCAGCGACCGAGAACTTTTTACACCAGCAGCAACCCGCACGTTTGCAAAAACCATGACGGAATTCCTGGTTTTCATTGACATATTGAACGACCAACGCGTATCCGGGTGGTGTCTCAATGGCGCGGATGCCGGGACCCCCGCGAGGTTGATGTTTTACGGTGACCATCACAAAATCGGGGAAATCGTTGCGGGTAATTTCCGTGAAGATTTGAAGGCCCTCAATTTTCATCCTACCGGCCACTGCGGGTTTGATTTTTCGATACCGGACACTAACATTCTTGAGGATTCCGCCTGTCTGTACGTCTATGCGCGTGGATCGGATGAGCCGGTATGGCAATGTCGAACGGACGAAATCCCCCGTATCATCACGGGAAAGTTACCCACCGTGTTTTTCATGCATATCCCAAAAACTGCGGGCACGTCTTTCAATACGTTTGCCTGCAGTCGTTTCAGCGCAAATTCGACCGCTACCCATATCGAGAATATGGACGAGGACAACTATCCGGCTCTGCAAAGAGAAAAATCCTATCTCGCAGGACACTTGCCGCTGCGGTTGATCAAACAGCGGTTTGATGTTTCAAGGTTTGATTTGCTTACCATGCTGAGAGAACCCTACAGACAACTTCACTCACACGTTGATTGGATAAAAAACATCGGCGCCGATCCTGAAAGTGATTTTTTTCTCAGCCACCACAGGTTCTTCCGGGCTTTGGCGCTGAAGCTGAACGAGCCTGGTTTTTCCATAGTCGACGAACTGGAGTCGCTTGCTCGACACCAGCCCAAGGACCTGGTAAGCCTGTTCGATAACAATCAAACGAGATATTTCCTGGATAACATACCGCAAAAGGTCACGGCATCGGATTTCTACGCGGCGAAACGAAACCTTGATTATTTCAAGCTTACCGGAGTTACCGAGCAGTATGCCGAGTTCGCTGCGTCGTTCTGCAATTCTTATGCGTCAAACTACGTCGAACAAAAGCATCGGTTCAATCAGTCCGAAAGGGAACAGCTGTTTGACTGTCGAGACAACTACGTAAGATCAAAACTTCTTCCCCTTGTTGAGTTTGACCTGATGCTATACGAACACGTGGTTGAGAATCGGTTGTGGGAAGTTTCCAGGCCTGGCAGATCCTGAGGCTCCATCACGCTTTATTCGCGTACGTTTTGTTGCGGACCGGGGATATCATCGACTGAACGACAATCTTTGACGTGGCTGGTTGGGAGGCTGCCTGCGATGAGCCGTACCGCCGCACAGGTCGCCGCCGATGAAAACACCACCGGCTTGTTCAACTATCCGGGCGGGACCGTTCGAGCGTCGCTGTACAGGAGCGGCGACGTCAGGCGCTATCCTGCGTGCCCGGCAATCCACTCGTCGTAGACGAGCTGGACGCTGCTTCGCGGCAAAACAGCGTCGGCGATGCGCTTGACGCTGGGAAACTCGTCCACTGACGGGTGCGCCCGTGACGGTTGCAGCCATGTGGTCAGCATAAAGAGATAGATGTCGGCGGCGCTGAACCGTTCGCCCAGCACCCATTCGTTGCCGCCAATCTGGTCGTCAATGATTTTCCACGTTTCCCGCAGCCGCCGAATGCCGCGTCTCTGAGCGCTCGGCTCATCGGCAGGGGTATCGGTGAAGCGATCCGGATAGTAGTAGAGCTGAAAGGCGTTCTGAAGGGAGCTGGAGAAATATACCAACGTCTGCAGATACAGGCCCCGTTCCGGATCGTCGATGGCGGGCGCCAGTTTTGCCTCCGGGTGGCGATCGCACAGGAACACGGTAATGGCGGCGCACTCGTACATGGAGTTTTCACCCCAGATGAGGACCGGGATCCAGCCGTTGGGGTTGAGCGCCAGTTGTTCCGGCGGACGCGGCTTGTCCATGGCGATCGTCGTTTGGACCAGCTCGTAGGGCGCGCCGATTTCCTCAAGGATCACCCGGGTCCCCATCGCCGCGCTCCCCGGTGCATAGAACAGTTTGTAATCCACCAATTTCTCCTTTCGCTGTCAGAGCGGCGACATCGCCGTCGTAGTTGTCGCCATACACAAATACGATTTGAGAAGATTTGGCCGTAAACTGCCGTTATTCCACCCGTTTCTCTTTTTCGTGGTACAGCTCCATTGCCTTGTAGACCTCGGCGATGTAGGTCATCGCCGGGCTGCCTCCCATCACCATGGCAACCTGGCAAACCGCGACTATTTCCTTGTCGGTCGCACCGGCGTCCAGGCATTTTTGGACGTGGATTCCGACGCAGTATTTGCACTGCGCGGTGATGCTCATGCCAAGCGCGACGAATTCCTTTGTTTTTCGATCCAGATCGACCGGCGCGAGTGCCGAATCGAGGAATTTTGCCCAGGCTTCCCAGGTTTTGGGAGAGGCTTTACGCATCATGTGGATGCCCTCTCGCAGATCGGACATTGTGTGCGGCATGTCTCCTTCGTGATGTACCGTCATCTTGTTAGCTCCTTTAAGTAAATGGAATACATTCCGCCAGTATAAAGGGGATATCCTCCGAAAATAATCCCCTGTGTTATCTTTGCGCGCCTGTTCCTTTTCCATAGGTGCCTGCTTGATGGGGTTATCACTCCTGATTCGACGGTTGCGAGCTAACTGGCGAACTTTACTGTTCGTGCACCTGCTGTTTACCTTGATCGGCATCACCCTGATCACCCCCCTGTTCGGACTGCTGTTCCGTGGTTTGCTGGCCATGTCAGGCTCCGTGGCCGTGGCAGACCAGGAAATCGCCCTGCTTCTGTTGAGTCCGCTGGGTATGTCCTCGGCTGTACTGCTGGCGGGTGTGTTCATGGCGATCATTGCTCTGGAACTCGGGGCATTGCTGGCCGTTGCCGTCGGGGCAAACCATGGCACCTGGACAACGCCCCTCGAGGCCACTCGATATGCCTTGCGCCATGCTTTGCCGCTACTGTGGCTGACGCTCGGCTTGACGGTCAGGATCCTTGCGTATCTGCTGCCGTTCCTGGCGGCCGTGGGGGCGATCGCCTGGTATCTGCTTACGGAATACGACATCAACTATTACCTGAGCGAACACCCCCCGGAGTTCTACCTTGCCCTGGCTGTATCTGTCGTATTTCTGGTCCTGCTGGTCTGGCGGCTGGGGCGTCGATTGCTGCGCTGGAGTATCGTATTGCCGCTGCTGCTGTTTGGAGGAATAGCTCCGGGCAAGATATTCAGGGAAAGTGAACTGCTGACCCTGAACCGCGAGCGCGACATATTGAGGGCCCTGCTGCTATGGCTTGCCGCTGCAGCCATGTCAGCAATGGTCCCCGCCCTGGTTGTTGGAGTGTGCGGCGGATGGATCGTCGGCACCGGCTTTGACTCCCTGACGCCGCTGGTATTGCTCCTCGCCGCACTGGCGCTAGTGTGGAGCGTACTGAACTTCTTTGCATCCGCCCTGATGTTGTCCAGCTTTTCCTTTCTGGTTGCGGACTTGTACGACCGTCTGGGTCCACCATTGAGCGATCAGTTTGTAGACGCGGAATTGCATGACGGGAACGAAAGGTTGATCAATTGGAAACCAAGTTACGTGGTGTTCTGTGTAATCGTGGTAGCCATTGCCGCAGTGTTCGCCGGTCGCTGGGTGCTGGAGGGCGTGAATCCCGACAACGACACCCTGGTGGTCGCGCATCGTGGTGCGGCCGGCTCCGCACCGGAGAACACACTGGCTTCTGTCCGCAGGGCAATTGCCGACGGTGCCGACTGGGTGGAGATCGATGTCCAGGAGAGCAGGGACGGGCACGTGGTGGTCATCCATGACAGCGATTTCATGAAGCTGGCCGGCGACCCGCTCAAGGTGTGGGACGGTGATCTGGCTGAGATACAGAAAATCGATGTGGGCGGCTGGTTCGGCGAGGCGTTTGCCGGCGAGCGAGTGCCTACGCTACAGCAGGTGCTGGAGGAAATCAGGGGGCGCTCGAAGCTCCTCATCGAACTCAAGTATTACGGCCACGACCAGACGCTGGAACAGCGCGTGGTGGACATCGTCGAGGCGGCAGGCATGGCGGAGGACATCGTGGTGATGTCCCTCGATCGCGAGGGAATTCAGAAGCTTCAGGCCCTGCGGCCGGACTGGGTCACCGGTCTGCTGGCAGCCACCGCACTCGGCGACCTGACCCGGGTGGAGGTCGACTTTCTGGCGGTGAATGCAGGCATGGCTAGCGCCGGCTTCATCCAGCGGACGCACGCTGCCGGAAAGAAGGTCCTGGTATGGACCATCAACGACGCGGCGTCGCTGTACAAATGGATGTCCATGGGAGTTGACGGCGTGATTACCGATGAACCGGCACTGGCCCGGGAAGTGCTCGCGGAGCGTGCTGAATTGAGTCCCGCCCAGCGACTGCTGCTGAGCGCGGCGCTGTATCTGGGTAAACCGCCGCCGGCAAACGGCTACCGGGATGATTCCCCTTGATCGGCCATCAGGACCCGGCGGGTAACGGTCGAGAAAGGCTTCGCCCGACCGCTACCTGGTGTCCGTAATGAACGCAGTTATATTTCCTGAACAGGAATTGACTAGTTTGCCGACGGATGCCACCCGGCGTCCGCCCACAGTTCACCGCTCACCGCCGAGTTGGAAATGAGGAAGCAGATCGCATCGGCGATTTCCTGGGGCTTGATCAGACGGCCCAGCTGCGTATCGGGCAGGATGTAGTTGTCGACGTAGCCTTCAGGCATACCCTGGAGTAACGGCGTATCGACGAATCCCGGATGTATGACCGCCGTGCGCACGCCATGGAACATGGACTCTTTCATCAAGGTGGTTGCTGCGCCTTCCAAACCCGCCTTGGTGGTGGCGTAAGAAATCTGGCCCTTATTGCCCTGGGATGCAACGGATCCGATGAAGACGATGGACCCCTGAATCAGTTCGTCGGGATGCCACTTCTTGAGCCCGTTACGGAAGCGGTACTGCGCAATACGCGACACCATTTCCATCGACCAGTACACCGGATGGATGAGATTGACTTCAAGCACCATGCGGAATGTGTCCACCGGATACATATCGGCTTCCCCGGTTTCCTTGTCGATCTTGACCGCCATGCGGTCACGAAAGATTCCAGCCGCGGGCACGCAAATGTTCACCACGCCGAATTCGCCGCACAAGTCATCGAAAACCTGCTCGCGAAACTCCACGTCGGTCACGTCGCCCTTGAAAGGACGGGCCGGCTTCGCCGAAAGGTTTCCGTTGAGTCTTTCGGCCACTTCGAAGACCGAATCGTTCATATCCACCATGCCGACCGCCAGTGCCCCGCGCGCGATCAATTCCTCGCAAACGGCCAGCCCGATGCCGCTTGCGGCGCCGGTGACCACCGCGACTTTATCGTTTATTAACATATAGATTCCCTCCTTGTCTCAGGAAATTGATTCGACGATAATCCGCTGATAATTATACACTTATTTATGCTGCAATGCAGCATTTTTTGCCTTTGCATGCGCAATCTTCGATCCGTATTTTTTGACCCTTGAGGACTACTCAGGTCCTGGAAACATTTAATCCTTTATCTTTCAAAAAGTTGCACCGGACAAACCCCGGTTTGCTACTATCCGTACCCCATGGCCCCCCAGGATCGTCTGCACAATCAATGCACCGTTATCGACGGACTGATCGTCGGCAAGCCTGGTCGCGCACTCTACGAGGCCATGCACCAGGGCGGACTGACCGCGGTCAACTTTACGTGCAGTATCTGGGAGGGTTTCACCGACTCCATGCGGGAGATCGCCGAGTGGAAACGCCGGTTCCGCGAGCATTCGGACATTCTGAAAGCGGTATACACCACCGCGGATATCGAGCAGGCCCGGCGTGAGCGCCGGGTCGGGGTGATCCTCGGATGGCAAAACTCTTCCGGTTTCGAGGACTGTCTCCCGTACGTTGGACTGTTCCACGAACTGGGACTCAGAGTGGTACAGATCACCTATCACACCGCCAATTTGAGCGGGTCCGGGTGCCTGGAGGGGCGAGACGGCGGCCTGACCGATTTCGGGCAGGTGGTGGCGGAAGTCGTCGAGGCCGCCCGTTGCATCGCAGGCGTCAGGGTCGGCGACAGGTACGTCATCCAGGGTGCCGCGATCGACCCCGAACAGAGCACCGGACCCAACTGCATCTTTCTGCTGTCCATGCTCGTCCAGATGGTGGCTGCCGCATTCGATCGATTCGGCAAGGACGACGAAATCAGCATGACGCTCCCGGGCGCCCAGTGCACCGATCCCGGTCCCGTCGTGGGCGGCTTCGGAGGCGTCAAGGTCAGGATGTGGATTGGGCCCATTCCCTGACCAGGCCGATTTTGCGTGTCCAGTCACCCGTTTGGCAATCCGGTTACTTCGTTGACGACGAAAAGTGCACGGCTACGCGTACTGACCGGGATCCTGGCGCTGGTTATTACCTCGGTCTGCCTCGGCTCCCCTCCGGCACCGATGGCCGACGTCCACCTGCACTATAACTGGGATCAGGCCGAAACGCTGGATACGGAGGAAGCGGTCCGCCGCCTGAAACGGAACGGAATTGTTATCGGTGTCGTCTCCAGCAAGCCGCCGACCCTGGCTCTCGAACTGGCGGCTGCATCAGACGGTTGGATACTCCCGTTCTTCATGCCCTATCTGGAACCGGATCGAAAGCGGGACTGGTTTTTCGATGAGCGCGTACTGCCCGCCACACGGGAGGCCCTCGCCTCCGGCAAATACAAGGGCATTGGAGAGATCCATCTGATCGTCGGGTTTGCGCCCTCGCTCAAGGAACGGCACCCGGTGATCGACGGATTGCTGGCGCTGGGAGTCGAGTTCGACGTCCCGTTGTCAATGCACGTCGAAGCCGGCAGCCACGCCTATTTCCAGCCGCTGTGCGAGAGACACCCTGAGGCGAGAATCTTCTGGGCGCATGCCGGAAGCGTTCTCAGGCCCGCCGGGGTGGCCACCCTGCTGGACGCGTGTCCCAACGTCTGGATCGACATGTCGGCGCGCGATCCTCTTCGCTACGGTGGGTCCCAGCCGATAGTCGATACCCGGGGTCGGCTGCTTCCGGACTGGGAGCGGTTGGTACTGAAGTATCAGGACCGCATCATGGTCGGCTCGGACCCGTTCTATCGCGAAGAAAATCTGTACTGGGACGAACCGAATACGGGATGGGATCATATTGATGCATTTATCGGCTTCCACAGAACCTGGCTGGCTTTTTTACCTCAGGACACGGCCCGCAAGATCCGGATCGGTAACGCCCTGCGTTTCCTCGGGTTACAACAATAGCCCGGACGGTCGTGGCACCGGCCGCATCGTCCCCCGGCCCGGCTTTGCGCTCGTTACCTATTGTTATACGATCTGGACACCATCCCCTGAAATGGCACCGAATGGCTTCTGATCGCGAACATCCTTCGCTCAAAATGGCCGCCATCCTGCACGCCGATGTCGCGGGATCGACCGCGCTCGTCCAGTTGAACGAGTCCGTGGCGCATGAGCGGATCAACGACGCCTTCAAAAGGTTCTCGCGAACTATAGAACAGTACGGCGGCACCGTACACGAGGTGCGCGGTGACGCGCTGGTGGCTGAATTTTCCCGGGCGTCGAACGCGGTCAGCGCCGCGCTGGCATTCCAGGCGAAGCATTCCCAACACCTGGCGCGGCTTCCCGGAGACGTGAAGCCGACTGTGCGAATCGGCGTGAGCCTGGGCGAAGTGATATTTGCCGACGGCACGGTGACCGGTGCCGGCGTAGTGCTGGCCCAGCGCGTGGAGCAGTTTGCCGTACCGGGCGGACTGTGCATTACCGGAGCGATCCACGAGGCGCTGCCGCAGCGCATGCCTGTTGAACAGGAGGACCTTGGCGAGCGCGAAGTCAAGGGTTTCGGCGAGCCGGTCCGCGTGTACGCAGTAGATCTCAGGGACGGGACCGTACTGCCGGAACCCGTGGACTCCCACGACGGGCGGAAGGCTTTGCTCAGCCGGCGGACCGTTATTGCACTCGCCAGCCTGCTGATCGTGGGTGCCGGGTTGCTGATCTGGCTTCAGCCCTGGGCACCGGCGCCCGGTTCACCACCCGCCGGGAGTCCGGCACTATCCCAAACCGATGAGCCCGCATCTCCACCTCCTCCAACCGGAGACCAGCAGCACGCGCGGATCGACAAGCCCTCGATTGCGGTACTGCCCTTTGACAACATGAGCGGTGACCCGGAGCAGGAATACTTTGCCGATGGGATCACCGAAGACCTCACCACCGACCTGTCCAAAATCTCCGGTCTGTTCGTGGTGGCGCGCAATTCGAGTTTCGCCTACAAGGGCAAGTCGCCCGACGTAAGGGAAGTCTCCCGCAGCCTGGGTGTGCGCTATGTCATCGAGGGCAGCGTCCGGCGTGCCGGGGACCAGATCCGCATCAACGCTCAGCTGATTGATGCCACGACCGGAGGGCACATCTGGGCGGAGCGATTCGACGGGACCATGGCCGACGTTTTCTCTTTGCAAGACGACGTCAACGGCAAGATTGTCACCGCGCTCGAGGTCAACCTGACTGCGGACGACCGCAAACGCCTCAGCAAGGTCGAAACTTACAACCCCGAGGCCTACGACATGTTACTGCGTGGCTTCAAGCAATATCAGTTCTTTACCCGTGAAACCAATTCAGAAGCCAGGGACCTGTTCAAGCAAGCCATCACGCTTGACGACACGTATGCCCGCGCGTATGCCAACGTCGCGTTGACCTATGGATCAGAAGTAAACTTCAACTGGACGGACAATCGGGAGGAATCTATCCGTCTGGGCCTGGAATACGCAGCCAGGGCGCTCGAACTGGACGATCGTATACCCCAGATCTACCTCACCCGAAGCATGCTGTACCTGGCACAAAGGCGCTATGACGCAGCGGTTGAGGCGGCCCGCCGGACAATCGAGGTTCACCCGAACTATGCAGATGGCCACGCCGCGCTGGCCTTTGTCCTCAGTTACACCGGGTTCAACAAGGAGGCCCTTTCAGCCATCCGTCAGGCCAAGCGCATCAACCCGCAATACTCGTACATCTATCTCGCCGTGGAAGGTCGCATCCTTTTTCTTTTGGGGCGCTACGAGGAAGCCGTGGGTTACCTGGAGGAAGCCGTCGAAAGAAATCCGGTGTTCGAGCGTGGGCAATTGACGCTGGCTGCGACTTATGCAGCACTCGGGCGGTTCGACGACGCATCCTGGGCGGTAGAGGAGGTACTGCTCATCAAACCGGATATCTCACTGGCCGATGAACGGCGGGAAGCCAATTACAAAATGCCCGAGGATCGAGACCGCTACTTCGATGCGCTACGCAAAGCAGGTTTGCCCGAGCAATAATGGCGGCGATGTCTATGTCCGGCGGGTTTCGGTGTGATCCACACACCCACCTGACTCGAGCTGTATGGTGGCATGGTCGATTGCGTAGCGTTGCCTGAGAAATTCCTTGATCCCCACCAGAGTTTCGTGATGATCATCGTCTGCGCCGATCTCGGCGTGCAACGTCACCAGCGGATGCTCCTGGGTCAGCATCCAGGCGTGCACGTGGTGAACGGACCGGACCTGCGGCACGGCCGCCATCAGCCCGGCCTTTAGCTCGGGCTCATCGATCCAGTCCGGCGCCCCTTCCAGCAGGACATGGACCGATCGGCGGGTCAGTCGCCACGCGCTTCGGAGGATCAGCAACGCAACAAGTATGGACAGCAGGGGGTCGATCGGCATCCAGCCCGTCCACAGGATCACCACGGCAGCCGCGATAGCGGCGACGGAACCCAGAAGGTCACCCAGCACATGCAGGGCCGCCCCCTCCACGTTCATGTTCCGCTCGCCTTTTTTGTGGAGTATTGAAAACGCAATCACGTTCACTACCAGTCCGACACTGGCAACGATGAGCATCGGCACACCGGTTACCTCGGTCGGAACGATCAGGCGGCGCACTGCCTCGATCGCAATCCAGCCTACGATGACAATGAGCGTCATCCCGTTCACGAATGCAGCGATGATCTGGAACCGGTGATAGCCATAGGTGCGGCGGCCATCCTGCGGCCGGCGGGCCACGCGGAAAGCCACCCAGGCAAGTGCCAGCGCGGCGCAGTCGGTCAGCATATGGCCGGCGTCGGCGAGCAGTGCAAGAGACCCGGACAGGATGCCTCCAACGATCTCGACCACCATAAAGCTGCCGGTGAGGAGCATCGCCCAAAGCACCCGCTTTTCGTTTGACTGGTCGACGCCGTGAGCGTGCTCCCCGAGGTGGCCCGGGTGTTTAGAACTCATTTCAAAATGGGCCTCGTCCGCCATTGCCGTGT
>Ga0316187_10004983_pt1 | contig 11504 bp, 8 predicted proteins | sample CroRivburrow1_MG_FD_204927 | JGI IMG/M metagenome (GOLD analysis project Ga0316187, IMG submission 204927) | Coastal sediment microbial communities from Maine, United States - Cross River worm burrow 1 | ecosystem: Environmental > Aquatic > Marine > Coastal > Sediment | place: USA: Maine...
GGCGGGCTTATTGAGCCGCGGAATCTTCGCCACCAGGTCCACAAGGCGTGTCATGAGCGGCCGCGTCATGATCACGACCAGCCCGAGCAGCGTGACCCCGGCCCCCACCCACAGCAGCTTCTGCCCGTGTCCGAACGTGACCGCGCCCACGGCGGCCAGTGCGACGATGGCCACGAAGTCGGTGAGGCGCTCGGCGAACACGATGGGGACGCTCCGGTGCATGGGCGTGTTCGTCATCTTCTTGAGGAAGTACGACTTCACCAGCTCGCCCAGCTTGCCCGGCGTGATCGACATGGCCAGCCCCGACATGAACACGGTGATACTGTCGCGCAGCGGCAGATGGATATCAAACGTGCGCAGGTAGTACGCCCAGCGCAGGAAGCGAATCACGTAGTTGGCGAAGGCGAGGCCGAAGATGAGGGGAAGCATTTCCCAGCGGAAGGTTTTGAGTGATGCGCCCATCGCGCGCACGTCGCCGAAGATGGCCAGGCCCACGTATACGGCCAGGCCGAACAGCACCGAGAGGATCAGGCGGCGCTTGATGTTTTTTCCGAGCTGCATGGGCGCGAGGGTACGGTATTTGAAGGGCGCCGCAAACACTTGAGTTTCCGGTGTTCTAACCAGAGCGGGTTCCGTGATACTACTGTGCCATGCGGAAGTGCGCCTGGCTCCTCCTCATATATCTGGCTGCGGCGGGACCGGCCATGGGCTCGCCCGCCGACAGCCTGCGCACACCCGAATCTTTCCAGATGAAGCACCGCTTCCTGCGCACGGCGGGCATGATCGTAGTGGCCGACGGGATCATTCTCCTGTTCAACCGCGAGGTGGACAACACCCCCGATCACCACGTCAGCTGGAACAACTTCGTCGACAACCTCCAGAGTGGGTTCGAGTGGGACGACAACCGCTTCCACGTGAACCACGTGTTCCACCCCTACCAGGGCAGCCTCTACTTTACCGCGGCCCGCGCCAACAGCTTTACCTACTGGGAATCGGTGCCGTGGACCTTCGCGGGGAGCTGGTTGTGGGAATACCTCTACGAAACCAACAACCCCTCTATTAATGACTGGATCAATTCAGGCCTGGGGGGCATCGCCATGGGCGAATCCTTCTTCCGCTTGTCGGGTGCGGTGCTCGACAACACCGCCCGCGGGGGGGAGCGCTTCTGGCGCGAGCTGGCAGGGCTGGTGATCGCGCCGGCGCGCGGGGTGAACCGCTGGATCACCGGCGAGGCGTGGAAGGTGCATCAGAACCCCGCCGGACGCCATCCCGGCTATGGCCTGGGGCAGATCCGGGTGGGCTACCGGACGCTGGAAGAGAGCGAGCCCGACCCATCGGTATCCGAGGAGAACGCATTTGTCCGCGTGGACGCGCTCTACGGCGACCCCTTCTCGCGCTCGCAGAGTGGTCCCTTCCGCCACTTCGACTTCGGCATCATGTTCAACATCGACGATCCCGAGTTTGCCATCGCGCGCATCCGGGTGGACGGCCTGCTCGGGGGCACGGTGCGCGGTGACAGCGAAAAGCGCCACTTCACCGGCGCCTTTCAGCACTTTGACTACGCAGGGCACAGCGCCTACGAATTCGCCGCGCAGAGTTTCAGCGCGAGTTACCTGGGGCGATACCCTGTGGGGAAGATGAACCTGCGTGCAACGGGAAGGCTGCACGGCGTCGTGCTCGGCGCGACCACCACCGACTACGCCAACTACACCGGGCGCGACTACGACTACGGTCCCGGGCTCGGCTACGAACTCTCCCTCGCGCTCGCCGGAAACGAAGCGGGGGATTATCTGTCGCTCGGCCACCGCGGATACCTCATCCACTCCATCAACGGCAACGACGCCGACCACTTCGTGTCCTTCACCCGGGCCAGCGCCTGGGTGCCCGTGGGGCCCGCGGCCGTCGGGGCCGACTACATCCTTTATCTCGCCGACCGCCGATATGCCGATTTTCCCGGCGTATCGGCCCGGAATGGCGAAATTCGTGCATATCTCTCCTGGGTGATCCGCTAGGGGCGCTTGCCAGCCCGGCGCCGCCGGGTTAGGCTCAATCTGAGGGGATATCGCCCCCTTCACTGTCGAATATGGCCACATCCATGGGCAGAATTGCAGTCGCTGCACTGGTACTGGTGCTGACGGCCCCGCTCGTGCACGCCGGAGAAGAGGCAGGAGAACAGGACCTGGGGCCCACACTGCCCGAGGAGGCCTTCTCCCCGCCACCGGCACGCTCCCCCCAGGGCCCCTACTTCTACCACGGCTACGATTACGGCTCGGATGCGTCCTTCAACCCGGTGAGCGAGCTGCTCAACGGCTCACTCGGGGTGCTGCAGATTTCGAATCGGTGGGCCTCGCTGGACCAGATTAACTGGGCCCGCGGTTTCGACATCACCTGGGAAAGCATTTCCAACCCCGGCCGCACCATAAATGCGTACGGTCGTGACAGGTTCGTCACGCACGAGCTGCTGCCCGCCGACTACGGGTGGAGCAGTCTGCAGTGGGTGCCCAACTACACGCTGCACCTGATCGGCGGCGGGGCGCGCCACCGAGCGTTCGTCGAGTGGTACGACGCGCATAACTTTCCCGTGCCGACCGTGTTCGCATGGGGGACGACGATGCTGCACGCATGGGGGGTCGAGGCGATCGAGCACTACAACGCGCCCGGCCCCACCGTGGACCCGGTGGCCGACATGCTGCTCTTTGATCCGCTGGGCGCGCTGTTGTTTTCGTTCGACGGCGTGTCGCGCTTCTTCTCGCACACCCTCAACATGTCCATCTGGTCGGGGCAGCCGGCGTACAACCCCGCCGTCAACGCGTTCGAGAACATCGGACAGAACTACGGACTGCACTATTACTTCAGCGACACACACCGGGTGGGGATCTTCGGCTACATGGGGATGAGCCAGCTGCTCGGCGTCACCGTGCGCGGCGGAGATCTCTTTGACTGGTCCATCGGTATTGGTGGCGCGGCCGACGAGCTGGCCATCGCCGAACGCGGCAACAACATGCAGGCCGTGTACGCCAACATCAAGCTCGATGGCGGCGTCTTCCTGCACCGCAACGGCTCGCTGCTCGCCTCGCTCCACGGGTCCCAGGCGTGGGCGCAGACCTTCCGCTTCAATGTCTACCCCGGCTGGCTCAGCGTCGGCGGGGTCTCCACCGGCCTCTATTCCGGAATGCGCGGGAACGACGTGATCTTCGGCATCACCTTCGCGAAGTTCCCGGTGGGGCTGGCCCTCTCCGGGACTCCCTGATCGCCGGTCCCTCTTGCCCCGGCCCCCTCCGGGGCGTTATGCTATCTGGATAAAACGGTCCTGATTCATCTGATTATCCGCATATGGAGCAAGATCATGGCATACAAGGAGATACAAATGGCCCAGCCCATCATGAGCGAGCACTACAAGAACCGGAAGCCCTCGTCCATCCGCGTGGCTCAGCTCCGTTTCCTCGAGCGCACCGACGGAGCCGGGGATGTGAACGTCGCCATCGGCAACGTTTCACTCCCCATGCACCCCGCCATGATCGAGCGCATGAAGCGCCTCGGCGAGCCGGGGAGCCCCTTCGCGGACGGCGCCTGTCAGTACACCATCACGGCGGGTTTGCCCGAGTGCTGCGATGCCTTCCGGAACATCCTTTCCAGCTGCGGCTGCGAGACCGACGGGCTGTTTGTTCAGATTACCGACGGTGGCAGTGTGGGTATGGAGATGGCCGTGGCCGGTGTGTCCGGTGCGGCGGGAACCAGCGAGCAGCCCATACTCCTGATCGACGCGGCCTACACCAACTACAAGGCATTTGCCAACCGCCTGGGCCGGGCCACCGTGAGCGTGTGCCGCAACCTCGGTGACGACGGCAAGTTCTCCCTGCCGAGTACCGAAGAGATAGAGAAGGTCATCGAGACCCATAAGCCCGGCGCGCTCGTCGTCATTCCGTTCGACAACCCGACGGGGCAGTTCTACACACAGGAGTCTCTGAACGCTCTGGCGACACTCTGTGTGAAGCACAATCTCTGGCTCATCAGCGACGAGGCCTACAGAGAGCTCAAGTATACCGAGGACCAGACGTCCAGCATCTGGCGCATCACCGAGGACGACGTGCCCGGTATCACCGGCCGGCGTATCGGTATCGAGACCTCGAGCAAGGTGTGGAACGCGTGTGGCCTGCGCGTGGGCGCGCTCATCACCGACAACGCCGACTTCCACCGCCAGTCCGTGGCCGAGTACACCGCCAACCTGTGCGCCTCCGCCATCGGCCAGTGGATGTTCGCCTCGCTCGCACACGAGAGCCACGAGGATCTCCACAAGTGGTACTCACAGCAGCGCGAGTACTACCGCGACATGCTCGTCTCCTTTACCAACGATCTCAAAGCGCAGCTCCCCGGCGTGATCGTTTCCAGCCCCGACGCGGCCATCTACTCCGTGGTGGATGTACGTAACGTGGCCGGCCCCGACTTCGACGCAATGGAGTTCGTCAAATGGTGCGCCGGCGAGGGCTACGTCGAACGCGACGGCAAGCGCATGACGCTCCTCACCGCACCCATGTCCGGCTTCTACAACGTGGGCAAGGGCGAACCCAACCCGGGCCGCACCCAGATGCGCATCGCCTACGTGGAGCCGCCCGAGCGCATGGCACTCGTGCCCCCGCTCTTCGCCGAACTCTTCGAGAAGTACCAGGCGTCGCGATAGCGCGACGCCGCCCGCCTCCGCGGGACAGAGGGGACACAAATGAAAGTCTGTATCGTCGGGGCTTCCGGCAAGCTCGGGCAGTACATGGTGCAGCACGCGCTGGACCGTGGCTACGAGGTGGTGGGGGTGTGCCGGGAGAAGAGCGTGCCCAAGTTAGAGCGCTTCAAGGACCGCATCACCATCATTCCCGGTAAGACCAACGATCGCGACGTGATCCAGCGGGCCGTCGCCGGCTGCGATGGCGTGCTCACCGTGCTGGTGCCGTGGGGCCGCCAGCGGTACTCGTCGGGGACGGCACAGGCGGTGATGGACTTCGCCGATCCGGGTGCGCGGCTCATCTTCTCCTGCGGAATCCACATCACCATGGACGGCAAGGACACGTACTCGCCGGGATTTTTGTGGCTTGTTGCCGCCTTCGGGTGGCTGGCGCGCGTCGCTCGTTTTGCCGAGCTGGACGACCAGGTGGAGGCGTGCCGGCGCATCTTCGCGAGTGACACGAGTTGGACGGTGGTGCGCGCCAACAACATCCCCGAGAAGGAGAGCCAGGGGCTTCCCGTGTGGAGCCGGCACGTGCAGGACCCCATCCTCGCGAGCGACCTCACGCCCCGGATCGACTTCGCCCTTTTCATGGTGGACGCGCTCACGAACGATGAGCTCATCCACGAAGCCCCCGCCATCGTCGGGTGCAGGACCCCATCGGCGCTGGCACACGCAAAAGAGGGCCAGCCGTCCGGCTGACCCCCTTGTTCTGATCTCACGCCCGTTCCGGGCAGGTTCTACTGGTAGAGACTCTTGATCTGTCCCCACGTGGTTTCTTCCACCGGGACGGGGCCACCCGGTGTGAGTGTTCCACTGAAGCCGGGGGTGCCATCGAGGTCGAAGGGGTCGCCGATCTGCGCGCGCCCACCGGACTCGAAGCCGGGGGTCTCCACGCGCGCGACCATCTGGTACTCAACCGTCAGGGAGCCGCCCGGTGCCACGGGGCCGAGGACGATCGTATCCGCGTACGGCTGGAAGTCATAGCCGAACCTGACACTGCCGGGCACGAACGCGGGGCTGAGGCTGGTACCGGTCTCGTTGAGGACGTGTGAAACAACCCCGCCGATCAGGTGTGCTTCCGACTGGAAGATGGGCGAACCGTTGGCGAGGATCGTCACCTGGAAAGACACATCGGGTCTGTATAGGTCCGTTTCCTCGAGCCGCGCGTAGTCCGCGATTCGCAGAGACGGCGGCGTGATGAAGAAGTCGAACGTGTAGTTCGTCGACACGCCGGTGTTGTTGGTGACGGTCTCCGTCCAGTTGGTGCTGGCCACTGCATGATTCACCGGCTGGCCATTGGCGATGAGGACGTCGGCGAGAACCGCCCCCACCCCGTCGGGCCTTTGCGTGGCCTTGCCGAATCCGTCTCCGGAGAAGTCGATCGTGGCGGCCCCGGGAAAGGTGAGGTTCGAGGTGACGGCAGCGTTGGACGGTCCCTGCGGGTCGGAACTCAGCGCACCGGCGTTGTTGATCTCGACGTCACTCGAAACGGTCTGGGCCAGTGGGGCGGTGGCGATGAGCGCCAGAAACAGCCCGGACAGTACAAGGGTAGCAGTACGCGGCATTGGGTCCTCCTGAGGTTGTGGATCGCTGAATGGTTCTGCTATCGGCGAAGGCGCCGATTATACCACGTTCTGCCCCGGCCGGGGCCTTCTCCCGGCTCACTTGTTTGCGCGGAAGTTGATGCCGAGCGTTCCGAACGCGGCCGCATTCGAATCCTGCGGTGCGCCGGCAAACACGTCTTCACGCCAGGGAATCTCGAAGTTCCTGAAACCGGCGGCCACGACCGTGGCCTCGAGCTCTGCTTCCAGCAGAGCGCCGGCAATTCATCCGGTCCATAGATCGATGCGGGACTTGGCCGCCTGGGACACGGGTTTCTGTACGAGGATGTCGGCCAGTTGCAGGCGTCCGCCCGGCTTGAGCACCCGGTACATTTCGCCCAGGGCTCCGGGCTTGTCCGGCATGAGGTTGAATACGCCGTTGGAAATGACAACGTCGGCCCAGCCGTCGTCGACGGGCAGCTCCTCGCCGAAGCCCTTGCGGAACTCGACGCTGGTGAGGTCGGTTTCGGCGGCGGCGTCCCGCGCCTTGTTGAGCATCTCGTTGGTCATGTCCACCCCCACCACGCTGCCCTCGGGGCCCACCATGTGGGCGGCGATGATGCTGTCGATGCCGGCGCCGGAGCCGACGTCCACGACGCGCTCGCCGGGTTTGAGTTCTCCCATGGCAAAGGGGTTGCCGGTGCCGGCGAAGGACTCGATGGCACCCTCGGGCACACCGTCGAGCCACGCCTCCCTGTAGTGAAGCTTTCCCGCCAGCAGGCGGCCGGTGTGGAAGTGATAGCCCTTCTCGGGCTCGCACGCCACCGACGCGTACTCCTCACTGATGGCAGCGCGGAGTACGCTGAGGTCGATGGGCAGGCCGTTGTGATCTGTCATGACGAAACCCTCTCTACGGATGGGTCGTTGATGCCGGCTACGCCGCCGCCTTCGAGGGCGGGCGCAGCATCCAGCGCTTCGCGCCATTGTCGTCGAGCATCCACACGGCGAGGACCGTCGTGCTGACGATGCGGCACAGCCAGGGAAACGTATCCGGCAATGTTTGACTCAGGTTCAGGAGCACCCCGTCGCCCGGGAACACTGCAAAACCGAACAGTGCGGGCAACCGGAACCAATAATAGCAGATCACTGCGGCGGCGCCGAGCACCCGAATGAGCCGCTGCTGTGAGCGCTCCGCGAGGCCGCCCCTGAGGATGAGGTAGATCGTGAGGGTCACCGCAGCACCGGCCAGCGGTTTCCCGTAAGCAAGGGCGACGTCACTGAGCGCGATGGCGCCGATCTGGTTGGGCACCTGGAACCATCCCCACACGAAGCCGACGAACCCGCCGGCCATAATGGTTTCGGCGGTGCGGTGCCACGCCGTGGGGGCGTTACGCGAGATGCCGCTCTTCTTCGTGTCGGGGCAGATGGCGACGCAGTGCGAGCACAACGTGCAGCGTGCGTTCTCACCCTCGAAGACGGGCACCTGTCCGTAGAGTTTCTCCACCGCGACGATGGGGCACCAGCCCGCGCACCATCCACTCTTGTCGAGATACACCGTGCCCAGAACCATCGCGGCCGCCGCCGCGGCGAGCAGAGTGACGGCCGTCGCGGGTCCGTTCATGTCGAGAACGAGGTGGCGCAACGGAACGATGAGCCCGATGAGCGCCACACTGCCCACCGCGGCGATCCCCTGCGCCCGAATGGACATCCGCCGCCCCGTGCGCCCCGTGACCACCTTCCCGGCCGAAGCCGTGGTGGCCATGGGGCACACGTTGCGCCACCAGCCGGGGAGGAACACGGCGATTGCGGGCACGAGTGGGATGAGGAGGTTCCAGAGGAGGCGGGTGCCCGTATCGGGGGCGAGGAAGAGTGTCAGAATCAGTCCGCCACTGGCGGCCATCGCCACTGCGCGCAGCGTCTGCCATTTCCGGGCGGTTTCGGTATTGGATGTTGTCGTCAGCATTTCATTGTCTCCCTGTTTTGTCCTTCACTGACCAGTTCGACAAAACCGGGGGCGGGCTGCCACGGAAAAAGCCGGAAACCTCAACTATTAACGTGCTACGTTGTAGTTGGTTATGGTCGCTCGCTACGGCCGGGGGGGCGCCCCCCGGGGCGAGCCTGCTGTACAGGCGATTCACCTTCATCCATAATGGGACCACTCGGTCCAGCACCTGCTGCTCCCGCTGCCCGTCCGATTTCGTTGGGGAGAGAAATTGATCGGCCAAACTGTATCCCACTTCAAGATCCTCTCGAAGATAGATGAGGGTGGGATGGGGGTCGTGTACGAGGCGGAAGACCTCAGGCTCGACCGCCGCGCCGCGCTCAAGTTCCTGCCGCAGCACCTCGCGGCGGATCACACTGCGAGAACACGATTCAAACACGAGGCCCAGGCGGCCTCGGCTCTCGACCACCCCAATATCGGAACGATCTACGAGATCGACGAAAGCAGCGATGGGCACATGTTCATCGCGATGGCCTGTTATGACGGCGACACGCTCAAGCAGAGGGTGGACGACGGACCGGTTCCGGTTGGGGAAGCAATCGACATCGTATCGCAGGTTGCGTCGGGATTGTCCCGGGCCCACGACAGCGGGATCGTTCACCGGGACATCAAGCCGGCCAACGTCATGCTGACCCGCGACGGCGGAGTAAAGATTCTCGACTTCGGACTGGCCAAGCTTATCGGTCACACAAAGGTAACGAGAAGCGGTGTGACGGTGGGGACGGTGTCCTACATGTCACCGGAACAGGCACGGGGCGATGAGGTAGACCACCGTTCGGACATCTTCTCGCTGGGCGCCGTGCTCTACGAACTCCTGACCGGGAAGCGGCCCTTTCCCGGGGAGCACGATGCGGCGGTGTTGTACGGGGTGATGAACAAGGATCCGGTGCCACTCAGTGACCACGTTCGTAACGTCCCCCCGGCGTTGCAGCGAATTGTCGACAAGGCGATGAACAAGGATGTCGGCGAGCGCTATCAGAGCGTCGGCGAACTCGAGGATGATCTGATAGAGGTGGCGAAAGAACTCGGACTTTCGCAGACAGTGGTTCGCTACACGCGCAGACGCCAGAAAGAAAAACGTTTCGGCCTTACCCCACGCCAACGGCTGTGGGCCGGGGCTGCGGTGTTTGTTCTCGCCGTCGTCGTATCGATCGCGATCCGGTTGGACCGGGCGGGTCCACGAACGGACGAACTGGCGCTGGCTGTGGTTGACTTCCGCGATCTGGCCGCGCCGGATGACCCGGCCATGTCAGCGGGGCTCACGAACCTGATTCATGTCGGCCTGGTCGAGAACTGTCCGATTCGCGTCGTGAGTCCGACCTACCTCTACGACCTCCGCCGCCGGCTGTTCGGCAGCGGCCGCGGCGGCATCGCCGAGGACCAGTCGCTTGAGCTGGCGAAGCGATCGGGGGCGACGCTGCTCCTCGCCGGCCAGATTGTGGCACTGGGTGACGATCGCTATGTCACCTGGCACCTGGTCGAGGTGTCCAGCGGCCGAAGTCTCGGTGCTCATAGAGTGGAGGAGAGGAATCCCGGGGCGCTCGCCGATCAGATTGTTGCGGATGTGCTGCAATTGATTGGCAGAGAAACTGGCGTGGCCGAGGCCTCCCCACCGGTTCCGGTGGGCAACCTGACGACCGCCTCCCAGGAGGCGTACCGTCATTACGTTGCAGCGATGCTCGCTTCTGAGCAGGGGCGCCGGAATGATCTCATTCGCGAGCTCGAGTCCGCCGTGGAACTCGACTCTACGTTCGCGCTTGCCCACTTCGAGCTGGCGCGGGCGCACTATTCCGCGGGTGGATTCCACGACCTGGCCGGCGCGAGACCATGGGCCGACCGGGCATGGGCCCTGCGTGGACGCTTGAGCGTCAAAGACCGGATGCGCGTGGAGGCGTATCACGCGTTCGTGGAGTTCCGAATCAAGGACGCCAAGGCCACGTACTACGAGATGCTGGAGCACTGGCCGGACGACCGCGAGGTGCTGCGTGACTCGGCGGCACTGTTGGACTTCGCCTGGTACTCGAACGAGGCCGAGCGGGTGCTCGAACGGGCGCTCACGCTCTATCCCGACGATCCTCAGCTGCTCGAAGTAAACAGAAACGTGCTGTTGAACATGGGGCGGCGGGAGGAGTACCTCGCAGCCTGCCTGGACGAACTGAAGCTGGAGCCGTTGAGCCCGGATGCCTGGAACGATGTGGGAAGCGCGTATCTGCACGCGGGAATGCCGGACAGTGCCGAGGTGAGCTTCCGGAGAGCGCTCGCTCTTGCCCCGGATTTCCTTCAGGCCAGGACCGGTTTCTTCTATTGCGACGCGGCCAGGGGAGACATTCACGCGGCGATCAACCGGGCGGAGGGGATCCTCGCGCAGGAAGATCTGTTGCCGGCAGAGCGCAATGAACTGATTGCGCAGTTCGCCTGGCAGCCGAGCCTGTCTCTGATCTACTTCTCTTCCGGCCGCTTTGCAAAGGCGCTGGATGTGGCCGACACCGACGGCGGCCAGTCGGGAAGTGTGTGGTACCACCGCGGCTGGCTCATGCTGAGGATGGGAAGAGCCGGGGACGTGCTTCGCTACGCCCGAAGCCGTCCGCCGGGAAGTCTGGGACCCATGAACCTCGAGGCCCGGGCCCTCGTTGCCATGGATTCACTGGAAGCTGCGCGGCGTCTGGTGGAAACGCTGTATGCGTCCGAAGCAACGATGTCGAGACCGGCGGTCTTCATTGCCCGAAAGGTGGAAGTCGAGATCGCACTCGCCGGGAATCGCCCCGAGCGGGCGCTGGAGATTCTGGACGCGATGCTCCGCGAAGGGATGGGGACCCGCGGCTTCTACCATGTCGAGTCGATGGAGGCGCGTGCCCGCGCCCATCGGATGGCGGGCCAGGATGGCGAAGCGGCGCGTGTTCTCGAACAACTCCTGCGTGTCGACGGCTACCACGCCTTCGCGTACTACGATCTTGCGGTTATCTATGAGGCCCTGGGCCGGACCGAAGATGCCGGGCGCGCGTTGTCGCAGTTCCTGGACATGTGGAGCGGGGCGGACGAGGGGCTCCCGCAACTCGAGGATGCACGCGAGCGCCTCGCCGCGATGGCGCACACGCCCTAGCCAAAGCGCTGGCTGAACCGGTTTCCATTGGGTATACTTGTGGAGTTCAGTAATTGAAGGACACACAATGACCGCCTTCGTCCCCCTCATCCGCTTCAAGAACCGCTTCAGCGGTCTCTAATCCCTCCATTCCACGTGGCGGTT
>Ga0316187_10004984_pt1 | contig 11503 bp, 6 predicted proteins | sample CroRivburrow1_MG_FD_204927 | JGI IMG/M metagenome (GOLD analysis project Ga0316187, IMG submission 204927) | Coastal sediment microbial communities from Maine, United States - Cross River worm burrow 1 | ecosystem: Environmental > Aquatic > Marine > Coastal > Sediment | place: USA: Maine...
GTAGGCCACGGTCATGCGTGGCTGGCTGCCGTGGATCGGCATGGTGCCGTGCCACATATAGGAAGGAAACAGCACGAGCATCCCGACTTTCGGCTGCACGAATTTCTCAGCAGTAGCGCCGGGCACCGGAAAGCGCGGCTCGCCGAACTTGATCCAGCCGCTCTTCGCCTCGGCGTCTTCGACCTCGGGCGGCACCTCGGCGTAGTACGCCGAGCTGATCCAGCCTTCGGGATGGACATGATTCACGTGATAGCCCTCTTTACCGAGCCGCACAGACCAGCAACCTGTCATGACGATCTGGCCGCGATTACGCACCGTCATCGGGTGTGCTGAATTGGTGCCAATGTGTTGTCGATACTGTTCTATAGGTTCCTGCAGTGCCTGCAGAAACGAGACGATGATCGGGTCGGGGTCACCCAGCAAACCACGTGGCGTCTGTGTGCCATTGCGCAGACTTTGATCGAGCGGTTGTGCGTGAAACTTGTGACGTTCGACCAGCGCCGCATTCAGATCGCTGCGAAATTCCTCTATCGACGACCAGCCACGCGGCGTGTCGATCATGTAGGGCTGCACGAAGCGCTCGTAGTCATACAGCTCCTCATACCGCGGATCGCCGAGCAGTCGTGCCGCCGTTGCTTCCAGGGCGACATACCACTGGTTCAGCGGTGCGGCCTCACGAGCAAGCTCGATCAACGGCATTGCCTCGTCGGCACGTCCCAGTGACATCATCGGATCGAGCAGCAGGTCGATGTGCCCGCCATAACCCTCCAGGCCCGCGGCGGCATTTTCAGCACACACCAGTGCTTCAGCGTAGCGACCGGTTTCCTGGTGTACTGCGGAAAGCTCGGACTGCACTGCCTTGTCGCGCATGTGTTCTTCGCTGAATGCGTTAAGCACGTCGTAGGCCTTGTCGTACTCGCCGGCAGCGTGCAGCAGCTGCGAATGCGCGATGCGCAATGGCAGGTAGTCCGGCAGCGAGCTGATGGCTGCCTGCACCGCCCCGTCCCATTTCGCGTCGCCGCGCATGAAGCGCAGGCGTGCCAGTAGCCGGTGCAGGTCAATGTTGTGTGGGGCAGCGCCGATACCGTCGAGCAGTAAACTCTCTGACTCATCGAAGCGACTGAGCCCGGCCAGCGAGCTGGCGAGATTGAATACGATTTCCGGCCCCTTGACGCCGCTTTTCGCCGCGAGCATGAGTTCGTCGATTGCTTCTTCGTGACGGCTCTCCTTGCTCAACAGGGCACCAAGGTCGTGGTGCGCAGCGCCGTAACCCGAATTGATGGCGAGCGCCCGCCGGTAAGCGAGTTCCGCTTCGGCCGTATCCTCCATGCCGCGGCGTGCCGTGCCGTAAGCCGTCCACGCCTCGGCATCGTCATCATTGTCTTTGATCAGTCGTTCGCATTCGGCCATTGCCTGGGTGTAGTGGCGCGCTGAGTTGAGAGCACGAGCCAGCGCGATCCGGGCGGGACGGAAACTGTCGTTGGCGGCCAGGGCGTGACGATACTGTTCAATAGCCTCCTCGGTTCTGCTTTCGGCCCTGAGCAGATTGCCGTAGTTGGCGCGGATGTCGGCGCGCCCGGGCAATTTCGAAATGCAGGCCTGGAACAGGGCCTCGGCCTCGTCGACATTGCCCTGTTTGCGGCGTATCAATGCGAGCAGATGCACAGCATCCATGATGTCCGGATCCAGCTCTATGACGTTGCGGCAGGCTTCCTCGGCCTCGAAGAGCCTGTCCGCCTCAAAGTGCCTGGCTGCTTTTTGTAAATCCCTGATGTGTTGCATGATCTAATTATCCCGCAATTGCACGCCCTGCGCGACGCATGCGGCAACAAATGGCTGCATGGCCTCACCGTAGTTACGCCAACGGCCGATTCCCTTGTCGTTAATCGGCTCTCTCACCTGCAGCTCGCTGAATGTGATGCTCGTGCTGCGTCGCTGATGCACGTCGAGACACTCTGGCCGCCAGGTCAGGCCGCAAAACTCGGCCAGCTTCTGCGATTGTTCCTCGGGCTCCAGGACCAGCTGTTCGTAGGCGATATCCAGAATGCGCTCCGGATAGTGCTCGCGCCAGCAATCCATCAGCTGCAGGAACACGGCATAGTAATGCGCGATATCGTCGAGATCGGTCGCATACGGATGCCCGTCGGGAAAGCGGCGTGTGTAAATAGATAGTGCGATATCCCTCGGATCGCGATGCAAGCAGACGACAGGCGCATCCGGAAACAAGTGACAGATAAGGCCGGTATGGCGAAAGTTGGTGGGCGTTTTGTCGGTCAGGAGGCCTCGCGGTATCCCTTGCAGCTGCCAGTATCTTGCTGCGAGCTCGTCCCAGTCGGTTGGCGCTAATTCCTCCACGGGCACATTCTGGCCACCGTGACGTGATTGATAGTATTGCGCCGCGACCAGCTGCAAAGCCTCGCTTTCGCCGCCCATCCTTACACCGTCCAGGCCACCGAGAATCTTCTCCAGGAGTGTAGTCCCTGATCGCGGCATCCCGACAATGAAGACAGGCTGCTGTCCAGATGGCAACGGAGCCGCGAAGCTGCCAGCGACAGCCAACTCGTTGCGAATGCCCGCTGCAAAGCGCTCGTTGGCCTCCCGGTCATAGCGTTTGCCGCGCGACTCCGCATCTTTGCGCTGGTTCCGGTTGGCTTTTTCAAATTCTTTGAATGCACCGTCGTAGTCGTTCAAGCGCTCAAGCGCACGACCTGCGGCATAACGCAGTTGAACAGTGTCCTCGGCTGTTGCTGCTCCGCAATCGGCGAGGCCCTGGCAGTTATCCGCATACGCCGACAATTCGTCATCTGTGGCCGACTCTATTCGCAGCAGCCAGGCGTCGCCATAGTCAGGCCTGCGCTCGATGGCCACGTCGAGCAGGTCACGTGCGGCATCCATATTGTGGGCAATGCGCTCGCAGCGCGCCTCGAGATAGAGCGCCCGCGCATCTGTGCAACCCAGTTTTCGGGCTTGCGCGAGTGCGTCTTTCGCGGCCGCTGCCTGCCCGGCCATAAATAAGAGATCGGCATGCTCAAGCAATTCCGCGGCGTTTGGTGCCTCGAGGCCGAACGCGATGTCAGCAGCTTCGATTGCTGCAGGGTAGTTGCGGGTCTTGGCGAGTGCCTGTGCGAGCGCCAGCCTGATGCGCCTCGCATCAGGGTCGATGCGGCAGGCCGATTCGAGACTGTCGACTGCAGCAAAATGGTCGCCCGTCTGCTGCAGTGCACACGCGTAGTTGAACAGATACTCGGGGATGTCCGGCGCGGCGTCGACAACGGCCTTGAGCAGGGCGACTGCGCCTACGAAGTCACCTTGCTGCAGTCGCACTGTACCGAGGCCGTAGCAGGCATCAACATCGTCAGGGTCATGGTCGAGAAGTGCACGGTAAATATCGGCTGCCCCCTGCAGCTGCCCGCTGCGGTGCAAGTCGATCGCCACCCCCAGGGTGGGCGACGCATGCGGCGATTCGGCCATGAATCAGGTACAGAACCAGCCCGTCAGTGACAGGCGCTGCTCTTTGGCGAAGGGTGTGACATAGGAAACGGAATGCACATGACGGACATCGAACAGCACCAGTGAGTTGAACGTCGGTATCCAGAAGTCACGCGGCGTTCCGTCGTCCTCGAAGAAATGCAACAGGCCGCCCCAGTCCGGGTGCCAATGCTTGCTAAAGCCCATAACGTAGGCAACTCGTCGCCCTTCGTGCGTGATGTCATCCTTGTGCCGCGTCAGATATTGCCCCGGCGTATAACGTGTGTAGTGCGCATCGGCGCCCACCAGGCCGGACTGACCGGTGATAGCTGCAATAACTGACAGCAACTCCTTGCTGTTGACGAAGTCGAACATGCTGTGCAGGAAAGCGAGCTTCGGGTCGTCGGTGTCAGTCTGGGCGCGGGCCATCTGGTAGCCTGAATAAAAGAAGCCGACGCCCCTCGACGCCTCGTCGATCATCTGCTTCTCCAGCTCGTTTTGTTTGTCCCGGCTCATCTGCTGCAACTCGTCTTCAGGAATAACAACATTGTTGCCGTCTGCATGGCAGATGAACTCGTAGGGGACGTCGTCGCGGCACGCGGTGTGCAGCCGCTCCGCGAAAGCCGGGTCCAGCAGGTTTTCGATGCGCAGGCGATCGTCGAGTGCGTATCCGCGGGCGAGGGCATCAATGTCGAGATTCGGATTCAGCATGATCGGACGTCATTCATTTGGGTGGGCAGTATACCCAAACTGCAAATGGCGAATTTGCAGGCTATCGCTCCGCAACATTGCTGCAAATAAGTACAAATCCACGCAAAAACCGTGGTTTAGAGGTCTTATATAAACAATTCGCATAAACGGGTTTGAGATGGGTCCTGGCGCGAAACTCTTAACTCATTGATAAATTGAGAAAATATCCAGTATCGCCAGGAACTGCGGGGCGACTCCTGTGCCAAAAAAAAACCTCAAACATCAGATTTTGGAAAAAAAGCAACAGAATTTGACGGAAAAAGAGCATGTTGTGTTTTCGCAACAGGCGCCTGAAAGACGCCTTCGGGGCGGCCGCTACTGTCGCTTGAGGCGCCGGGCAGCGTTCGAATATAAAATCTAACTCATTGTTTTTTAGTTATAAATCTTTGGTTGAGTCGCGTGATGTCGGGCACCGGATGCGAACGGTTGCGCAAACACACGCGCGACCAGGTTGGCGCTCGGGCAGATTTAGACCGTATCAAAATAGCAACAATATTTTTGACATCGGAAAAAACTGCCGCTAGAGTGGCCTTCCTGCGTTGGCATCAATCCGTCAGTAAGAACGGCGCCAGGCGCAAGAAACTTTTAACTCGCAATTTGAAACCGCATACCTACAGGGGTTCAATATGAAAAGTTCCAATCTGTCGCAAGCCGTGAAGCTCGCGATTCTCTCCGCAGGCACGACCGCGATTGCTTCAAGTCCGGTACTTGCCCAGGAAGAGGTCGAAGAAATTGAAGAGATCATCACTACGGGATCTCGACTCGTTCGCACCGACCTCGAAGCTGTAAGCCCAATTCAAGTAGTCGACAACGAAGAGTTCCTTATTTCCGGTGTTGTAAACGTCGAGCAGAAGCTCAACGAACTGCCGGCAATTCTGCCTTCGTTTGGACCGACTTCTAACAACCCGGGTGACGGCACGGCCCGAGTCAACCTGCGTGGTCTTGGTACCCCGCGTACGTTGGTACTCGTAAATGGTCGCCGCTTCGTTCCGTCGACCCAGTCTGGCGTTGTCGATCTCAACACGATTCCTGGCACACTCATCAAGCAGGTTGACGTCGTAACCGGAGGTGCTTCCGCTGTATACGGTTCTGATGCTTTGGCTGGTGTTGTCAACTTCCAGTTGCGTGATGATTTTGAAGGCGTTGAGCTTAGCGGTTTGTATGATGTTACGACCGAAGGCGATGCCGAGATGTACAACTTCGACATCACGATGGGCGGTAACTTCGACAACGGTAAGGGTAACGCTACGGTCTACGCGTCTTACACGAAACGCGAGGCTTTGTTCCAGGGCGACCGTGACTTTTCAACTTTATCGCTGACGGATGACGCTCCGGCTGGCACGCCTGGTCAGGACCCCAAATTTGGTGTTGGCGGTCCGCTGGCTGCCGGTGGTTCTTCAGGTGTTCCGGGTACACGCGTCTTCAGTGGTCCGACGATCAACCCGGGACCCAATGAGTTCACGCTTGGTACGTTCGATTCCAATGGTGGCGCACTGCCCTGGGTTGAGCCTGACTCGCGCTTCAACTACGCGCCAGACAACTACCTGCAGTTGCCGCAGGAACGCTATGTAATCGCAGCCATGGCGCACTACGACCTCAGCGACAGCGTTACGGCGTACACTGAACTGAACTACGCGAATAACCTCGTTCCGCAGGAACTGGCTCCGACACCAGCTTTCACCGGCTACATGGAAGTGAACCCGGACAGCCCGTTCTTCGCACCTGAAGTTCAGGATGCTCTTGACCTTATACGTACAGACACCAACGGTGACGGCGTTATTAATGGTGACGACAATGCGATCCTGCCGTACATCGGCCGTCGTATGGTTGAGAACGGCTCTCGTCAATCTAAGGATCGACGCAACATCTTCCGCCTGCTCGTTGGCCTGCGTGGCGATATCAACGACAAGTGGGGTTGGGATGCTTACTACTCGACTGCCAAGACCAACTACAACAACCTGCTGAATAATGACGTTTCTGCGTCGAGATTCCGCCAGGCGATTGCAGTAACCGATGACGGCCTGTCTTGTCAGGATCCTTCGGGCGGTTGCGCACCGTTGAATATCTTCGGCCCAGGCAACATCTCACAGGCGGCGATTAACTACATCAACGTCGGTGCAGCCAACGTCACGGAGATTGACTACGAAGTGATCAACGCGTCAGTCAGTGGCCAGCTCTTCAGCATCGGCGATGCAAGCCCAGTACAGCTTGCTATCGGTGTTGAGCGTCGCGACGACAACTCTGCGTTCCGTCCTGACTCGTTCCTGTCAGCGGGTGACGTCATGGGCTTCAACGCCGGTCAGCCGACCGTTGGTCGTTACAGCGTTTCTGAGGTCTTCGCTGAGGTGGACATTCCGCTGCTTGAAGGCAAGACTGGTTTTGAGTCTCTGAGCCTCTGGGCAGCAGCTCGTTCGTCTGACTACTCGAACATCGACAGCAACGTAAGCTCGTACGCGGCAGCCTTGAACTGGGCCCCGATCGAGCAGTTGCGTCTGCGTGCTGGTTTCCAGCGTGCGGTACGTGCCCCGAACGTCAACGAGCTGTTCGGCGGTCAGGCACAGGGCTTCCCGGGCGCTACCGACCCATGTTCGGTTGACGGCACGGCAGCCGGAACGGCTCCGGGCAATGCAATCTACGATCTGTGTCTCCAGACTGGCGTACCTGCTGCAAGCATCGGTACCTTCACGCAGGCTAACGTACAGATCGAAGGTCTGTTCGGCGGCAACCCGAACCTCGAGCAAGAGGAGTCCGATACCATTACATTCGGTGCGGTTATTCAGCCGATTGATAGCCTGGACATCACGATCGATTACTTCGACATCTCTGTTGAAGACGCGATCTCGGTCCTCGGTGGCAGTGTTGGTAGCAACCTCGACATCTGCTACAACCAGGTTCAGGATGCCAATTCTGAATTCTGCCAGGCAATCACGCGCCGCGGAGACGGTAACGTCGATGTGGTTAACGTCCTGAATGAGAACATTGGTTTCATCGAGACCAAGGGTGTCGATCTGGCAATCAACTGGGTCATGGACATGGATGCTGGCATCTCGGGTGACGGATCAACACTTGCAGTCAACTTCCGCAGCACGTTCCTCGACAGCTATGACATTCAACCAGTGCAGACCCTGCCTGCTGTCCAGGAGTGTGCCGGTACCTTCGGTAACGCAAGTGGCCTCTGCGGTCGCGGTCAGCCTCGTCCGGATGAGCTTTACAACACTCGTGTAACGTGGAGCACTGGTCCTCTGACCCTGTCAATGTTGTGGCGCTACATCTCCGAGGTTGAGGTGAACACGATCAAGAACGACGGAGCCGATCCGTCGTTGATGTCGACGCCTACAGCAGATGCTCAGAACTACATTGATCTGTCTGCGGCCTACCAGTTCACGGACTCGTTCCGCCTGAACGTAGGTGTGAAGAACCTGTTCGACGAGCAGCCGAACTTTCTCGGTGACGAGCAGAACGAAGCAAATAGCTGGCCGAATCAGTACGACATCATCGGACCGCGTGTCTTCGTAAGTGGAAGCTACTCGTTCCAGTAAGTCGACAGTCGACAAGCAGTAAGAAAATGGTGGCGGGCCTTCGGGTCCGCCACTTTTTTTTGGGTTGTGGAAACGCCTTTATAACCAGATGCTATGTGAGTATCGTGGAACCCGTTTCCTCATGAGGTGTCCAAAAATGCATGATTGCGAAAATCATCATTGCGGCGGCTACGATAGTGTTGCTGGCAGGATGTACGACGACGGCGGCGCCGGCACCCGGCGAACGCGCCATGCAGATGTTTTGCGACAAGGGCACTCTCAAAGTTTGTATGGGCCTGACAGGCTCGCGCATCAAGAAAGAATACCCTTCCTGTTCCTGCAGTTAGCGCAGATCCTGGTACTGGCCGGTTTCCTTTTCGGTTGCACGTCAGCCGGAACCCCCTTGCCTGCCGATCGCGATGAGCAACTCGTCTGCCAATCTTATGAGGCGAAGATCTGTTCCGGTACTGGCGCCGCATCAAGAATCAAGGACAATACGGGCTCCTGTTACTGTGCCCCCGTGGAGCAGATGCAGAACTAATGAGCGAACCCTGGACCCTGTACTGGCAAGCTGATCATCTCGATAGCGCTGAGGCGATACAATCTGATGACGACAGTGAATCGATTCACGCGTTCTGGCGAAGTCTTGCCGCGGCTACGCGTGCAGGCAGAAAGGTCATTGATCTCGCGACCGGTAATGGCACCGTGCCTGCCGCACTGCTCGATGCAAATCCCGACCTGGTGGTTACCGGTGTTGACAAGGCGGACATTGATCCCCTGCGATTTTTGTCAGAGCCAGGCCCTCTGGAGTCGGTCGACTTTCGCGGCAACATCGATATTTGCTCACTACCGTTCGATGCGGGCAGCTTTGATGCCGCCACCAGTCAGTTCGGAATCGAGTACACACCGTTGCAACAGACAATTCCTGAAGTGGTTCGCGTTATCGTAAATGACGGGGTTGTACAGTTTCTAATGCATCACGCAAGCAGCGAAATCGTGGCACCCGCCGCAACACGCCGCTTCGAGATGGAGGCGTTACTGGCGGATGATGGCGTACTGCAGAATCTCGCGCTGTTCGTCGCCGACGACACTCCGGCCGATGAGCTGGAAGCTGCGGGAGAGGCCCATCTCTCGTCGGATGTCACTCGCACGGCCGGCATCACCGGGCAAATATTCGAGGGAATCAATCAAGCTATCAAGCTGGTCACCACGAGCAATCGGCAGGGTGCTCGCGAACTGTGCACCGCGATGCAGCTGCGGCTCGCTGCAGATCGTGATCGGCTGCAGTTTCTCGAAGATTGCGCTTTGGACGCGTCTGGATTTGATGCAGTGGTGAAACTGCTTGAGGCCAACGGCGTAAGTACCGAAGCCGCTGGAGAGTTACATGCCGGCGCAGGCGCTGCAGACAACTTCGTTATCGGCTGGCAATACCGCGGTCGGAAGGTCTGAGACTAATCCAACAATTCTCTCTGGCGAAGCGCGTCCACCAGCGATCCAAGCTGTGGTTCGTAGCGACGCCAGGCGTCGATGCCTTTTCGGTTCAGTGGCTCCCGTACCTGCATCTCGCTGTACGTGAAGCTTGTTCCGCTGCGTTCATGAAAGTCGAGACATCCGGGTAGCCATTCGAGCCCGCAGTGCTTGGCGATGGCCTGCGTTTCGGCTTCAGGGTGGTCAATGAGTTTCTCGTACGACACCTCGATGACACGGGATGGATACACTTCCATCCAGTGCTGCATGAGGTCAACAGACAGCTTGTAGAAATGGGCCAGTGACTCGAAGTTGGTCGCATAGGGATGTCCGTCGGAAAAAACCCTAGAGAAAATTGACATGCAAACATCGCGGGGGTCCCGTCGCATGTAGATGACCGGCGCTGCCGGAAACATCTCAGCGATCAGGCCGACGTGCCAGAAATTGTGCGGCATCTTATCTGTGCGTCGACACGGTTCGCATAGCTCGCGGCGCCAGTAGTCGCTTGCCAATTGCGCGTAATCGATATCGATGCCTTGGCCTTGCTCCTGGTTCCCGTAGAACTGGCTTGCAATAACGCCTATGGACTCGCTCTCGCCCCCGATCACGACGCCGTCGAGGCCACCGAGTATGCGTTCGACCAATGTCGTGCCGGAGCGTGGCATACCAACAATGAAAATCGGCTGCGTGGCCGGGACCGCTTTCACACTGACCTCAGAAGCGCCCTGAAATGTTCGTATTGCACGCGCAGCAAGGCCTTCGGACTCGCTCTCGTCGTAGCGTACAGCGCGACTTGCCTGGTCCCTTATCTGAACCTGGTTACCTGCCTGAAACTGTTCGAAGGCCAGTGAGTATTCTTCAAGTTTCTCGTAGGCGCGCCCGGAGGTCATGGCGAGTTGAACCCGATTTCTAAGCTTGTCGCTTTCATCGCCTGCGAGCCGTGCACATTCCGATGCGAGCCCCGGCAGTTCTTCCTGCGACTCGATGTCCACCAACAATTGCCAGGCCTCACCGAACGCCGGCCGTTTTGCTATGGCGGTTCGCAGGTACTGGCGAGCCTCATCGTAGTCGCCTTTGAGCCGGGCACAGCGGGCAGCGATCAGGTGTGCGGCGGACAGGTCGGATCCTGCCTTCATTGCGCGCTCCACAGCCTGTCGCGCCGCATCGGGATCGCGGGCCAGCAGCAAAAGGTCGGCGTAGGCGAGTAAGTCGGTGCTGTCGGGCTCCTTGAGTTGCAGGAACGACTCGTACGTCCTGATCGCTGCCAGGTAGTCGCGCTTCTGACCGTAGTCCCTGGCCAGCGCTTTCAGCGCCAGACCGTAGTTGTGTCGGAATTCAGGGACGCCGGGCTCAAGGCTGAGAGCCCGCCCGAGGAGCTCGGTAGCCTGGACGTGATTGCGGGTCTGCATCAACACGGTGCCGAGGCCATAGCAAGCATCGGCGTTGTTCGGGTCGGCGAGGCAGGCGCGTTCGTACGCCTGCGCGGCCTCAACCAGGCGGCCGGCACGATGCAATTCAATTGCGGAATTCAGGTCGTCTGCGGTATTCACGTCCCGCAATTATAGCGCGGAACGACTAAGCTCCTTCGAGCGTGGTCTCGACCTCAGACTGCGACATCATAATCTTGACCTCGGCGCCCTCGCTAAGGTTCTCCGCGCCGCGCACGGCAACCCGGTCACCTTCGGTCAGTAAGCCGGTGACGCCGATCAGGTCGCCTGAAGAAGCGCCGATATCGACGCTGATGCGCTCTGCCTTGTTCTCATCATTGATGCGAAAGACGTAGGAGCCCTCCTGGCGCAGGACCAGTGCATCACGCGGAATGGCGAGAGTTTGCTTGCCCGTACGAATTGGAATACCAACGCTTACGAGCTGGCCGACGGTCCATGCGGCACTGGCGTCGAGCGGCAAATCGATTCGTGCTTCGAAAGTCTGCGAACGAATATCGCCGGTAGGTACCAGCGAGCGAATGCTCCCGGAAAACTGCGTGTCCGTCGCAAACACGTCAATCGACTCGCCGACGACGGTTCGCGGCAAATGCTTGAGTGGCACGAACGCCCGAACTTCCATATTGACGATGTCGGTCATCTGCGCGAGAACCTCACCACGTGCGACATCCTCACCGGTGCGATGCTGACGGCTGGTGATGACACCTGAAAACGGCGCCCTGACATCAGCGCGCCGAATCTGGTCGTCGATCTGCCGCAGGCGGACTTTGATCAACTTTGCATCGGCAACAGCAAGGTCTCGATTCGCCTCGGTCTGTTCGAGTTCGAACTCCGATACGAGGCTCGATCCCTGCA
>Ga0316187_10004985_pt1 | contig 11501 bp, 11 predicted proteins | sample CroRivburrow1_MG_FD_204927 | JGI IMG/M metagenome (GOLD analysis project Ga0316187, IMG submission 204927) | Coastal sediment microbial communities from Maine, United States - Cross River worm burrow 1 | ecosystem: Environmental > Aquatic > Marine > Coastal > Sediment | place: USA: Maine...
CAATTTTAAGTACATTAGGTAAAAGAGTTCCTCTAAGCCTTAAAATATTTCTAACCGCTTTTGCTATTATAGATGATATTGCAGCAGTTCTTGTAATTGCTATATTTTATAGTGTAAATATAAATTGGATTTTTATTCTGTATGGAGCTATTCTTATTGCCTTTTTAGCACTACTTTATTACAAAAAGAAATATTCATTTACAATAGGTATAGTTTTAGCAATTATTATTTGGTTTTTATTTTTAAAATCTGGAGTACATCCTACAATTGCAGGTGTTCTTTTGGCATTTACAATTCCAATAAAAAGAAGGATTAACATAAAATTGTTTTCAAAGCATCTTAGTTCTATTTCGAATAAAATTGTAAATGTATCTCGTGATGGTGAAAGACATTTACTAACAAACGATGAAATGAAATGTATAGATAATTTAGATGATTTGACTTTTGAAGTTCGCTCACCTTTACAACATCTCGAACACAAACTTCATGGTTTAATTGCTTATTTCGTCTTACCTATTTTTGCATTCGCAAATGCTGGTGTTGTAATTAGCTTAAACTATGATTTTAATTTTTCATTAATGATGAATATTGCCATTAGTTTATTTGTTGGAAAATTTGTTGGTGTTGCATTATTCTCTTATTTAGGAATTAAGCTTAAAATTACTGAATTGCCGACGGGTGTAAAATTTAAGCAAATATTAGGAATTTCAGCCATTGCAGGAGTGGGATTTACAATGTCAATTTTTATAGATAATTTGGCTTTTTATGGAGATTTGATTAGCATAAATTCAGTAAAAGTTGGAGTTATTATAGGCTCATTAATTTCAGGAATTGTGGGATATACTATTTTAAAACTAACAAGTAAATAAAGATTGAATATTGCTCTGAAAACAAGAATAACACCACATAACAAGGTGTATAAATCATTGGATAATAAGTAATAAACCAAAAATAATGTGCTTTTAGGAGCCCAACGCTTCATACACAAAACCATTGCAAGCTAAAAAACGTAGTCCTCTTTTCAACTAAGATTATGCTACAAATCTAAAATTGTACATTTGCAGGAATACAAATTTAAATATTATGAAAAAAGCATTTTCCATATTCCGTTATTTCAGTTTTATAGCAATTATTTGTTCCCTATTAGGTTCTTTATTGCTTTTTTTTGTTGGAGCGTGGAAAACCTTTAGCGCAATTGAAATAGTGCTTTTTGATTATATTCCAAACGGAAAAGAACATTTGCATCCCGCAGATAGTGCAACGACATATTTATTGAAAGCATTAGATACATTCCTAATAGCTTTGGTTCTTTTCATTTTTGCTCGCGGAATTTTTACACTATTTATTTCTAATAAAAATATTATTGAGAGCAATAACGTCTTAAAATGGATTAGTACACCAAATATCGGACATTTAAAAAATGTACTGGCAGAAGTTATTATTATCATTCTATTTGTTATATTTCTAGAGGTCGTATTTGAAAATATTAACAATTTGAAATGGGAATTTATTATAATTCCAATATCTATTCTTCTATTAGCGCTTGGATTGAAATTTTTAAGACTAGATAAATAGGAACATTGAAAACTTTTTAAACGCCAGCAGGTAACAAAGAACTGAGTTAAAAAACAAATCTATTTTAGATTAATTTAGAAACAAAATTTTCATCTTAAGGTATTCCCGATTTTGCAATTGCAAATGCTTGTTTTAATAACTTATTAGCTACTGCTATTAATGCTAATTTCTTACTTTTCCCTTTGGAATATAATAAAAAACAAACTTAAGATGTGTATATTTAATTGCTTGGTACAAGTCTAAGAGGAAAATCCTACGGATTTTCCTCTGGTTCGTTCCATTTTTGCTAAATTAGTTGCTTAACCACGCAACTAACCATGCACAAGACTGTTGGAGATAATATAAAAAATGGAGCTACTATCTATAAGTGAAATAAACGTTGATCCCTTTAAAGTACAGGAGATTGAACAAATAATGAAGTCCACGTTTCGACTGATAACCTTCAGCCGAAAACATATGGCAGATGACCTTTTAAACACTTACTTATTAAGTACCACGAACCTACAGGAACTTTTGAGTATCAAGAACGCTCAAATGGAAGCCCAAAACAAACAAGAAACAGAAGCCTATTTGGTAACACTGAACCAAACCTTGTTATTCGTGGCAAATGAAATCGAACATCAAGTCGACTTCAAGAAAGAATTGCAACTCTTTCAATTATTCAGATCAATATCGCCCGAATCTCATGCAAATCATCCAAATAGATATAGAGATAAGTTAGTTCAAGTTGGTGCGTATTTATGTCCAGAGCCAGTGGAGATTCCTTCATTGGTTTCTGAATTATTTTATAACATGAATTCTATTAAAAATCCGATTATCAGGGCAATTTACTTTCATCACGAATTGATACGAATTCACCCTTTCATTGATGGTAACGGACGAACCACAAGAATCGCTAAAAATTGGATATTGATGTATAACTTATACCCTCCTATTTTCATTCGAAATAATAATGAAAAATCTATTTACATAAACACCTTGTCTAAAAGCTTTACTCTTTTAGGGAAAAAACCAAATAAATGGAATGATGAATTATCTTTATTCTTTAATCAGGAGATTGACAGATTGCGCTTCAACTCACTTCTAGTATATGAAGCTATTCAAAAACTAGGCAAAACAAGAATGGAAAATGACTAACATAAAACAAGTGCTTTCTGAGAGTTTTCAAATCGGTATTGGTATATTATTAGCCAGCATAGGTCTAAAAGCATTCCTACTTCCAAATGGATTTTTAGATGGAGGCGTGACTGGAATTGCAATTCTTATTAGTCAGCTTTTTGGTTTAAATATTTCCATCGTATTATTAATTGTAAGCATTCCATTCTTGTTAATTGCATGGAATACTTTGACAAAAAAAATCGTTCTTAAGTCCTTTTTATCGATTACAGCCTTAGCAATATTTATCCATTTCGAAAACTTCACTTCTTTAACTGATGACAAACTACTCATTGCAATTTTTGGCGGTTTATTTCTTGGATCTGGGATTGGACTAACCATTAAAAATGGAGCCGTTTTAGATGGCTCTGAGATACTTGGAATATTCATTAATAATCGTTTTGGAATCAGTATTGGAAAGGTGATACTCCTATTTAATATTGTTCTTTTTTCAATTACTGCACTCTTAATTTCTATAGAGGTTTCAATGTATTCAATATTAACATTCCTCATTACTGCCAAGATAATTGACTTGATGATCGAAGGTTTTGAAGATTATGTTGGCCTTATGATAGTTTCTGAAAAAACCAATGGAATTGAAACCGGATTGATCAAAGAAATAGGAGTTGGAATTACAATTTATAAAGGAGCAAAAGGTTATGGCCAAAGGGGCCTCCAAGAGCAAAGCGAAATTATTCATACAGTTATCAATAGAATTGACATAAATAGAACGTATCGTTTGATTGAACAACTAGATGAAAAAGCATTTATTATTGAATTTGATGTGAACAATGTAAAAGGTGGGATCCTCAAAAAATATCTAAGTAAATAAAATGCGAAATACTATCTCCAACAAAACATATAAGCAATAGCGCCCTGCGGGACTCCACTGCTCATAGCTAAACCATTTTACTATAAACCTTTTATTAAGATCAGCTCCAGCTGCCCTTCGAGGGTAAACGTATGCCATCAGTAGCTAAATGCAACTTCATTCCGATTTTCGAATTCCCAATCTAATAAATTTGACAATCAACGGTAGCTTAGCTACCTTATTGACGAACTATAATTCCAGACTCAACTACTTATATTTGTCGCCTTCTCAAATTATAGTTATTCAAATTTATTATCTTTCCTTTCTCAAAGCAGAACTGCGTTTAGCAGGTCGTTGGCGGTAATTAAAAGATTTAACAAATAAAAACCACAGTATCCACATATTAGCATAAAAAACCCACGAGAATACGCATGAGTCCTCTAGTTAAAGTAAAACGAATTCCTCTAATCCACAAAGACCCAAAACAAATTACTATATTGATAACAGCGACTTAAATACTAAAACTATTAAGAATTTAAAAGTTGATTCTATCATACTTCCAAGTTCAAATAAACATCATAACTCAATAAAAAGCAAGTATTAATAAAGTATGTAAAAATAATAACTATTTTTATTTTTGTAATATCACTATTTGGAATAAAAAATCAAATTGACTTATCACCACAACCCTCGATACAAAAATTACTAAATCACGATGAAAATAATATCTGTACGTGAAAAACCAGAATACAATAAATTGGCAATTCAATATTTACAGAAAAGTTGGCCCAGTGTTTATCCCATGATCTATGAAGATTGTATCACTCACGGTATAGAAAGTACCCATTTCCTGCCACAATGGTATCTATTAGAACAAGCGGGAACTATTATAGGTTGTGCCGGTTTAATAACCAATGATTTTATAAGCAGAATGGATCTGTATCCATGGCTTTGTGCGGTATTTATTGACGAAAAATATCGAGGAAATAATTATGGTGCATTTTTGTTGGATAAAGCTAAAAAAGATACGGCAAAGGCCGGTTTTGCGAATTTATACTTGTGTACCGACCATATTGGTTATTATGAAAAATATGGCTTTACATATATCGGCCAGGGCTATCATCCCTGGGGTGAAGCGTCACGCATCTACGAGTGTAAATTGAAAGTATAATTCAGTTTATACCAATTTTTTTTAAAAGTATTTTCTGTCTTTAGTTACGACAAAACTAAAAGGGTAACCTCATCTTAGTTTCAGAAATTTAAGGAAAGAAAACTTGGTCATATTAATTATAGATCGTACATTTGCGATAAGCAATAGATTTGAAGCGGTCATTAAAAAATATCGACTATTTAGAAAGCACTGAGCAACTCGCCAGGTTTGCCAAGGCATTAAGTCACCCAACCCGCATTAAAATACTAAAATTGTTAGAAAGTCAGTCTTGTTGTTTTACAGGAGATCTGGTTGAAATTCTGCCCTTATCGCAGTCAACCGTATCACAACATTTAAAAGAATTAAAAGATGCAGGCCTCATACAAGGGGAGATAAAACCCCCAAGAATTAAGTATTGTATCAACAAAAAAAATTGGGAAAAAGCAAAATCTTTATTTATTAAGTTGTTCACTTAAAATAATAAACTAAATAGTTCGTTTATAGGCGATAAGCACTTAAACCAAAGACAATGCAAACCATAAAAATATTAGGTACCGGTTGCCCAAATTGCAAACGAACCGAAGCCGTTGTAAAATCGGTCATAGATGAACTAAAAATAGACGCCACCATTGAAAAAGTAGAAGACATTCAGGATATTATGCAGTATGACGTTATGCGTACACCTGCCATAGTTATCAATGAAATGGTTGTCTTAAAGGGCGGTGTACCCAGTTTTGAGGAGGTAAAAGACCAATTGATAGCCCATGGTTGTATCGATACCAAAACTTCTAGTTGAAATTCTGTTGATAGTGAAGGACCTGATAAGTATTGTTGAGCAAGGAGGATAAATGAAAAACGTCGGTTCGAACTGACGCATTTTATAAATTTATTAAAATAATAATAATCAATGTTCGATTGGATACAACAACTGGCTGATTGGTTGGTTTTTGATACATTCAACCTCAACAGAGGTAGCCATTTAGCAGAAGCGCTCAACTTCTTTATTTACGATAGCATTAAGATCTTATTATTACTGATAGTGGTCATTTTTTTAATGGGCATTGTTAATAGTTACTTCCCGGTAGAGAAAGTCAGAAATTTCTTATCCAGAAAAAAATTATACGGCTTTGAGTACTTGATGGCATCATCCTTTGGCGTTGTTACCCCATTTTGTTCCTGCTCATCTGTACCTCTATTTATTGGTTTTGTAAAAGGGGGTATTCCGCTAGGCGTTACCTTTTCTTTTTTAGTGACCTCACCCCTGGTAAATGAAGTCGCTATTGGGCTTTTTATCGGGCTCTTTGGCCTTAAAACAACCGTTATTTATGTGATAAGTGGAATTTTATTAGGAACCTTTGCGGGCATCATTCTGCAAAAGTTACAACTTGAAAAATACCTAACCCCATGGGTGCAAAAAGTATTGACCAACGCTGAGCGAGAACAAAATGATTTCATCGCAAAAAAAACACCATTTAAAGAGCGCCTTCCGTTCATAGTTGGTGAAGTAAAGACCATCTTGAAAGGGATCATCCCCTATGTGCTGGTGGGCCTCGCCATTGGCGGTTTAATGCATGGTTATATTCCGGAAGGGTTTTTCGAACAATATATGAGCAAAGACAATCTCTTTGCTGTACCGGTAGCAACAATATTGGCCATACCTATGTATTCCGGCGCCTCCGGTATCTTACCTGTTGTTCAGGTCTTGGTAAGTAAAGGAATCCCGTTAGGAACAGCCATTGCTTTTATGATGGGTGTCGTTGGATTGTCATTACCCGAAGCCATGCTCTTAAAAAAAGTAATGACACTAAAATTGATAGGTATCTTTTTTGGCGTGGTCACATTCTGTATTATTATTTCAGGTTATGTATTTAATATCATTTTATAAAAATTAAAAATCAAATTACATGAAGTATTCTAAATTATTCTCCATCCTGGCTTTTGGCTTGTTAATGTTAACAGCGAATGTAAACGCTCAAACCACCAATGAAAAAATGATCGATAAAATTGAGGTTATTGATTTTCATTCAACACACCGATGTATCACTTGTAATGCCATTGAAATGCATACAAGATATACCCTTAAAAAGTATTTTGCCGATGAGCTAAAAAGCGGAAAGATCACTTTTCAGGTGATCAATGTAGATAAAGAAAAAAATTATAAACTGGCAGAAAAATTTGAAGCTTCAGGAACCTCCCTTTTTCTTAATGTCATCGCCAAAGGGAAAGAAACAAAAATTGACCTCACCCAATTTGCCTTTATGAAAGGACGTGAGAAAGATATATTTATGACAGGTTTAAAAGAAAAGATAGAAAAAGAGTTAAAGACCTTATAGTTGGACTACTTACAATCGTTATTAGAAAGTACGAATATTCCCATAATTTCGGCTTTGGTATTGGGGCTAATGACCGCCATTAGCCCCTGCCCGCTTGCCACAAATATAACAGCCACAGCCTATATTTCTAAAAATATTTCCAGTAAAAAAATAGTGTTTTTTAGTGGCGTGTTGTATTCATTGGGAAGGGCATTTAGTTATACTGCCATCGGATTGATCTTATTTTTTGGGGCCAACAAATTCCAAATCTCCCGTTTTTTAAACCAGAATGGCGAAAAAATGTTGGGACCTCTGCTGATCATTATTGGTTTGATCATGCTGAACGTTATCAAGATCAATTTTTTTAGCAAATTTAATTTTACTGACAAACTATCCGAAAAACTCAAGAACAAAGGCTTATTAGGCTCTTTTTTAATTGGACTTGTCTTTGCCCTGGCGTTTTGCCCCTATAGTGCCGCTTTATTTTTTGGAATGCTGATCCCTATTACAATTGCAAGTGCTGACGGATTGTACTTGCCCATTGTTTTTGCTTTTGGTACAGGTCTCCCAGTTTTGTTATTTACATATCTGTTAGCATTCTCTGTAGGGAGTGTCGGTATTTTTTATAAAAAAATAGGTCAGATTGAAAAAAGTATGCGGCTTATAGCGGGAGTAGTATTTGTACTGACAGGAGTCTATTATATCTTAATTTTTGCAGGCATCCTATAACAAGGAATGCTAAAACAATTCCATTCAAAATAATTGTTTCCCTCTTAAAAAATTCATATCTTTAGTACATACACAAACTGAAATGAATCCTTCTTCTTGGCTCATAAAGTTTAAAGAAAGAAAAATTGGTGAGGCTTTGGCCGTTTACCTCGGGATTGCCTGGGTATTAAGAGAAGCTTTGATATTCTTGGTTGAAAAGTATGGCTGGGCCATGAAGATTTCAGATACTATCACCATTTTAGTGATATTCGGCTTACCGGCGCTATTAATATATCTGTGGTTTAACGAAAAATTCACGGAAAGAGCCGTTCTTTATCAATTCATCAATATAATTATCGCATTCTCATTGATCGCGTATGATTTTGTAAACCCGGGTGAACTCAAATCTGTGCCATCGCGATTGATAGACTCCATGAGCAGTAAAAAACAACTGGCTGAGTCAATTCGCTCGTTAGTAGTCCTTCCCTTTGACAATTATACCGGTGATGAAACATCAGAATATTATGTTTCAGGTATGCACGATGCCCTCATAGGGGATGTTAGTAAAATTGGTGCTTTACGGGTTCCGGGCAAAACAACATCTAGATCATTTAAAAATAGTGAGAAGTCAATACCTGAAATTGCAGCTGAATTGAGAGTAGATGCCGTTATTGAAGGTTCAGTATCATGTATAGCAGGAGATAGTGTTTGTATACAGATAAAACTGTTCAGTGCTTATCCTGAAGAACAGCAACTATGGGTACAGGATTATTACGAGGAAAAAAGTAAAATCCTGAATTTATATAAAAAGGTAACCAAACAAATTTCTGAAGAAATAAATATTATACTGACCCCTCAGGAAGAAAGCTTCCTTGCTGAATCTAAGACTGTTGATCCTGAAGCTTATGATGCTTTTTTACAAGGGCAATATAACTGGGAAAAGCTTGATAAAGAGTCAATGCAAAAGGCCTTGGAATATTTCGAGTTAGCCATTGAAAAAGACCCGGAATGGGCAGACCCCTATGCTGGTTTGGCAAATGCCTGGAGCACGTTTGGAGGATTTTTTAGGGTTCTCCCGAAATCGCAAACCCTTCCCAAGACCTATAAATACTTAAACAAGGCTCTTGAGTTAAACCCCAATTCAGCACATGCCCATTATGTAAAAGCTATAACTGCAGTATGGTCTGAATTTGATTGGATAAAAGGTGAAAAGGCCTTTTTAAGATCTCTTGAGCTGAATCCCAACAATGCACTGTGCAGAATGTACTATGCCCATTTACTAATGATATTGAGTAGATCAGGTGAATCATTAGTCCAAGCAAATCTGGCTTTGGAACTGGATCCGTTGAAACCTCTGATCTTGGGATTATATGGCGTGGTGATGAGAAACGGGGGTGATTATCAGTCCGCAACGGAGCATTTCGAAAAAGCCCTCATAATTGATCCAAATTTTGGCTTTGCTGCCGGTAACTTAGCTGACATGAACATGGATAACGCTTATAGTAGTGGAGACTATGAAAAATGGGTCAAATTATGGGACAAAAAAGTTGGAGCCTTCGGGCATTGGAACGATGAAGGTAGGTCAGCAGTGCTCAATGCCTTTTATGAAAAGGGGCATATTGCTGCCATTGAGGAAATGTTTAAAATGAACGAAAAGTATGGGAATAAATGCTATATGAGTGGCGGTATCAAAGCAGAAAGAAATTTAAAACTAAAAAAATACAACAACGTAATGGACTATCTCGAAGAGGAGTATGAAAAGAGGGATATGAGCATCACCTATATCGCAACGAATTTATATCCTTATGATCAACTCAAAGACAACCCACGGTTTATTGAACTCTTACAAAAAATGAAATTGCAATATTGATGCAAACCAAGACGCAACATCAACCATTTAATCTTCTATAAATAAGCAATATGAAAACATACTATTCAACGTTGATAATTCTTGTATTTTATTTGATAGCAGTAAAGGCAAGTTACAGCCAAATCAATTTCGATGGTGTTTGGGAAGGAATTTTTATGAAGGATTTCAAAGTCATAATTGAATTCAATGCTGTTGATCAAAACCAAGCTGAAGGCAATATAAAAATGATGGCTGGAAATAATATAATTCAAAATGATAGCATAACAGATATAGAAAGGAATAATCAGGAGTTCAAATTCTTTATTCCTGATAAGCAAACACCATTTACTGGAAATTTCAATAACCGAACATCCGAACTATCGGGTGTTTTTATCTTTCCAGATAGTTCAAAACATGCTATTCTTTTAAAAAAAAGAATAAAGAAACCCAAGACAATCGAGGTATATAAAAATTTTAAAGAAAAAAACATTCCTTCGAAGGATTTAGAGACTGATTTAATGTTTCTCTACTCAAGCTTGAAAAAATATCATCCACAACTATATGCTTTTACTTCTCAAGACGCCATCGATAACATTCTAGAATTGTTAAAAAGTGAAATTTATAAAGCTCAAACTATCGAAACGTTTTTTAAACTTACGACAAAATTAACTGATGCTATTAGATGCAGTCATACAGGTGTTAGGTTACCAATCAATTACCAAAATATAGTAGATAAATTTGGTAGATATTTTCCATTAAGATTATATTTTGCTAATAATAAGGCATTTTTTATTTCAGGTAATTTATTAGGATCTGATAATACATTATTACCCGGAAATGAAATTATTAGTATTAATAACAAATCCATCGATTCTATAATTACACAACTATTTTACTTTATTCCGACAGAAGGCTGCAATGTTACAACCAAGTATAATCAACTGAACAAAAATTTTAATTCGCTATACAATCTTCTTGATGATTCTGAAGAATTTATCGTGAAATATAAGACCTCAGAATCGATTGTCAAAACAACTGTAAAATCATGTATTAAAAAAGAATTAGAAACAGGTTATTTCTTACAGGAAAACAAAAATTTGGTTGATTTTAACTATATGAACAATAATTCTATAGGAGTGCTCAAAATTGCTTCGTTCTCCATAAATGATATGGATCAATATTTAAAAAAGTTAGATAGCATTTTCAATAATTTAATAACAACAAATACTAAGAGCCTTATTGTAGATTTACGCGATAATTCCGGTGGCCATCCTATTTTTGCAGCTCAATTACTTTCATACCTTACAAATAAAGATTTTATCTATTTTAAAAAGAATGAAGAAGTAAAGGACTTTGAACCACTTTATAATATCATGCACCCAAACAAACTTAATTTTAGTGAAGATCTCTATATTTTCGTCAATGGAGGTTGCCTCTCAACGACAGGACATTTAATTTCTTTGTTAAAATATCATACAAATGCAATTTTTATTGGTGAAGAACCTGGAAGCACATTCAGATGCAATGACTTAAGTCTGCAAATTACTTTGCCAAACACAGGCATTGAGTTGAATGTTCCAAGAACAACCTTTGAAACTAATGTCACAGGGTTTACCCCTTGTGAGCCATTTCTAATTGACCATAAGGTAAACAGTACGCTAACTGAAATAATTAATAATGAAGATTCCTACTATAAATTAGTACAATCAATATTAAACAAGTAATGTATTGGTTAAACTCAGACTCAAACAAACCCTCTAAACCTGATCTGGATAGGTTAGTAATAATAACCCAACTTGTAATCCGTCATACAAAACATGGGAAATAATTAAGGGTAAAAAGCGCTTGTACTTATAAAAAAAGAAACAAGCCACCATACTTTTGATGGCAATGGTTACAATTCCGTAAGAACCCTGGCTCCAATGGGCGAAGCCAATGAGT
>Ga0316187_10004986_pt1 | contig 11500 bp, 14 predicted proteins | sample CroRivburrow1_MG_FD_204927 | JGI IMG/M metagenome (GOLD analysis project Ga0316187, IMG submission 204927) | Coastal sediment microbial communities from Maine, United States - Cross River worm burrow 1 | ecosystem: Environmental > Aquatic > Marine > Coastal > Sediment | place: USA: Maine...
CGATGGCCCTGATCTCGTGCGATGGCAAGTACTGTCGCTGAATCAAGTCCACCTGAGAGAAGGACTACCGCATTTCTTGACTTATCTTCCACGCTCATCCCCCCACAAATACTTATGCATTTGAATTTGCATTCTTACCTGCAAATTATCGGCAAGAATCCATTTTGCCAGCTCTGCCGGTTGAAGCTCGCCATGAACCGGTGAAAATAATATTTCGAAATTGCCAGCGAGTTTGTTTTCATCAATAAAATTACGGCTCCATTCATAGTCTGCGTGGTCCGTGATAACAAATTTGATCTGGTCCTTGCGTTTCAGCAAATCCAGATTCTTATAGAGGTTGCGCTCGACCTCGCCTGAGCCCGGCGTCTTGATATCCATAACTGTAGAAACACGCTTGTCTACCTGGCCAATATCAACAGCACCGCTGGTTTCTACTGAAGTGGTATAACCGGCATCACAGAGCATTTTCAACAGTAGCCAGCAATCACGCTGTGCCAGTGGCTCGCCACCGGTAACCGTGACAAAGCGTGGTGAATATTCTGCTACCTGCGCAAGAATCTCAGACAGTGTCATACGTTCGCCACCAGCAAAGGCGTAGCTGGTATCACAATAACCGCAGCGTAACGGACAGCCTGTCAGCCGAATAAAGACAGTCGGCCAGCCCACGGTACGCGATTCACCCTGAAGCGAGTAGAAAATTTCGCTTATACGAAGCTCTCGATCAGCAGCGGGTATGGGAGAATTTTCTGACTTGGAAGGCAAGAGTGGAAATAGGTATTAAATGTTAAGTGAAGGGTTTTACGTATACGATTTACGTAAAACCTGACACATAGACCGTAAACCGGTGTTAATGACCTGTTTTACTCATCTGGTCAAGACGCATTTTTGCAGAAACAGCAACCCGGCTACCCGGATACCGAATGACAACCGTGTTCAGCGCCCGTCTCGCCTGCTCCCACTGTTCGTTATCAAAATGAATATAACCGACCTTTAGCATGGCATCGGGTAGTCTTTTACTATCTGGATACCGTTGTATCAGTGTATTGTATTCATGCAGAGCCGCATCGTATGCGCGATCCACGTAACGGGCTTCGGCTATCCAGTACTGGGCGCTGTCGGCAAGAGAACTTCTTGGATATCGAGTTTGAAATTCCTTGAAAGCAGCAATGGCTTCTTCATAGCGACTTTGCTTTAGCAGTTCGAAAGCCCTGTCATATGAAGCCTGTTCCTGCGGAGATACATCACCTGCGCTCTCCTGTGCCATCTTTTCATCTGCTATAACAGCCGCAACGGGCGGCACTGGTGCAACATTTAAGACAATCTCCTCTTTGACCGCTTCAGCAGGCGCAACCGTAGAATTCGAATTATCCGCCTGCTGTGGAACAGAAGGAATTTCATTGTCTGCCATTGCTGGTAATGGCGTCATGGATAGAGCGGCAGCAGGCGTATTCGCCCCAACAGCTCGTAAACGGCGATCAAGATCATCATAAATTCCAGACAACCGTTCACGCAGCCTGTTCAGCTCAACTTCCTGCACATCTACAGTATTTCGCAACGCTGCGACTTCACTCTCGAGACTGTTGACCCGACCAAGCAACTGCAATTGCGGATTTGCCTGGTCGTCGGTTCCCTGCCGTATGGTTGCAGCCGTCGTCTCATTACAGGCACTCAGCAGTAATGGGCCTAGCAACGCCAGCAGCGGCAGGCGAATCAGCATTAATTGGGCTGAATTACCTGTCATAACGAATTTCAACACGGCGGTTCAGACGCCATGCAGAGTCATCATGCCCATCAGCAACTGGATTTTCTTCACCGTAAGAAACAATTTCGATGTTTAAAGCGTTGACGCCCAGAGCCATAAAAACATCGGCGACAGATTGAGCACGGCGCTCACCCAGTGCCAGGTTGTATTCTCGGGTGCCGCGCTCATCAGCATGACCTTCCAGCACAACATTTATTGAAGAGTTGTCGCGTAAAAAAGTCGCATGTGCTTCAGCTATAGCCTGGCTTTCAGAATCCATTTCACTGCTGTCATAGGCGAACAGAATTGTTGTCTGAGACAACATGTCTCCGCTACTGCCATCCTGCCAGTCACCCAATGGCTTGCCATCAGGGCCAAATTCAGTACCGGTACCAGATGCAGATACACCATCGCCCATATCTGCTCCTTCTGCCTTACGATTTTTCTTGTTACAGCCACTGACTGCGACCATACCGGCTAGCAGTATAATTAGAACTAACTGACTTGTTTTCTTCATGTTTTCCTCTGTCTATTGTCGTCTTAAATATGGAGACCATGCGGGTTCTCGCACGTCACCTTGTAAAAACTTTAGTGATTGCCGCACACGCCCATCGGCCGAAACTGCCGCAAGAACACCTTTGTTGTTCTGCTCTGTAGCGTAAAGTACCATTCTTCCATTCGGGGCGAAACTAGGAGATTCATCAAGCCTGGTATCTGTCAACTTGGTGAATTCTTTATTCCGCAGGTTCAGTACGGCGACATGAAACCTTCCATTGCCACGGCTGATCATCACCATCAGCTTACCATTCGGGGAAATTGATGGCCTTGCATTATAGTTCCCTGTGTAGGTCAGGCGCTTCACACCAGTACCGTCGACATTCATTTGATACACCTGTGGTTGCCCGCTGCGACTGGAGGTAAAGACAAGGCCCCGCCCGTCAGGTAACCAGGATGGTTCCGTATCAATTCCATGGTGGTTGGTTAATCGTTTAATTGCCCGGGTGCGCAGATCAATCACATATATTTCAGTGTTTCCCTCTTTTGATGAGACGAAAGCCAGTTTCGTACCATCAGGGGAGAATGCCGGTGCACTGTTAATGCCTTTAAAGCTGGCAATGTTCTCCCGCTTGCCGTCAGATAATCGCTGCAGATAGATCATAGAGCGCTTTTTTTCGAAAGAGACATAAGCCAGCTTTTTTGCATCAGGTGACCACGCCGGTGACATTAATGGCTGATGAGAATCAAGGATGGTTTGTGGAGCAAAACCGTCTGAATCGGCCACCTGCAACAGGTAGCGTTTGCCTTTATTTGTTCTCTCAACAGTAACGTAGGCAACCTTGGTATTGAAAGCACCTTTTTCACCTGTCAGCTTTTCGTAAATAATATCACTGATCTGATGAGCAACAGTTCTCAGCTTATTGCTTTGCACATTATATTGATAGCCTGTCAGTGTTCTGCCCGTAAAAACATCAAGCAGCTGGAATTTCACCTGGTAGGTGTCGGCCCCGGACTGCTCGATACTGCCAACCACCAGGTTATCAGCCTTAATCAGGCGCCAGTCCTTGAAGCGTACCTGTTTAGCCGTATGCGGCTGCTGTAAAAAGTCTGTGCTTGGAATACTTTCGAATCGTCCTGATCGGGTCAGGTCAGCTTCAATGATATTCGACATACTGTCTCCCGCTACCGCTGCACCACTCCAGCTAAAAGGCACAATGGCAATCGGTATACCCGCATCGACACCTTTGGTGATTTCGATGGTCAGCACCGCCTGGGCGGGGGCGGTCATCAGTGCAGATAGTATCAGCACCAGTGCTGTAATTTTTTTCATACTCATTAATTTCATGTTCATAACTTTCTATTCTAGCAATATTCTATTATTAAAAACTGAAGATAACCTTATGTATAAATCATTCTGATTTATTTCTTCAGTACAGTTCTCCGGATAATAACTTCGCTCCAGTCAATTCGTTTATGGTCTGAATGGAAAATCAATCGTCTTGAATTCGGAATATAAATCCGGATCAAGCGGAATCGGTATAGGAGATGCTTTCAGAAATGCTTTCTCTACAGAGTTGTCACAATAGGGATCACCACTGCTTTTCACTATTTTTGCACTAATTACTTTTCCATCCGGGGCAAGATTGACCCTGACGGTCGGATTGCATCCCTCTGGGCCACGCGGCGGGTATGCCCAGTTAGATTCAACTTTTTGCTGTATGCGTGGCACGTATTTACTCATAGCCTGACTAGCCCGGGCAGCACGTGCCTTAGCTTCCATCTGCTTCCTCATTTCACCTTCTTTGCGCTTACGCTCAGCTTCAGCCTTACGTTTTTTCTCTTCGGCCAGCTTCTGCTTACGCTCTGCTTCCTTTCTCTTTTTTTCAGCTGCAGCTTTTTTCTTGGCCTCAGCCTTCTTTTTCTCTGCATCTGCCTTTTTCTTTTCCTCAGCTTTCTTTTTCTCTGCGTCTGCTTTTTTCTTCGCATCGGCTTTCTTCTTTGCTGCCGCCTTCTTGCGCTGTTCCTCAGCCTTCGCCTTCTTGATCTCTTGTTCCTTCTTGCGTTTCGCTTCTTCTTTCTTTTTTTGCTCCTGTTTAGCGATGCGTTGTTTTTCAGCTTCGATTTTGCGCTGCTTTTCGCGTTCTACAGCCATTTTTTCTTCTTTTTTCTGTTCCAGAAACTGATTATCAACAGCCGTGGCCTCAATAATATCAACCGGTTTCTCCGGCCTTATTTCCAGTGATTTTACTGCCGCTACCGGTTTTACATGACTATCGACCTTGATAAACATGATGCCAAACAAAAATGCATGCATGAGTACCGCCAGGCCTACGGCAACTGGACTCAATGGGTATCGGCGATTACGTGGCCTGGTGCTGCCTCTTGTCACAATTATCTTTCCGGCGGTTCTGTCACCAGGCCAACTTTTGGTACACCCGCCTGTTGCAGCAACACCATGGCATTCATCACTGCCTGGTATTCTACGTGTCGGTCTCCTTTTACCAGAAACGGTGTTTTCGGGCTGCGCTTAAATACTATTCTTGCCTGCCTGACGACTTCTTCCCCGGCAGTTATCTGCTTCTCTTCATTGAGACTGAGTTGTCCATTTCTGTCAACGACCAGCAGAAATGGCTCAATATCATTATCTACTTCATTCGAAACCGCTTCGGGTAAATCGACTTCGACACCCTGGGTGAGTAGCGGTGTCGTCACCATGAAGATAACCAGCAGCACCAGCATGACATCAATGTATGGCACAACATTGATCTCACTCATCTGGCTCTTGCGGCTACGCCGTGAATGTTCAAACATCTTCTGAATTCTGGTGGTAGCTCTGACGCGATACGATACTGGTAAACTCTTCCATGAACATCTCGTAGCGCATCACCAGCCGTTCTACATGATTGGAAAAGCGGTTATAAGCAATGACTGCAGGAATTGCTGCAAACAGGCCCATGGCCGTCGCCACTAGCGCCTCTGATATTCCAGGTGCAACAGATGCAATGGTTGCCTGTTTCATTACACCTAATGTGCGAAATGAATTCATAATACCCCACACTGTGCCAAACAAACCGACATAGGGAGAGGTTGAACCGACGGTTGCAAGAAATGATAATCCCCCTTCAAGATCCTCAATTTCCTGTGCCAATGCGACACGCATGGCGCGCTGCACACCGTCAGTGACTTCAGTTCTTTTCATACCAGACTTGTTGTAGAGGCGAGAATATTCACGGTAACCGGCAATAAAAATACTGGCCATGCCACCTTCGCCATCTGCCTCCTTTCCTCCCCACTCGGAATACAACTTGCTGAGATCACCGCCAGACCAGAAGGAGTCTTCGAAGACATCGGCAGACCTGCGTGCCTTGCGAATCATTTTCCACTTCTGGAATATCAGTGCCCACGATACAACTGACGCCAGCATCAGCATTCCCATGACCATTTGCACAACCAGTGTGGCCTGCGTGATCATATGCCAGATTGACAGACTTTGCTGCGGGTTGGCGAGTTCTACGACTGTATCCAAATGGTTATCTCCTCAATCCAGTGTGAACGGTAGTGCCATTGGACGAAAGGAGTCCACGGCAATACCAGCGAGTTTTATTCGTGCACGACATAGCAATTCATCATCGCGATAGACTTCATGGTCGATATCTAGCGATGCCTTGCCGGTTCGGGCAATAGCAACTTGTATGCTGAGCAAGTCATTCAAACGTGCAGGTTTTATATAATCTATACTTGCTGACCTTACGGCAAACAGAAAACCATACTCCTGTTCGAGTCTATTTAACTCGTATCCGTGCATACGCAGCCATTCAGTTCTGGCCCGTTCCATAAAACGGAGGTAATTCGCGTGATAAACGACACCGCCTGCATCGGTATCCTCATAGTAAATACGAACTGGAAATGCAAAAGCCGGATTACTCAAAATGTCTACTGTAGACCTGCCATATTTGAATCTAAATTGCTGAGAACTATACAGGGATAAAGAGAAATTACCAGACCTGGTGAACGTATAAGCATACCTATTGAATGGCAATAAAAGGGTCTTTTTATGTCGTAATATCGCAACGCCTAAAAAGGCGATTAAAAGATTTATTCATCATTGAAAAGTTTTTCCTGATGAGCTTCTGATACACCTGGGTAGTCCAGCCCAAAATGCTGCCATGCAAGCCGGGTTGCGACTCTTCCCCGGGGTGTTCTCATGATGAAACCCTGTTGTATTAAATAAGGTTCGATGACATCTTCCAGGGTGTCTCTTTCTTCACTCAATGCAGCCGCGAGGTTATCTACGCCTACCGGCCCACCGTCAAACTTCCTAACGATAGCAGACAATAAACGCCGATCCATCTCATCGAAACCATGTTCGTCGACTTCCAGCATGTCCAGCGCCGAACAGGCTATTTTTTTATTCAGCGTGCCATCACCCTTGACTTCGGCAAAATCACGCACTCGTCGCAACAGTCGGTTAGCGATACGCGGAGTACCGCGTGATCGGCGGGCAATTTCTGCCACCCCGTCATCATCACCTTTAACACCAAGAATGCCACTGGAACGGTAAATGATTTGTTGCAGCTGTTGGCTATCGTAAAACTCCAGACGCTGCACAATACCAAAGCGGTCCCGAAGCGGGGATGTCAGCAGGCCTGCGCGGGTGGTGGCGCCAATTAATGTGAATGGAGGCAGGCTGAGCTTGATCGAGCGCGCCGCCGGCCCTTCTCCAATCATGATATCGAGCTCATAATCTTCCAGCGCCGGGTAGAGAATTTCTTCGATAGCAGCACTCAGGCGGTGTATTTCATCAATAAAAAGAACATCGCCCTGCTGAAGATTCGTTAACAGCGCAGCGAGGTCCCCGGCTTTCTCCAGAACTGGTCCTGAAGTCTGATGCAGCTTCCCTTCCATTTCGTTGGAGATAATGTGGGCCAGGGTAGTTTTACCTAGCCCCGGAGGTCCAAATAGCAGGACATGATCCAGCGCTTCAGAACGATTGCGGGCGGCGGTAATAAAAATTTCCAGTTGTTGATGAATGCTCGGCTGGCCAACGAATTCCTCGAGTGATACGGGCCTGAGGGCCTTGTCAAAAACGCGTTCACCCGTTTCCTCTTTTGTTTCCGGTGCAACCAGTCGATCAGTTTCTATCATCGCGAACCTCCGGACATTGCCTGCAATGCCTGCCGTATTAATGTTTCACTGCTCAATGTCTCGCCGACAGCTGATTGGTCAGCCAGTTTAGCAATGATTTTCTCGGCATCTTTTTCTCGATACCCGAGTGCTGTAAGTGCACTGATAGCATCTGTCCGGATGTCATCATTGGTGCTGCTGGCAACTGCATCTTCATCTCCCGCCATACCCGGCAACTGCTTGCCTCGCAGCTCAAGAATCACCCGCTCGGCGGTCTTGCGCCCGATGCCCGGCACTTTAGTCAGCCGCACCACATCCTCGCTATTGATACAAAGACGGAATTCCTGCACCGACAGGCCAGATAATATAGCCAGCCCAACACGTGGCCCGATGCCGCTGATTCGTAGCAGGTGACGAAATAGATTGCGCTGATTTTCCGTGGAGAAGCCAAATAATAGCTGTGCGTCTTCGCGCACCACCAGGTGTGTATGCAGTATCAATTCCGCGCCTTCCTGCGGCAGGTCATAGAAGGTCGTCATCGGTGCTTCAAGTTCGTAACCAACGCCCTGCACATTCAGCATCAGGGCCGGCGGCTGCTTGGATAACAAAATTCCACGCAATTGACCGATCATGACTTTGTTCCTGCTTCGCTGTTCATACGTTGGTTCTTCATACGTTGATTGTGCTCCAGGGTATGACTATGGCAGATAGCACAGGCGAGAGCATCCGCAGCATCTTCCTGCGGTACACCATCAAGTGCGAGTATGGACCGAACCATGTGCTGAACCTGTGCCTTGTCCGCCTGGCCGTAGCCGACGACAGACTTTTTAATTTGCAGTGCGGTGTATTCACCCACCGGCAAGCCCCTGTTTACCCCTGCTGAAATGGCCGCCCCTCTCGCCTGCCCCAGAATCAGGGCGGAGCGGGCATTATTTGAAACAAAGACTTTCTCTATAGCCATAAACTCCGGGCTGGCATTATCAATAACCTCTGACACACCTTCAAATATGGTTTTGAGCCTCGCTGGCAGGTCTTTGTCCTGCATTTTGATGCAGCCGCTGGTGACATAGTGCAGCTTGCCATTGTCAATCTCAATAATGCCAAAGCCAGTAATACGGGAGCCCGGATCGATGCCAAGAACGCGCATCAGCGTGCTTTATCCATTATCGATAGACACAATGCTGATCACCCTTCAAAGTCATCCGGGAATGTTGCATTGAAATGCACTTCCTGAACATCGTCGAGGTCCTCCAGTGCATCAATCAGACGCATTAGTTTTTCTGAATTTTCTATATCCAACTCAGTCTCTGTCGATGCACGTTGGGTGATTTCTGCATAATCTGCAGTAAGACCTGCGTCATCAAGGGCTTTTTTAACGTCGGCAAAGCTTTCTGGAGCGGTCTGTACTTCTATTGAACCATCATCTTCAGTAACGACGTCATCAGCACCGGCTTCCAGTGCCGTATCCATCACCAGCTCTTCATCGCTGCCCGCAGGATAGCCAATCACACCGATTTTGTTGAAAAGGTAAGCGACAGAGCCATCGGTTCCCAGGTTGCCGTTATACTTGCTGAAGGCATGCCGAACTTCACTGACGGTACGATTACGGTTGTCGGTCATGCAATCAACCAGAATTGCCACACCGGCTGTTCCATAGCCTTCATAACGAATCTCTTCGTAATCAACACCTTCCAGATCGCCAGTACCTCGCTTGATGGCTTTCTCGATGGTATCGCGCTTCATGTTATTGGTCAGACCCTTGTCAATCGCGGCCCTCAGCCGGGGGTTAGAATCCGGGTCTCCGCCACCCATGCGGGCAGCGACCGTGATCTCCCTGATAAACTTGGTAAATAGCTTGCCCCGCTTGGCATCCTGAGCGCCCTTGCGAAAGCGAATATTGGCCCATTTACTGTGTCCGGCCATGTAAATCTCCTGCATAATTTTGGATTGATTCTGTAATCGGAAAGTCTACCATATTCCACAGTACGAGCTATTCACCAAGAATCAACAAATCGTATACAGGCATGCAATTTATAGGGGTTACACGGGATTTACTTTATAAGCATGCTCTAAAACAGTAATATCGTAGTATTCCCGTTGAATCACACCTGCGAATACCCGTTCGTCAGACTCCACCACCCCAGACACTGGTACAGAACTATGAGCGATAAAGACAACAATGGCCCTGACAGGGAAGAAGAAGTTCTACAAATAATCAAAGACACTCTGACAGCCATTGCCAAGGACACCTACACGCCGCCCGAGCTGACTCACCCTCTTTCGAGCGATACAATCAACCAGATACGCCACTGTTTCGGCATCATCACCCAGCGCCAGCAGGAACTGGCCAGGGCGCGCGGTGAAGAGTTTAATGATCGCCCGCGCTATATAGATGAGCCGAAGGACTCCTTTGTTGTGTCACTGGATGATTTTCGCGATTCAACGAAAAAGGAGGATTGATCATGCCTTATTATGTCTATCGCATTACTGATTCTGCAGCAGGGATGTTCAAGCAGCTGGACTTGCTGGGCACCTTTGATAGCTATCGTGAAGCCAAGCTATTGACCAAACAAACCCGCAGTAAAATGGACGGCAGTGAAGCGGCACAGATTAAAGTCATGTTCGCCGATAATGAACTTGCCGCAGAGGAACAATTACAGGAAAAACGAGACAAACCCATTACTATGGAATGGGAAAAATAGGTAGCTTCTGGAGTTCACCATGAACACCGCTAAAGACCTTTTTTCCTATCGAAAAAACTGGGCGCATCGTTTCGGACTGGCGCCGGTCCTGCCGATGACCCGCAAAGAAATGGATGAGTTGGGCTGGGATGTCTGCGACATCATTATTGTTACCGGTGATGCCTATGTCGACCACCCCAGTTTCGGTATGGCACTGATTGGGCGGGTGCTGGAATCACAGGGTTTCCGTGTCGGCATCATTGCCCAGCCTGACTGGCAAAGCGCCGAAGCATTCAAAGAACTTGGTAAACCTCGCCTGTTCTTCGGCATCACTGCAGGCAACATGGATTCCATGGTCAACCGCTATACCTCTGACCGGCGTCTGCGCCATGATGATGCCTACACACCCGAGGGCAAAGAAGGCAAACGCCCTGACCGCTCAGTGCTGGTGTATGCCCAGCGGGCAAGGGAAGCATACAACGAGGTTCCGGTGATCATCGGTGGCATAGAAGCCAGTCTGCGACGGATCGCTCATTATGATTACTGGTCAGATAAGGTACGCCGTTCCTGCCTGCCTGACTCCAAGGCAGATATGCTGCTGTTTGGTAATGCCGAACGCGCAATCGTCGAGATTGCCCATCGGCTGGACGCGAATGAAAACATAAAAGATATTACAGACATACGCGGCACCGCATTCATGACCTCTGCTGTACCGGATGGCTGGACTGTTGTCGATTCCACTGATGTCGACACCCCGGGTAAAATAGAAAAAAGAACAGACCCTCACCGAGATCCTTATGCCTCCGGGCCTGATTGCTCACAGCAGTCAGCATCAACCGATGCGCCGAACCAGCAGGTCGTCACTCTGCACACTCGTCCGCGCGGGCTGGACCGCAGTCACACAGTCCTACGCCTGCCATCCTATGAGCAGGTCTGCAAAGACAATGTCCTGTATGCCCATACCTCGCGCGTGTTCCATCTGGAGACCAACCCGGGCAATGCACGGGCACTGGTGCAGCAGCATGGTAACCGCGATGTCTGGTTAAATCCGCCGCCGATACCGATGACGACAAAAGAACTCGATCATATTTACGAGCTGCCATATACACGTAAACCGCATCCTGCCTATGGGGATGCAAAGATGCCTGCCTGGGAGATGATCCGGTTCTCGATCAACATCATGCGCGGCTGCTTTGGCGGCTGCACTTTTTGCTCGATTACCGAACACGAAGGCCGGATAATTCAGAACCGTTCTGAGAAATCAATCCTCAACGAGATCGAGACCATCCGCGACAATGTGCCGGGTTTCACTGGAAACATCTCAGACCTCGGTGGCCCGACTGCCAACATGTGGCGACTGAAGTGTAAAGACGAAAAGATTGAATCGTCCTGTCGGCGCCTGTCCTGCGTCTACCCGGGAATCTGTAAAAACCTCAACACTGATCATGAGCCGCTG
>Ga0316187_10004987_pt1 | contig 11500 bp, 10 predicted proteins | sample CroRivburrow1_MG_FD_204927 | JGI IMG/M metagenome (GOLD analysis project Ga0316187, IMG submission 204927) | Coastal sediment microbial communities from Maine, United States - Cross River worm burrow 1 | ecosystem: Environmental > Aquatic > Marine > Coastal > Sediment | place: USA: Maine...
CTATCGCGGCGCGCAGTTGTTTGAGGCGGTGGGACTGTCCAGGGTCGTGGTGGACAAGGTGTTCTGTGGCGTGGCCTCGCGGATCCAGGGCTGCGGCTTTGCCGAACTGGAGCAGGACCAGAAGATCCTTGCCAGCAGAGCCTGGTCTGCGCGCAAGGGCATTGAACAGGGCGGTTTGCTGAAGTACGTGCATGGCCAGGAATATCACGCTTTCAACCCCGACGTGGTGATGACCCTGCAACAGGCGGTCGCCAGTGGCGATTACACTGTATATCAGCGTTACGCCACACTGGTGAACGAGCGCCCGGTAGCTACCCTGCGTGACCTGTTGGCTCCGGTGCTGGCTGAGGAGCCGCTGGCCCTGGACCAGGTAGAGCCTATCGAGAAGATCCTGCCGCGGTTTGATTCGGCGGGTATGTCATTGGGCGCCCTGAGCCCCGAGGCCCACCAGGCCCTGGCGGCGGCTATGAACAGTATTGGTGCACGCTCAAATTCAGGGGAGGGGGGCGAGGACCCCGAGCGTTTTGGCACCGAGCGGGTCTCCAAAATCAAGCAGATCGCCTCCGGGAGATTTGGTGTAACGCCCCATTACCTGGTGAATGCCGAGGTACTGCAAATCAAGGTCGCCCAGGGGGCCAAGCCCGGTGAGGGTGGCCAGTTGCCCGGCGGCAAGGTGAATGAGCTGATCGCCCGCCTGCGCTATTCCGTTCCCGGTGTGACCTTGATTTCACCACCGCCACATCACGATATCTATTCAATCGAGGATCTGGCCCAGCTTATTTTTGACCTTAAACAGGTCAATCCCCAGGCACTGGTATCGGTGAAGCTGGTCTCGGAGCCGGGTGTGGGCACCATTGCTGCAGGTGTGGCCAAGGCCTATGCGGACCTGATTACCATCTCGGGCTATGACGGGGGTACTGCGGCGAGCCCGCTGACCTCGATTCGCTACGCCGGGTCGCCCTTTGAGTTGGGCCTGGCGGAAGTACAGCAGACCCTGCGCGGCAATAACCTGCGCGGTGTGATTCGCCTGCAAGCCGACGGCGGCCTGAAAACCGGGCTGGACGTGATCAAGGCGGCGATCCTTGGTGCCGAGAGCTTTGGCTTTGGTACCGCGCCCATGGTGGCCCTGGGTTGTAAGTACTTACGTATCTGTCATCTCAACAATTGCGCCACTGGAGTGGCCACCCAGAACCAGAAATTACGGGAGGATCACTTTAAGGGCACCGTTGAAATGGTGGTGAACTTCTTCACGTTTGTGGCCACGGAAACCCGGGAGTGGCTGGCGCGCCTGGGTGTACCCTCCCTGGAAGCGCTTATCGGCCGTACCGACCTGCTGGAGTGTCTGCCGGGCAGTACGGAAAAGCAGGCGCGCCTGGATCTTAGCCCCATTCTGCACAAGGATGCGGCGTCCGAGGGACAGCCTGAATTCTGCCAGGTGGCTTCCAATGATCCTTTTGACAAGGGTGAGAAGGCTGAGGCTATGGTTGCTGCCACTCTGGGAGCTATTGAGAGTCGCAGCGGCGGTGAATTCACCTTTGAGGTGACCAACTGCGATCGCTCAATCGGGGCCAGATTGTCCGGCGAGATCGCCCGGCGCTATGGCAACACGGGGATGGAAGAGAACCCCATCGTGTTGCGTATGACCGGCACCGCGGGGCAGAGTTTCGGTGTCTGGAACGCCGGCGGCCTGCACATGTATCTTGAAGGCGATTCCAATGACTATGTGGGCAAGGGCATGGCGGGCGGTAAGCTGGTGGTTTACCCGCCACGCAACAGCGAGTTCAAGTCCCATGAGACGGTTATCATCGGCAACACCTGCTTATACGGTGCCACCGGTGGGCGCCTGTTTGCGGCCGGTATCGCCGGCGAGCGTTTTGGCGTGCGCAACAGTGGTTGCCATGCCGTCGTTGAGGGCGCGGGCGATCACTGTTGTGAATACATGACCGGGGGTACTATTACCGTCCTGGGTCCCACGGGCGTTAACTTCGGTGCCGGCATGACCGGCGGCTTCGCCTACGTGCTGGACCAGGATCGCAGTTTTATCGACAAGTTCAACAGTGAGCTGGTGGAGATCCACCGGGTCAGTGCGGAATATATGGAGCCCTATCGCAATCACTTGCGCAGTAACATCAGGGAATTTGTGGAAGAAACAGACTCCGAGTGGGGCGCGCATCTGCTGGCAAATTTCGCAGACTACGTGGGTAAATTCTGGCTGGTCAAGCCCAAGGCGGCTGACCTGGACCGTCTGTTGTCGCGCCTGCGCAACACGGACTAGCACAGTGGTATCGGGAAGTAGGATATGAACAAGCGATTAGCGAATGATTTCCAGTTCATTGACGTAGGCCGGGGCGACCCGGACAAGAAAACCCTGCGGTCTCGAAAAACGGAATATGTGGAAATCTACAATCCATTCACCAAGGACCAGGTGGCGGAACAGTCACATCGTTGCCTGGAATGCGGCAACCCGTACTGCGAGTGGAAGTGCCCGGTGCACAACTTCATTCCCAACTGGTTGAAGTTGGTAACCGAGGGTAACCTGTTCGAGGCGGCGGAATTGAGCCACCAGACCAATACCCTGCCGGAGGTGTGTGGCCGGGTCTGTCCCCAGGACCGCTTGTGCGAGGGCGCCTGCACCCTGAATGACGGGTTTGGCGCGGTGACCATAGGCGCCTCGGAAAAATACATTACCGACACCGCGCTGGCCATGGGCTGGCGCCCGGATCTCTCGGGGGTATTACCTACCGGCAAGAAGGTGGCGATTATTGGTGCCGGCCCCGCGGGCCTGGGCTGTGCCGACATTCTGACACGCAATGGTGTCAAGGCAGTGGTGTTCGACCGCTATCCCGAGATCGGTGGCCTGCTGACTTTCGGCATTCCCGAATTTAAACTGGAGAAGGACGTAATGGTCCGTCGCCGGGAAGTGTTCGAAGGCATGGGCATAGAGTTCCGGCTGAATACCGAGGTAGGGAAGGATGTTAGCGTCAGCGAACTGATGGCCGAGTACGACGCGGTCTTCCTGGGCATGGGGACCTACACCTATATGCGTGGCAACTTCCCCGGGGAGGGCCTGCCCGGGGTCTACGAGGCGCTGCCCTACCTGGTGGGAAATGTGAACCACAACCTGGGTTTTCAGCAGGACCCGGAGGCCTACGTAAACCTCAAGGGTAAGCGGGTGGTGGTGCTGGGTGGTGGAGACACCGCCATGGATTGCGTGCGCACCGCGGTGCGACAGCAGGCGGAACATGTGATCTGCGCTTACCGACGCGATAAGGCCAACATGCCGGGATCGCGCAAGGAAGTGCAAAATGCCCGCGAAGAGGGCGTCGAATTCATGTTTAATTGGCAGCCCATAGAAGTGGTGGAGTATTTCGGCCAGGCTTGTGGCGTGAAAATGATCCAAACAGAGCTGGGCGAGCCGGATGCGGATGGCAGGCGCCGCCCCCAGCCTATTGCGGGCAGCGAGCGGGTACTGGAAGCGGACGCGGTGATTATTGCCTTTGGTTTCCAGCCCAGCCCGCCGGCCTGGTTTACCGATATCAGCGTCGCAACCAATGACTGGGACGGCGTGATCGCCGAGGAAGAGCAGCAATTTAAATTCCAGACCAGCAATCCCAAAGTGTTCGCTGGCGGGGATATGGTGCGTGGCTCCGATCTGGTAGTCACCGCTATCTGGGAGGGTCGCCAGGCGGCCGAAGGCATTCTCGATTACCTTGAAGTGTAAACCCGCGGATTAGGCGAAACAGCATGAGTGAATTGAAGAACGACCGCTTCCTGCGTGCCCTGCTGCGCCAGCCGGTAGACCAGACCCCGGTGTGGATGATGCGCCAGGCCGGGCGTTACCTGCCGGAGTATCGAGCTACGCGCAAGCAGGCGGGCTCCTTCCTGGATCTGTGCAAAAATGCGGAACTGGCCTGTGAGGTCACTATGCAGCCCCTGCGTCGTTACCCCATGGATGCGGCTATCCTGTTCTCGGATATCCTCACGGTACCCGATGCCCTGGGGCTGGGCCTGTACTTTGAAGAAGGTGAGGGCCCGCGTTTTCGCAAGACTGTGCGCAGTGCCGCTGACCTGGCGGGCCTCAACAGGATAGTGGCTGACGATGACCTGGGTTATGTGATGAACGCGGTGCGCACTATTCGCCGGGAACTCAATGGGCAGGTGCCGCTGATCGGGTTTTCCGGCAGCCCCTGGACCCTGGCTACCTATATGGTTGAGGGCGGGTCGTCCAAGGATTTTGCCCATGTCAAAACCATGGCTTACGACCAGCCGGAATTGATGCACCAGCTGCTGTCATTATTGGCCGACGCTGTTGCGGACTACCTGTCTGCGCAGGTGCGAGCCGGAGCCCAGGCACTGCAGATATTCGATACCTGGGGCGGCAGCCTCAGCGCGGCGGGTTACAAGGAGTTTTCCCTCAAATATATGCAGCGGGTGATTTCCCGTTTGCCGGCGGAAGCCGATGGGCGCAAATTGCCGGTGATAGTATTCACCAAGGGCGGTGGCCAGTGGTTGCAGTCTATCGCCGAGTGCGGAGCCCAGGCGGTGGGCATCGACTGGACCACCGATATCGCCGTTGCGCGAGGACTGGTGGGCAAACGCGTCGCCCTGCAGGGCAATATGGACCCGAGCATGTTGTTTGCCTCTCCCCAGCGAATTCGCACCGAAGTGGCCGCGATCCTCTCGGGATTCGGGCACGGCAGCGGTCACGTATTTAACCTGGGTCACGGTATTACCCCCGGGGTGAATCCCGACCATGTCACCGCGTTTGTGGATGCCGTTCAGGAGCTGTCCCCCCAGTACCACCAGGTGAGCTAGACCTGCTGTTACAGCTGCGCTCCCGTGTCGTCGCAGGAAAAGCCGTGATCCATCTCCAGCGCGGGCTGGTCTGAAGCGGGCCGGCCGACTACCTTGGCTGGAACGCCGGCTACTGTGGTGTGCGCGGGCACATCTTCCAGCACCACGCTGCCGGCGCCCACTTTGGCGCCTTCGCCCACCGTTATATTCCCCAGTATTTTTGCACCCGCACTGATCAGAACCCCATCGCCGATTTTCGGATGGCGGTCTCCCTCGTCCTTGCCGGTTCCCCCCAGGGTCACTGACTGCAGAATGGATACGTTATTGCCGACCACGGCGGTCTCGCCAATCACCAGGCCTGTGGCGTGGTCCAGCATAATGCCCTTACCCATGCGGGCGGCCGGGTGTATGTCCACGGCAAATATCGAGGACATGCGATTCTGGAAGAACAGTGCCAGTGATTCGCGGCCATGTTGCCACAAACAGTGGGCGACACGGTAAGTCTGTAAGGCGTGAAAGCCCTTGAAATACAGAAAGGGGATGTAGAGCTCGTGGCAGGCGGAATCCCGCTCCTCTACGGCCTTTAAGTCCGCACGCACCGCATCGTGCAGGCCGCAATCGCCGTCCATCGCCTCCAGCATGACCTCGCGCAGTAACAATGACGAGGCGGTGGGGCTGTCCAACTGGTTGGCCAGATGAAAACTCAGCGCGGATTCAAGCCGGGTGTGGTTGAGGATGGTCGCATGCAGGAAGCTGGCGAGAATCGGTTCTTCATTGGCGTGCCTCGCGGTCTCCTCGCGGATGCGGTCCCAGATGGGATCATTGCTTGCTTGTGACATGGTGGTACCTCGTTACAGACTGCGCACTTTAGCTCATAACAGCTAACAGGTCACGGCGGGGGCGGCGGTGGTAAATTGCCATAGGGGGTGACCGCTATCGCGGTATTTTTGTTCAAACAGTGTCATGGCTGGCCCATCGGGCACTCTGCCTACCCTGCCTGCTCGCCCCGCCAGGTGCATAGCCACGCCGAACTCCTCAACATACAGTTGCCAGTTGGAGCGCAACACCACATCACCGCCCAACTGCACCAGTAGCGGAAAACTGCCGTGGCCGTGCACGCGGCGTTGCAGGTGTCTGGCCTTGGGCCAGGGGTTGGGATAGAAGAGAAAGTGCCCCATACAACGGCGCCCATCGCGCACCAGCAGCTGCCAGATGTCCTCGCAATCAGCCTGCAGTAGCAGGTAATTATCGCAGGCTCGCGCGCGATGCCTTGCCAGCCGTTGCCCGGACTTGTCTATGCCTACCACCAGGTGTTGCGGATAGCGCTGGGCCAGCGCGGCAGTACTTTGGCCGGTGCCGCAGAATGAATCCAGTATCAGCGGGAGCTCGCTATCGCTCAGGCGCTGCTGCAGCTGGGCATAGGCGGTCACGCTGTGCTGTGCGGGTGGGCGACGATAAGGGGCGCCCAGGTGCCGGTCTACCACTGTGGCCAGGTTGACGTGGATATGGCGCTGGTTGCTGGATACCTGTCGGGAATTTGCTGGCAAGGTAAAAAGATCCCTCGTGGTCGTTGTGATTAAACGGCGGGGGTTTGATGTTAGTGACGGCCGCTGCGATGATACTCCCCGACAATAGGCATAGCCAAGTTGAGAAGGCATCATTATGCGCGAGGACCTGCGTCCCTACTGGGTGAAAAGCTGTTACCTGAAATTCAGGCACTGGTATGCCGAGTATTTTCTGCGCCCGGAGTGTGAGTACCTGGGCCCCTGGCATACCATCATGAAGCCCTGGTACGTGAATATCTCCGGGAATAATATCCGGATCGGTCGCTCCTTTACCGCGATTGGTGAGGCGGGGAACCGGGTCGAAATCGGCGTGTGGGGCCGGGAGCCGGGTATGGGCCGGGTAGATATCGGTAACTGCGTGTTGATGAGCCCGGGTTCGCGTATCAGTGCCAGCGACGAGGTGGTGCTGGGGGATGGGGTGATGCTGGCCAATGGCGCTTACGTAACAGATTCAGACTGGCATACTATTTATGATCGCACCGAGCGGGCGCAGGAGGCGACACCGGTGCATATAGGCAGGAACGTCTGGTTGGGGGACCATTCCACGGTGCTCAAGGGCGTCACCATCGGCGAGAACAGCGTGGTAGCCGCCCGGGCGATAGTGACCAGGGACGTGCCCGCCAATGTGGTGGTGGCGGGAAACCCGGCGCGTGTGGTAAAGGAACTGGACCCGGAACGCGGGTTTACCACGCGCATGGATTACTTCGCCAACCCCGCAGAGCTGGAGCGATTCTTCGAGGCAATCAACAGGGAAGTGCTGGCCGGAAACTCCCTGTGGCGCTGGCTGTGGTCCGTGGTGTATCCGCGTTCCCGGAAGCCTTGAGTCGCGCCTTCCGGCTACCGAAAGATTGCCACGATGCCCCGCTACAACAGTTGCAGGGGTTCTTCCTGCAAGGCGGACATCTGCTCGCGCAACTCAAGTATATGCTCGGCCCAGTAGCGCTCGGTGTTAAACCAGGTGAAGCTGCGCGGGAAGGCGGGGTCATCCCAGCGGCGGGCCAGCCAGGCGGCGTAGTTGGTGAGGCGCAAGGTGCGCAGGGCCTCTATCCAGCGCAACTGCCTTGGATCAAAGTCACAAAATTCACTGTAGCCTTCAACCAGCTCGGAAATCTGCAGTTGGCGTTCGTGGCGTTCGCCGCTGAGGAACATCCACAGATCCTGGATCGCCGGGCCAGTGCAGCAGTCATCGAAGTCGACAAAGTGAGCGGTATCATCGCGCCACAGGATATTGCCCACATGGCAGTCGCCGTGAATTCGGATGGTGTCCTGCTCGCCCACTTCCGCATAAATACCGCCGACAATATCCAGCAGGTCTTTGCTCAAGGATTCGTAGGCGGGTATCAGGTCGCGTGGGATGAAGTTTTGTAACAGGAACTCCCTTGCCTCCCCCAGCATCCGGTCCACGGATATTGCCTGGCGCTCGCGGAAGCTGTCGCTGCGCCCCAGTCCGTGGATGCGACCCAGTGTTCGCCCCAGCACCAGCAGGTTGTCATAGTTGTCCAGCTCTGGAGGATAACCGCCGCGGCGGGGGAACAGGGCGAACTGGAAGCCGCGGTAGAGGTGCAGGGTATTGCCGGCATTATCTACCAGAGGCGCTACCACCGAGATCTCGGCGTCCTGCAGATCCAGGCTGAAACGGTGTTCCTCAAGAATCTGTGCCTCGCTCCAGCGCTCAGGGCGATAGAACTTGGCGATCAGCGGCAGAGCGTCCTCTATGCCCACCTGGTAAACCCGGTTTTCATAGCTGTTCAGTGCCAGCAGGCGCGCATCGCTGCGATAGCCTGCAGACTCTACCGCGTCTATTACCATGTCCGGGGTCAGGCTGTCGTAAGGGTGCTTGTTCATGAGTAATCCGCCGCCTCCATCAGCAACGCGGCGCTTTTTACCTGGGCAAATAACTCGTCCCCCACGCGCAGTTGCAGTTGCTGCGCCGACTTGCGGGTGATCCTCGCCAGCAGGTGCTGGTCGCCCAGGGCAAGGCGCAGCAGAATGCGCGCGTCGCCACTTTGCTCTATTTCTGTCAGGGTTACCTGCAGAATGTTAAGTATGCTGCTGTCGGCAGGCCGTTGCCTGCAGATACTGACATCGCGGGCCGGGATGCGTACGCGGCGCAATTGGCCTGGAGACTGGGGCAGGTGGGTGACAAACAACGGTTGGCCTTCAAGGTCCAGCTCGGTCAACCCGAATTCCGGATCGTGGCGGCTGATGCTGCACTGGGCGATGGCGGCAGCCTGCTCTTCATGCGACAGGCGTGTATCCAGGCGGGCACACAAGTCCAGTGGCGAGCCCTGACCGGTCAAACGCCCCTGATCCATAAGAACCAGGTAGTCCGCCAGTTGGCTGACCTCCTCAATATCGTGACTGACATAAAGCATGGGCAGTTCAAATTCCTCTTCAAGGCGCTGCAGGTAGGCCAGGCACTGCTGCCCGGCGGCGCGGTCCAGGTTGGCCAGGGGTTCATCAAGCAATAGCAGCCGCGGCGCGCTGAGCAGGGCCCGGCCTATAGCGACACGCTGTTTCTGCCCGGCGGACAGCGCCTGCGCATTGCGCTGCAATAGTGTATCCAGCTCCAGCAGGGCCACCACCTGGTCCAGGCCCGGGGACTTGCGGCCGCGGCAACGCTGTATTGCATAGTCGAGGTTGCCCCTGACGCTGAGGTGCGGGAACAGGCGCGCATCCTGGAATACGTAACCGATATCGCGTTGCCAGGGTGGAGTGAATGATGCTCCCTGTTGCCAGGTTTCACCCCTGCAACACACGGCGCTGCCCGGTTCCGGACGGCGCAGGCCGGCGATACAGTCGAGCAGGGTGGTTTTGCCGCTGCCGCTGGGTCCATAAATAGCGGTGATACCGCGCCCGGGCAACTCGCAGGCCATTGTCATGGCGAAGCCTTGCTCCCCGCGAAAGTTGATATTGAGGCTGATGCCGCTCATGAGCGCAATCGCCAGGCGCTTTGTCGATCGGCGCGATAGATGAAAAACAGCAGTGTCAGTGAGAAAACGACCAGGGCCGCTGCGAGTCGGTGGGCCTGCGCAAATTGCAGGGATTCCACGTGATCGTACAGGGCGATGGAGAGCACCTGGGTTTCCCCGGGTATATTGCCGCCGATCATCAGCACCACGCCAAACTCCCCCACGGTGTGGGCAAAGCCGAGGCAGGCCGCTATGACAAAGCTGCGACGACTTAGCGGTATGACTACCGAACGAAATTGATCCAGGGGCGCGGCGCCCAGCGTAGCCGCCGCCTGCAGCGTTTCCCGCGGTATGCGCTGGAAGGCGGCCTGCAGTGGCTGCACCACAAAAGGCAGGGAGTAGACTACAGAACCGATAACCAGGGCGCTGAAGCTGAAAGCCAGCTGGCTGCCGGTCAGCCAGAACCAGAACTGTCCCAAGGCCGAGCCGGGGGCAAACAGAATAAGGAGGTAGAATCCCAGCACCGTGGGAGGCAGTATCAGTGGCACTGCCACCAGGGCCTCGATGGCGGCCACCCTGTTGCCGCTGCGCCGGGACAGCCACCACGCCAGCGGCGTGCCCAGCAGCAGCAGTATGATCGTGGTGGTGCTGGCCAGGGCAAAAGTCAGGTATACCGCATCCAGCTCAGTGTCGCTCAAGGGCAAGGTTCGTAGCCCGCATTGTTAATCAGTGAACGCACACTATCACTTCTCACCCAGTTCAGGTAGGCGGTAACAGCCTCGCTGTCGCGCAGGGCGATAACATGCTGCTCCAGGGGACGGTACCAGGCCAGGGGAATGGGAGCAGCCTCTGGTGCCAGTGATCGCGGCACCAGTGCCAGGTTCACCCCGCCGCCGTACCAGAACTGGAAAGCCTGTACCACGTTGCTGCCCCGGACCAGCTTGCGCCCGCTGGCGGCGGCAAATTCCGGCCTTGCCAGCACCTGCAGTGCGGCCCTGCCGTAGGGGGCGGTGTTGGGATTGGCGATGGCCAGGCTGAGGGTGCGGTCGGCCAGTTGCTGCAGGTCGGCGGAGCCACCGGCCAATACCAGGCTGCCGCGGGCGTAGCACTGTGGTGTTTGCGACGCCGATGCCAGCTTTGCCGGCGTTTCAGCATCGGCGGCAAAGAAGATATCGAACGGCGCACCGTGCAGGATCTGGCTGTAGAGTACGCCGGTGGACGCGCTGCTCAACAGCACCTGATGTCCGTAGCGGCTTTCAAAGCCTGCGCTGACAGCCTCCAGCGTATGTTTGAAATTGGCGGCAACCGCCACCCGTACAGTGTCTCCTGCCCACCCGCTCAGCGGCAGCAAAAGTAGCAGTGGGACCAGGTGGCGCATGGGGGTTTGTTCCTTGCCGGGATCAGTTACCGGGGCTGGGGGTGCGTGCCAGGCACCAGATCTCGACATGGCTGGCCCCGGCTGCGCGCAATGCTGCGGCCAGGGCGGCGGCGGTGGCACCCGTGGTGAAGACGTCATCGATTACCGCCACGCGCAGGTTGTCACAGGGTTCGTGTACTGTAAAGGCGTGGCGCAGATTGCCGGCCCGCTCCCGGGCATTCATACCGGATTGGGGTGCGGTAGCGCGGGTGCGGGACAGCGTTTTCGTTGCCAGTGGAATGCTCGCCAATGCCCTGTTGGTCCCGCGCAGCGCCTGGCAAAGTAGCAGCGATTGGTTGAATCCGCGCCACCACAGCCGGCGCCAGTGCAGGGGAACCGGCAGCATCAAATCGATGTCACCGATATCATCGCGCTGCTGCAACCACAAATTGGCCAATAGGGGAGTGAGACGCTGCTCGCGCTGAAATTTCCAGCGGTGGATCAGATGGGCCATGAGTTCATCGTAGAGCCATGGCGCGATCACCCGATCGAAAGGGGGAGGGTTTCGCAGGCAGCTACCGCACTGCGCTTGAGTGATTCCCGGGCCTGTTAGCGGCAGCGGTAGGGCGCAGCGTGCGCAGCCGTGTTGGTTGGGCTGCAAATCTCCCGCGCAGTCTGCGCACAGGGGCAGGGTGTGATGGCTGCGCAGGTTACACAGGATGCAGTGCTGGGGGAATACGCCTTCCAGCAGGCTGGCCAGAATCCTGTTAACCACGGAGACGTTCCGGGGTTGACAAGTGGACTGTCGGGGGTATCATGGCAAGCTTAAATTCCTATATATTTCCGTGGGTTAGCTATGAGTAAAGCCAATA
>Ga0316187_10004988_pt1 | contig 11499 bp, 10 predicted proteins | sample CroRivburrow1_MG_FD_204927 | JGI IMG/M metagenome (GOLD analysis project Ga0316187, IMG submission 204927) | Coastal sediment microbial communities from Maine, United States - Cross River worm burrow 1 | ecosystem: Environmental > Aquatic > Marine > Coastal > Sediment | place: USA: Maine...
ACCCGCAGCCGGCGCCAACATCCGCGCCATTGGTCACGATGTGCGCCGCGGCGAGTCCATTGCTCATCGTGGGCAGCTTTTTAACCCCATGGACCTTGGCTGGATCGCCGCCTGCGGTGTCCGTTCGATAAACGTATTCAGGTTGCCACGAATCGCCATATTCTCATCTGGCGATGAACTCGTGGAGCCCGGTGGAGACCTGGCCGACGGGCAGATATTCGACTCAAATCGCTTTGCCGTCGCTGCCCTGCTCTCTCACCTGCCCGCTGAGGTCACCAATCTCGGAATCCTTCCGGACGAGCCCGAAGCCATCGAACGAGCGCTGACAGAAGCCGCGCGTTCACACGATCTGCTGCTGACTTCCGGCGGCGTGTCCGTCGGCGATGCGGATTACATGAAGGAGGTGGTTGAATCCCTCGGCGCTCTGTCTCTCTGGCGAATGAATCTGAAACCCGGCAAGCCGCTCGCGTTCGGCCGGGTGGGAGACGTCCCCTTTCTCGGGTTGCCCGGAAATCCCGTGTCGACCATCGTCACCTTTCTACTGGTGGCGAGACCGGTGATTCTGAAGCTCGCCGGCGCGCCGCAACGGGATCCACTGGTTAAACACGCGAAACTCAGCAGGCCAATCCGGCACAACCCCGGTCGCGAGGAGTACCAGCGTGGCGTGCTGACGCAGGAGGATGGCGAGGAATGGGTGGCGGTCACCGGCGATCAGAGTTCGAATCGGCTGGCGACGTTCAGAGGCGCCAACTGCCTGATCAGGATTCCCAAGGAGGCTACTGACCTGGAATCGGGTGTTAACGTGCAGGTGCTGCCGTTCTACGGATTGATCGGCTGAGCAGGTGAAACATCGTCTGCGTGACCTGGGAGTTACGCAGGAGAGGTCTTTCTGAGAGTGAATAGGACACCCAGCCGGTGGATGTCACCGGCCGGGATCTAATAGCAGCTCACGCCCCTCGCGGGCGGGCTGCTATTGCAGCAGGGTTACTGCTGTCGCAGCAGACGTACTGCTAGCGGCGCTTGACAGGTCGTCTGGCGACGGTGCCTCTCTTGCGCGCAACCGTCTTCTTCCTGATGGCAGCCTTCTTCTTGGTGGCAGCCTTTTTCTTGGCCGCGACCTTCTTCTTAACAGCCGCCTTTTTCCGGGTGGCGGTTTTCTTCTTCGCCGCTACCTTCTTCTTCACGGCAGTCTTTTTCTTAGCTGCGGTCTTCTTTTTTGCAGCAGCCTTCTTCTTTACAGCTGCCTTCTTTCTGGTGACGGCCTTCTTCTTCGCGCCCACCTTTCTCTTAGCGGTAGCTTTTTTCTTGGTAGCAGCTTTTTTCACCTTACGCTTGGCGGAGGCCACCTTGCGCTTAGCGGCTGTCTTCTTTTTCGCTACGGTTTTCCTGGCAGTTGCTTTTCGCTTCGCGGCGCCCTTCTTGGCGGCTGCCTTTTTCTTGGCGGCTACCTTTCTCTTCGCGGGTGCTTTCTTCTTGGCGGGTGCTTTTTTTGCAGCTTTCTTTTTCGCTGCGGTCTTAGCTCTCGGCATCAAGAATCTCCTCGGCTATTTCAGTTAGCGTTAGTTTTCCTTTCCTCTATCTCAATTCAACTGACCGTTGGTTCACGTGTCACAAACTTTAACGTCTGCTGCATCCGTAAACTTTCGAACAGTGATCTCCGAACAACGCTCATGTCTCCGGGGGGAAAACGTAAAGCAGCGAAAATCGTTGCGAATGATATGCAAATAGAACAAAAAAAACACCACTAGTTTCGCAGTGCTGAAACGATCTCCTGTTGGATTTCTTCGACTTTTCCGAGCCCGTTCACAGTTACGTAGCGCAGTTTGTCACCATCTGCTTTGCTACTGTAATAACCGATGAGCGGTTGAGTCTGCTCCCGGTAAACAGACAGTCGCTCACGTACGGTCTCTTCCTTGTCATCGTCGCGCTGAATGAGCGCTTCACCCGTTTCATCATCGACGCCTTCTTCACGCGGCGGGTTGTACTCCACATGGTAGGTTCTGCCTGAGCCAGGATGCACACGACGACCGCTCATACGCTTGATGATTTCCTCGTCGGGCACGGTGATCTCGAGCACCACCTCAACCTCGACGCCCGCCGCCACAAGCGCTTCAGCCTGCACGATCGTTCTTGGAAAGCCATCAAACAGAAAGCCGTTCTTGCAGTCATCCTGCGTGATCCGGTCCTTGACCAGATCGATGATGATTTCGTCGCTGACGAGCGCGCCTGAATCCATGACCGCCTTTACCCGCTGCCCCAGTTCGCTACCGGCGCTGACAGCAGCCCGCAGCATATCGCCGGTGGAAATCTGCGGCACTTCGAATGCCTGGCAGATGAACTGAGCCTGAGTGCCCTTACCGGCGCCCGGCGGGCCGAGCAGAATGATCTTCATTTGTAGCTCCTTATTGAGTCCTGAAGTTTGAGTCCCGAAGTTGAGTGTCTGTTCACGATGAAAATGTCCCGCAGATCGACGCTCGCGCGTCTAGAGCGGGGAGTCGATCAGCTTGGCCGCGCGAACGGCTGGAATCATCTCCAGGGCGTCCAGCAGTTTGTTGAGTTCGATGAGGCTGTCCATCTGAACCTCGATGGTGATCAGCGCGTCGCCAGTCGAAGGGATTACGCGGCCGGAATTGGAAAGCAGCATGATTCCCGCAGAACCGAGAAAGGTAGTGATGTCCATCAGCAGCCCGGATCGGTCGTCTGCCAGCATCTCTATGTTGTAGCTGGCGTTCGACATCTCGACGGGATCCGCCGCGTCGTCTATGAGGCTCATCTGCATAATCGGCATCATCTGTGCCTCGGCTGAAGTTTGAGTCGCATCCGAGGATTGCCGCGCCTCTTCCGGCAGCAACTCCGTGAGAAGGTCCAGGACCTGGCAATCGCCACAACCCAGCGCCACCAGACACGCCTCCTCGCCGGTATAACCAAGGCGGCTTCCGGCGGCTGCCACCGTCGAGCCCGCGGGTGCCGGCAGAGCCAGACGGGCGAAGGTGCGTTCGAGCAATGCGCGCCCTTCCTCCCGATTCTCCTCATCCGGGCGGTCGTGAAACCAATCGCTGATCTTTTCTCTGGCTCGCGCAGTGCGCATGCAGTCCAGATGATGATGCAACCAGGTTCGGCTGGGTGCGCCTGCGTCCGTGGTCAGTACCTCCACCCTCTGGCCGCTTTCGAGCGGCTGGTTCAAAGCGACGGCGCGACCATCCACACGGGCGCCGCGGCATCGATGCCCGACCTCGGTGTGCACCCGGTAAGCGAAATCAAGGGCAGTCGCACCAGTAGTAAGGTCGAGAACGTGACCCTTGGGGGTATAAACGAATATCCGCTCCTCACGCACCTTGTTGCCGAGTTCGAGCCCGATCTGATGCTGACGGATGTGCTCCTCGGCTTCTTCCTGCCATTCCACCACCTGCCGCATCCAGTCCATCTTCTGCGCATAGGACTCGTCTTCACTGATGCCATCTTTGTAGGCCCAGTGCGCACAGACGCCCAGTTCGGCCTCCTCGTGCATTTCCGGCGTGCGGATCTGCACCTCGAGCGTCTTGCCATCGCTCCAGCTGACGGCCGTGTGGATCGAACGGTAACCGTTCTCTTTTGGCACCGCGATGTAGTCGTCGAACTCACTCGGAATGTGCTGCCACTCGGTGTGTATGACGCCAAGCGCCGAGTAGCATTGACCGATATCCGGCACCAGCACTCTTATCGCGCGCACGTCATAAACCTCTTCCAGCCCGACATTTTTGGCTCGCATCTTCCGCCAGATCGAGAACAGGTGCTTGGCCCGGCCAAATACGGTTGCGTCTATCTGCTTCTCGGCGAGCTTCGCCTCCATGATGGCGACGATGTCCCGGATCTCATGCTCACGCTCAGCGCGCCGGCCATCCAGCTGCCCGGCGATCGTCTTGTAGATATCCGGTGCGAGGTAGCGCAGCGCGAGATCTTCAAGCTCCCACTTGATCTGCCAGACACCGAGGCGGTTCGCCAAAGGCGCAAAAACCTGATGTGCTTCCTGAGCGATCCGCTGCTGCCGCTCGCTGGAGCTGTTCTTTGCAGCTCTGAGCGCAATCACACGCTCGGCAAGCTTGAGCACGGCAACACGCGCATCATCCACCATGGAAACCAGCATGCGCTTGATATTCTCGATCTGATCGCGGGATTCACTGGTCTGCATCCTTGAGTTGGACATCTCGAGCAGACTGGTATCCGCCATTCGCACGACTGACTCCACGAGGTCTGCTACCTCCTGCCCCTGCCCTCCAGCCATGCTCCGTCTGATCACATCGATATCGAGAGATCGGGTTCGAACCGGACGATAAAGGAGCGCTGCCGAGATGGACGCGGCGTCCATGTTCAGAGACTGAACGAGATTCGCAAGCTCCACGCCTTTCTCCAGGAACTCTTCGCTGCGAGAAGGAAGTGATGCAATGATCGCCAGCGCCGCACCGAGCGATTCGCTGGCGCCGCCAACCTCTTCTTCGACACCGGCCCGCCACCTCGCCACGTCGACGGCGCCGCCTTCCAGGCGCGGAATACTCTCGCTGGCCTTCACCATGACCGCTGAAAGATACCGAGCGTTTCCACGTGAGCCGTGTTCGGGAACATGTCGTAAATTCCTACCTGTTCCAGCGAAAATCCTGCCTGTTTCAGCACGGCAGCATCCTGCGCAAAAGACTTTGGCGAGCAGCTCACATAGGCCACCCGGCGTGCGCCCGTAGTCTCGAGCCAGGCCAGAAGGTTCGGACCGGCTCCGGAGCGCGGCGGATCGAGCAAAAGATAGTCAGCCTGCCCCAGATTCAGGCAGTCGGCATCATACAGATCCTGCACCGCAAACTCACATCGCTCAGCCAGACCATTGTACTGTGCGTTCTGACGCGCCCGTTCAATGGCGGGCGCAGCGGCTTCGAGACCGCGAACGGCCAGCCCGGAAGCCGCAAGCGGCAGCGAAAAATTGCCGATACCGCAGAAAAGATCGAGAACCCGTGCGCCCGCCGGCGCGCTGAGACCGACGATGGCACCGCTGACCAGCTTCAGATTCATCGCCAGGTTGACCTGAGTAAAGTCCATGGGCGCGAAGTGAAAGTGCAGGCCGTAGTCCGGGTTCCGATAGCCCAGATAGGGGTTCTCTGCACCGGGAGAAGCTGGTTCTACCGTCTCGTAGCCCCCGCTCTGAGTGTAGACCCGGACCTGATGACGACGGCCGAAATGATGAATCTTCTCTAAATCAGAAGCGTCGAGGGCGTCCAGGTGGCGCAGGATCAGTGCTTCCTCCACATCACCTGCTGCGATCTCCACCTGTGGTATCCGTTCCGGGATCGACAGGCTGGCAATCAGAGTCTTCAACGGTGAAATCAGGCTGGACAGGGGTTCGGTCAGCGTCAGGCATTCCGTCATCCGCCCTACCCGATTGCTGAAGCTCTCCCGGAATCCGAGCAGGACTTCGCCATTGACCACACGAACCCCGAACCGGGCCTTGGTGCGATAGTTGAATCGGGGCCCGTGAACCGGGTCGCGGACTCGTTCTGCCTGCACACCGTTTTCTGCGAGGGCGGATGTCAATCCATCCTGTTTCAGCTCGAGCTGTGCGCGGTAGCTCATGTGCTGAACCGCGCAGCCACCGCAACGGGGATAAAATGCGCATGCGGCCCGACGACGCTCCCGGGCAGGGTCGTCTACCTGCCGAGCCTCTCCGAACCACTCGCCTTTGCGCCGCTTGAGCATCCGGGCAGTGACGGTCTCGCCCGGCAAGGCGTTCTTTATCCGTATCGTCCGCTCCCCATGCATTCCCACGCCATGGCCATCACCGCCCAGCGAATCGACGGCGAGCGTCAGCTCTTTCGGCAACTTCGTACGACCCATCAGCCCTGACCCACCAGCAACTGACGACTGAGCAGTGGACGAGGCCCAAGGTGGCCTGCCAGCGCTTCGCCAAACACGCCTTTTGCGGCGCGTCGAACCCGGAGGTCCGAGAACTCGCCTTTGCCCATCTCGAGCAGTAACGCACCATCCACGCCCCTGCTCTCCGCACCGTTATCGGCACCAATTCTGCGCAGCCGGGAAAAGCCCTGATCCGGCACCAGGCGGTAATAAGCACCCGGTTGCAGCGGGTCACCGCCCACGTCCTGCTCGAAGTCGAGACCATAGCCAAGCTCTTCCAGAAGCAGCTTCTCGAAGCTGCGGAGCACGAAGGACGGCCCCCGATCCATTTCCCCCAGCGCCCAGCGGACACCGGCAAACAGCCGGGGATGCGGTTCTCGCTCATCGAGAAGGCGAGTGATCAGTTCGGTGAGATAAAAAGCGCTGGCCAGCGCATTGCCCTGGAACCAGTGCTGTTTTTCCACCTCGAAGCCAGCCAGGGTGCCGAGTGAGCTGCGGCCGCTCCAGCCGAGTCGCAACTCCGTGAACGGCTGCAGCGCTCTGCCCCGTCGTCCGCCGCGCACGCCTCGACCAACCAGCGTTACCAGACCGTGATCCAGGGTCAGCACGCTGAGCAGCAGGCTGGACTCCCGATAGGGCCGGGTGTGGACGACGATGCCCGGCTGGTCCGTGACCCTAGTCATACCCCATTCTTCTCAACGCCGCCGGACTGTTGGTCCAGCCGGGTCGGACTTTTACCCAGAGCCTGAGCATCACCGGCACCTCCAGCAGCGCTTCGATGTCCTGTCGCGCCTCCTGGCCGATCATCTTCAGCTTTTCGCCGCCCTTGCCGATGATTATCCGCTTCTGTCCTGCACGCTCCACGTAAATGTCAGCGGCGATATCGGCGGTACCGTCCTGCTCTTTGAACTGCTCGATGACCACCGTCGTCCGGTGCGGTATCTCGTCGCCCATTCGCCGCATCAGCTTCTCCCGGATGATTTCAGCGACGATGAATTTCTCGGTCTGGTCCGTCACCTGGTCGGCTGGGAACATATGCGGCTGATCGGGCAACCGTGAAAAAACTTCTTCACGAAGCATGTCCAGGCCACTCCCCTTCAGTGCAGACACGGGAATGATCGCCTGAAACAGGCCGTAACCATCGAGCCGCTCGATCACCGGCAGCAGAAGCTCCTTGGGTTTCAGAAGATCCACCTTATTGATCACCACCAGCGCCGGCGTCCCGCTCCTGCGGATATGCTCGAGCACCAGCTCATCTTCTTCCGTCCACTGGTCTTTCTCCAGCACCATGACAATGAGGTCCACGTCGGTCAGCACTGCGGTAGCAGAACGCACCATGATCCGATTCATCTCCCGATCGGCATGATCATGAATGCCCGGGGTATCCACGTAGATCGCCTGCTTGCTGCCTTCAGTATCCACCCCAAGCATCACGTGTCGGGTGGTCTGCGGTTTGCGGGAGGTAATGGCCAGCTTCTGGCGCAGCAGATGATTGAGCAGGGTCGACTTGCCGACGTTCGGCCGGCCGACCAGCGCCACGTACCCGCATTGCGTATTCTCTTTCATCATGCCCGCTCCACTGCCGCAATCATGGCTGCCGCCGCATTCTTTTCAGCGGCCCGGCGACTCGAGCCATGGCCTGTGGTAGTCAGCGCCAGACCCCGCACCTGACAACTCACGGTGAAGGTGCGCTGGTGCTCCGAGCCGAGCGTAGCGACGACCTCATAGACAGGGAGCGCCAGGGCTCTGCCCTGCAGCAGTTCCTGCAGCCGCGTCTTCGGGTCTTTGCTGGCGCCGCGCGCACCGGCCTCGGCAAGCCGTTCTTCAAACAGCCGCAGCACCAGCGAGCGCGCCGCCTCGACGCCCCCATCCAGATTCACCGCGCCGATGATGGCCTCGAGCGTGTCGGCCAGAATAGACGTCCGCTGCCGGCCACCGCTCTTTCTTTCCCCGGAACCCAGGCGGAGATACTCGCCGAGACCGATGCCCAGCGCTACCTCCGCCAGGGTGTCCTTCTGCACCAGCGCCGCGCGAATGAGCGTCAGCGCATCCTCAGCGAGCGAAGGCTGATCGTCGTAGAGGGCATCTGCAATCACGTAGCCGAGAACGGCGTCTCCGAGAAACTCGAGTCGCTCGTTGTGCGCTCGGGAATGGCTTTTGTGTGTGAGCGCGAGCTCGAGCAGTCGCGCGTCTTTGAACTGATAATCGAGGCGGCCCTGAAGCCGGTTCAGCGCCTGGTCTCTATTTGAACTGGTACTGCTCACTGAACGACAGTACGGCATCCACGTTGGCGACGATGTTCTCGCGCCGTTCGTATGCCACGGTCACCAGGGTGCCCGTCTTCTGCCGTTCGATGGAAACGATGTCGTTGACGTCGAAATCGCGCAGGCTGTTGACCTTGAAGCGTTTCTTCAGCGCATCGTAGATGTCGCCCTTGGACATGGTGTGCACCTGGTTCGCAGGCAGTGCGTCGACGATGGATTTCATCGTCTGGAAATCGAGGTAGTGCGGGCCCAGCTTCAGCACGAGCGTGAGCACGGCCACCAGCCCGCTCAATCCAACCACCATGGCGAGCATGGTTGCTCCGCCTTGTTTCCTTACCGTACGCATCTTCAAGTCCTGTCAGTCCTGTGACCTGTCCGTCAGCATCGTTCGCCCGTTCAGACGTCATTGTCAGTGCTAGAACCATCGATTCCTGGAAAACGTCGGCAAGTTGAAGCCGGGGTCTTTATGTACCCAGATGGCAACCGCTTTTCCGACTATTTCGGACTCGTGGGCAAAGCCCCAGCGGCGGCTGTCATCGCTCTTACCCCGATTGTCACCCATCATGAAGTAAGAGTCTTCCGGAACCGTCCACTCCTCCGGCTGCTCGCTGATCTGGTATCTGTAGATCTGGTGCGGGCGGCCGTCGAAGGTTTCCGTATATTCCCTGATCGGGATGTATCCGAATGGGGTGCGTTCCTCAAACTGAGCATTAAATTCGTACTCGGCACGTTCGCCATTAATGTAAAGCGCCTTGTTTTCATAGCGAATCACATCGCCGGGCACACCGATCACGCGCTTGATGAAGTAGCGCGGGTCGTGCGGCGGTATGAAAACCATGATATCTCCCCGCCTGGGGCGATCGACGTCGAATATTTTCGTGCCGATGACCGGGAGTCGGACTCCATAAGCATATTTGTTGACTAAAACGAAGTCGCCAACCTCCAGCGTCGGCACCATGGATTCAGAGGGAATCTGGTAAGGCTCGGCCAGGAAGCTGCGCAGCACCAGGACGAGCAGCAGCACCGGAAAGAATGAGCGGGCGTACTCCACCAGCACCGGTTCGCGGGTCACTTCGCTGACCGCGGTTTCAGAGCTGCCGCTGGCAGTGAGTGCCTCCGCGGCAGACAACCGACGCGGCTTCAGAAGCCAAGCATCGATGGCCCATATGCCACCGGTGATCAGCACCGCCCAGCTCAGGACCAGAGGCATGTCGACGTCCACTTCTACTCCTTTCCAAACGCCCGCTCAGGCGCTCATCTTTCCACTTTCAGGGCGGCAAGGAAGGCTTCCTGAGGAATCTCCACCTTGCCGACCTGCTTCATTCTCTTCTTGCCCGCTTTCTGCTTCTCGAGCAGCTTCTTCTTGCGGGTCACATCGCCGCCGTAGCACTTAGCCGTCACATTCTTACGCAACGCTTTGACCGTCTGCCGGGCAATGATCTGCCCGCCGATCGCCGCCTGAATAGCCACATCGAACATCTGCCTGGGGATGAGCTCTTTCATCTTCTCCGCCAGCTGTCGGCCTCGAGCCTGCGCCTGATCCCGATGCACGATCATCGCCAGCGCATCGACCCGCTCACCGTTGATGAGAATGTCCAGCTTGACCAGATTGGCGGCATCGAAGCGGGTGAAGGTGTAATCGAGAGAGGCAAATCCGCGGCTCACGGATTTGAGACGATCAAAGAAATCCATGACCACTTCGTTCATCGGCATCTCCCAGCTCATGGAGACCTGCCCGGAGGAGTACTGCATGTTTTTCTGCACGCCCCTGCGCTCCACGCAGAGCGTCATCACATTGCCCACGTACTCCTGGGGCACCAGGATGCTGACATCGGCGATGGGCTCGCGCATCTCGGAGTAGTTCGGGGGCAGCCGAGAGGGGTTGTCCACCTGGATCACAGTACCGTCGGCGGCAACAACCTCATAAACCACGGTCGGTGCGGAGGTGATCAGATCCAGGTCGTATTCCCGTTCCAGCCGCTCCTGGATGATTTCCATGTGCAGCATGCCGAGGAACCCGCAGCGGAAGCCGAAGCCGAGCGCATCGGAGGACTCCGGCTCGTAAAACAGCGATGCGTCATTCAGCGTGAGCTTCTCCAGCGCCTCCCGGAAGCTCTCGAAGTCTTCCGAGTTGACCGGAAACAGACCGGCGAATACCTGCGGTTTCACCCGGGCAAAACCCGGCAGCGCCTCGACGTCCGGTTCCTTGGCGAGCACGATGGTATCGCCTACGGGTGCGCCATGGATGTCCTTGATCCCGGCCACCACGTATCCCACCTCTCCCGCGAGCAGCGCATCCTGGCGGGTACGTTTCGGAGTGAAGCAACCAACTTCATCCACCGTCTGGGTCTTGCCGAGGGACTTGATCAGGATTTTGTCGCCTTTGCCGATGGCGCCATCCACGACCCGCACCAGGGAGACGATGCCGAGGTAGTTATCGAACCAGGAATCGATGATCAGCGCCTGCAACGGGGCGTCCCGATTCGCGGCGGGCGCAGGGATGTCCCGGACCAGTCGCTCGAGCAGTTCCGGCACCCCTTCGCCGGTTTTGGCGCTGATGCTGATCACATCGGAGGTATCCAGACCGATGATGTCCTCGATCTCGGCCGCCACTTTCTCCGGTTCGGCCTGCGGTAGATCGATCTTGTTCAGCACCGGCAGCACTTCCAGCCCCTGCTCGATGGCGGTGTAGCAGTTCGCCACGGACTGGGCCTCGACACCCTGAGCGGCATCCACGACCAGCAGCGCGCCCTCACAAGCGGCCAGGGAACGGGAAACTTCGTAGCTGAAATCCACGTGGCCCGGTGTGTCGATGAAATTCAGCTGATAGGTTTCACCATCCGCGCCCTGATATTCGAGCGTGACGCTCTGAGCTTTGATGGTGATGCCCCGCTCCCGTTCCAGATCCATGGAATCCAGCACCTGGGCTTCCATCTCCCGCTCTGACAATCCCCCGCAGAGCTGGATCAGGCGATCGGCCAGGGTCGACTTCCCATGGTCGATGTGGGCGATGATGGAAAAGTTTCTGATTCGTTCCGGTGCAGGCACGAGGGATACGTCAGTGGGGGGACGGCGCGCGAGTTTAGCTTATACCGTCCTGCTGAGCGAGCGCCCAGCTGGCAGCCAGACGACAGCCTTCTCCCATTCAGTCCGGCACTCGCAGCGCCAGGAACAGCGGGCTCTGTCCGCGTATGACGAGCACGGCGACGGATCTACCGGGCTCCAGGTCATCTGCGATTTCGGCGAAGCCCGACATGTCCGTCACCGCCTGATTATCCAGCTTGGTGATGATGTCGCCGGGCCGAATACCGCTTTCTACCGCGTTGCCGGTCGCATCGGTCACCCGCACACCGCCACTGATGCT
>Ga0316187_10004989_pt1 | contig 11499 bp, 11 predicted proteins | sample CroRivburrow1_MG_FD_204927 | JGI IMG/M metagenome (GOLD analysis project Ga0316187, IMG submission 204927) | Coastal sediment microbial communities from Maine, United States - Cross River worm burrow 1 | ecosystem: Environmental > Aquatic > Marine > Coastal > Sediment | place: USA: Maine...
CTGCTGGCGAAAGAAATCTGGCCAGCTAGCAGCCCATCCATTCGGCTGGGCCGTTGTCCCGATATAGTTATCCCGTTGCCATCCGAAGTTTTCGGTTGTCAATCTGTGCATAACCGCTAGCGCTCTTCCCAGCTGTCGATCAGATTCACTGGCCGCACCACTCAGGTCCAGCCATTCAAGCAACAGCCATGCAAACCGCTTACTGCCGCCATAACCCGCTGGCTGCGGCACACGAATATCTTTAGCGGCGACGAGTTCTGCCAGTCCATCGCTCTCTGCGGCAAACATATCAACACGATCGGGACTGTTTAACTTGATGAACCATGTTCTGCCATTGAACTCATTCAGGCGGCCCGCCTGATTTATATCGCCACCACTGACTGATTCCCACGACTGTGGGTCCATGACGATGCCTGTGGTGTCGGCGATACTCGCCAGCGTGTCGCACAGCGCTTCAGGCTGCACGGCACTCAGAAATGTCCGGCTATACGTTCGGCCTGGCGCCGCAAGGCCTGACCAAAATCTGCCTGATCATACAAATCGCTGAGAGAATCGAGGTCGGGCGATTGGCGCAACACAGAATCGCGACGCGTATCCATGGGCACGTCACATGCGATGGCAGACAATTTTCGGGACAAGAGCGCATCTTCTTTATGCGCAGCGAGTCGGGCGCCCAGTTTGCCCGCACCGCGCACTGGCACGCCGGCAACTTCATCAAGGCGGGCATAAATATCATCCAGGCTGTCAAAGTGATCAAGCAGCGCGGTGGCGGTTTTCGGCCCGACGCCACGTACACCCGGGATGTTATCCACGCTATCCCCTGCGAGCGCCAAAAAATCGACCATCTGTTCCGCACGTGCACCGTAAGAGTCGCGCACGTCTTTGTATGCGATACGGCGATTACCTGCGTAATCCCAAAGCGTGTCGCCGGCATCGAGCAACTGCGACATGTCCTTGTCGCGCGTCAATATAGTAGAGCGCATCCCCTGTTCGCGCATGCTAGTCACCAGAGTGCCGATAATATCGTCAGCTTCAAAACGCTTTTCAGCAAAATCCGGCAACCCCAAAGCACGGGCAACCTGGCGGCATCGGTCGAACTGCTGTTTGAGCTCGTCAGGGGCCGGGTCGCGATTGGCTTTGTAAGGCGGGTAGATTTCGTTACGAAAACAAGTGTCCAGGCTGTTATCGAACGCAACGGCAACGTGTTGCGGGCGAGTATGTTCCAGAAAATCGCCGAGGAACCGCGTAAAGCCATACAAAGCGTTGACCGGGTTGCCGTCACCATCCTGCATGTCATCCGGAATGGAAAACCATGCGCGGAAAACATAGATGCTTGCATCAATAACGTAAAACATGGAATGGATACTAGCCGCTGCGTCAGGTTAATGACCAGCCCAAGCCGCAACTATCGATGCAGCTGTGAACCGAAGCTGTCTTTCAGTCGTTCATGAAGGGGACTCTTGCGCGGAAAATGAGCCAACAGAAATTCCATCTGGTCGGTCAAAATGCGGCGCCCTTTCAGATAAATGTACTCGGCATAAGTCGGCACAAAAGGCACCGCCAACAATTGCTGACCGGATTGATCCGGAGTACGGCCGCCTTTGTGATTATTACAACGTTTGCAGGCAGCAACCACATTCTGCCAGACATCCTTGCCACCCTGACTGATCGGCGTGATGTGATCTCGCGTCAGATCACGCGCCATAAAATGGATACCGCAATACATACATACGTTTGCATCACGCCTGAACAGTGTCTTGTTGTTAAGCGGCGGAACGTAGTTATGCCACTTCGCTTTCAAACCTTGCTGGTGCCCGGTGGTCGCAATTATTGAGTTAACTTCAATAACGCTCCGTTTGCCTGAACGAGAATTGATGCCGCCATGAACCATAAAAATGGGGGCGCCACAGACATAGGCGACCTGATCGGTGTGATAAAGGCGCACCGCATCACGGTAGTCGATCCACTCAAGCGGCATCCCGGACGCATCTGTCCGCAATACCTGCTGACTATAGTCGAACATGTGCCTGTCTGAATTCATCGAATCAGTCACCTCACTATGCCTATAGTGCAGCCTCGGCGAAAAAAATCAATCTAAAAATCAGCATGCCCCCCGGGCGATGGCCGCAGCATGCCCGCACTGAGCGCTTCCGGAACAGCCCCAATATGCGATTTGCCGCAAGTAAACGGTTTCACGGCATTCCCCTATAGCCACCGTATGCTGTCTGGCAGATACTTGGTTTTACCTCTGCAGAAAAAGCCTGGAAACAACCATGCTCGTAAATGAATTGGCTAACTACGTACTCGTTCTTGACGAGGCCGCTGCCGCTTCCAAAAAAGCAGATGACCGGCCGCTCTACGGAAAATACCGTGGGCATGCTGGCGTTTTACTGGCGCTGGCGGTACTTGATGACCGGCAGCGTCTGGAAGAAGAGATCGAGGCGCATGAGCACCTTTGGCTGCACAGTTGGCTGGTAGACGATGCCTATCAGAAGCCGGCCGATGCCTGGCGAGCGTTGGCGGATGCGTGGATAGCCATTAAAACGAATCTCTGATTGACTGCTGCTGGCACCCGCTCTTTGATATATCTAATCAATTGCCACTGTCAGGCGGCCACCATCTCTACTTGTCCTGGGGCGCCCAGCTATTGCGATTACCAGATCGTTCACGCATCTGGTTGCGTTCTTCTTCACTCATGTTTTCCCAGCGTTCGCGCATCTGCCCCCGTTTGGCGGGGTCCATGTTCCTGACCCGTTCGCGTGCCTGCTCCCGCTGCTCAGGGCTCATGCTGTCCCAGCGTTGCCGCAAAGCCTGACGCTGTTCCGGCGGCATGTTTCTAAACCGCTGAAAATTCCGTCGGGCTTTGGCCTGCTGTTCCGGGCTCAGGTTTCGGTATCGACCAAATTGCTCCCGCAGTCGCTCACGCTCGTCGGGCGACATGTTCTGCCAGTTTGCGAATCGGCCGCGTGACTGTTCTCGCTGTTCGGGAGTCATCGCCGCCCAACGCTCGGCGCCACGCACCAGACGCTCGCGCTGCCCTGGTTCCAGTTTTTCCCAGCGCTCTTCCATGTTTTGCAATACGGCCTGCTGATCTTCAGACAGGTCCTCCCACTGATCAGCGGCGGCCGCCGGAAAGTGTGTCAGCAAAAAGAGTGCCGCAACTGCCGGCTTAAGCATTGCCAGGCAACAGCCCAAAAAGTCATTATTCATGTTCCACCTCCGCAACTCGGGGCGGAATGCTCTCGGCAGCCAGCTCAAGGAAAGCTTCCCATTCATCGACGTCTTCCTCCATGGTGCCCAAAAACTCCAGCAGCGCCATGTCCGCCTCCACGCCCGTTGGCTCCTCTGCGGCGAATGCACTCGCCCACCAGATACAGCAAACCGGCAGTAAGCATCGTATGAATTTTTGTCGCACCATACATGTACCCTAGTCCTTTATTCCTTAACCCTTCCTAACCAAGTCCCTTGCTACGCAAGCCTGCGCCAGAGCTTACCGGCACACTTTGCAGCCAATTATAGAAATCGAGGTCATTCAACATCTCCAAGTCCTCGTCGACCGTCAGTACTTCCAGGTCTCCGGCAGTGGGGATAAACATCTGTCTGGTATCAGTCGGAACCGCGGCGTCTCGCCTTCCCGACGGACGGCCCAACTGGTAGCCATCCACCAGGATGACCGCAACAAACAGGGCAACCATGGCCACGCCGCCTGCGGGCATCCAGTTCCGCCGTGCAGTCCTCGACAAACTTATTTCAGATTGCGTCGCAAGTGCAGACTGGCGGGCACGATTCAGGCGTGATCGGGTTGCGCCATCCAGTGCTTCGGCCCGCGAATTCAGTGCCTCGCCCACACGCTCGACGAACTCCTCATGCCGATTGTCAGCCCCCTTATTCATGCCGCTTGCCTCCCGTATCTTCACCTGGTTGCGCTCCATCATGCTCGCCCCAGTGATCGCCAAGTGTGATGCGCAAACTGTGGACCGCACGAAAGTAATGGGTTTTCACGCTACCTTGCGAACAGCCCATTGCTGTTGCCGTGTCCGCAACATTCAAGCCTTCCAGCGCGCGCAATAGAAAGGCCTGATTTTGCCGGGCGGGCAACTCAGCAACAGCCTGTTCGAGGCGCACCATCGAATCCTGCAATTCAACCTGCCTGTCGGGTTGCTCAACCGGACGACCCGGGGCATTCGCTACAGGGTCGGACGCGTCTTCACCGCTAGGTAACCAGGCCATAAAACGTTGCCGCACACTGCGGCGTCTTTGCTGATCGACGATACGATTTTTCAGAATTCGATAGAACAGCGGCTTCCATTCCGCGCTGGGCCGACTCGAATATTTGCGCACCAGCCTGATCATCGCATCCTGGACAGCATCCAGTGCGTCATCATCATGGCGCAAAGATATGCGCGCTATCACAAAGGCTTTACGTTCGACCTCCGCCAGAAAGGCATCCATCGCCCTGGCGGTAGTTGTATCTGTTGCGACTGAACTGTCCGGCTGCATGCAGAGGGTCTGTTCCAGGGGCGAGCCCGGGTTGTACTCCAGTTGGCACAAACTCCAGTATGTATAAATGGCGCGCAATTCACATCTCCTTGCCCGCCATGATCGACGAGCCTGGTGGCAGCTTTTAATCCTGCGTTCAGGCAATATAACGACCAACAGGGCCTATCGGTTTACACGCTGAGCCATTTCTTGCTAGCGAACTTTATGCACAAAATTCCGCTGTAGTTGGAGTTTATGCGCTTCTGCAACGTAGCCATCTGAAGATAGCCCTATATATTATTGTTTTTAAAAGAATTATATGCACAGGCTATTTTTCGCTCAATTTCGCAGCTTGTTTGTAACCGTAGGGTTGCAAACGAATTTCAGGGGTTTCATCCACAGGGTTATCCACAGGCGCTGTGAACAAACCGGGTCGCCGAAGCCCAGCAGCCACGGTAGCCATTTGTGAGCACGCCCGGTCCCGTCCTGCAGGTTGCGATCAGCACCCCGCTGAACCAGCTGTTCGACTATCTGCCGCCGGATAGCGGGCCCGATCCGCAACCAGGCCAGCGCGTGCGCGTCCCGTTTGGTCGCCGCGTTGCGGTTGGCATCATTGTTGCCCTGCCCGCGTCCTCGGAAATTCCACCCAGCCGTTTACGCCAGGCCATAGAGATACTGGATGATGATCCCCTGCTCGATGCAGCTACGCTGAAACTGCTCCAGTGGTCCGCCGGTTACTATCAATGGCCACTCGGAGAGGTGTGCGCTGCTGCTATACCCACCGCCTTGCGCAAGGGGGTGCCGGCGGCAGAGGCCGAACATTATGTATGGGTTGCCACACCCGAAGGGGCGACAGCCGATGCCGAAGCACTGGGTAAAAAGGCGCCGTTGCAGGCACGATTTTTGGCCGCACTTAACGCTGGTGACGGACTGACCGATGCTGAGTTGCGTGGCTTACATGCCAACTGGCGCAAACTTGTTACTACGCTGGCTGACAAAGGCTGGGTGGAAGCGATCGTTGCAAGAGCAGATGGCACACCTGGCATCACTACCGAGCAACCACCAGCACTAACCGAGGGACAGAGGGCGGCCGTTGCTGGAATTCCGGATAGCGGCTTCAATGCTTGCCTGCTGGAAGGCGTGACCGGCAGTGGCAAAACCGAAGTCTACCTGCAACTTATAGCAACCCAGATCGCCAAAGGCCGGCAGTCACTGGTCCTGGTGCCGGAAATCGGGCTCACGCCGCAACTGGTTGATCGCTTCAGACGACGCGTCAATGGTCGCGTTGTCGTCATGCATTCAGGGCTGACCGATACCCAGCGGCTGGAAACCTGGCTGGCGGCTCGCTCCGGAGCCGCCGCTGTCATCATCGGTACTCGCTCAGCTATTTTTACGCCGCTCAGCAGACCCGGTCTGATTGTCATCGACGAGGAGCACGACAGCTCCTACAAACAGCAGGATGGGTTTCGCTACTCCGCCCGCGACCTCGCCGTTTTTCGGGCCCGCCAGTTCGGTATTCCGGTCGTACTGGGATCGGCGACCCCCGCATTCGAAACGCTTAACAATGCGCTGGCCCAACGGTACCTGCACCTGCATTTACTGGAACGGCCGGGCAATGCCCGGCAACCGGACGTGCACATCATAGATCTGCGCCAGCATGCATTGCATGACGGCCTCAGCCAGCCGTTGCTGAATGCCATGCGCAGACACCTGGAGGCAGGCGGGCAGACACTTGTATATCTCAACCGGCGAGGGTTCGCACCGACCCTGCTATGCCCGACCTGCGGGCTGACCCAGGAGTGCCACAGATGCGATGCCCGCATGGTATTGCACCAAAACCGCCACAAACTGGTGTGCCATCACTGCGGCAGCGAACGACGCGAGATTAAAGAATGCCCGGAATGTCAGACCGAACTGGTAGCCGTCGGTCAGGGCACAGAACGACTGGAACAGGCCCTGGTCAAGACGTTTCCCGAATACCCACTGGTGCGCATTGACCGGGACACAACACGACGCAGGGGCGAAATGGAGCGCCTGCTCGACTCTATACGCAGCGGTGAATCGCGAATTATGCTGGGTACGCAGATGCTGACAAAAGGCCATGATTTTCCGGATGTGAGCTTTGTTGGCATCGTTGACTCTGATCAGGGCCTGTTCGGTACCGACTTCCGCAGCAGTGAGCGACTGGCCCAGTCAGTCCTGCAGGTAGCTGGTCGGGCGGGGCGTGCCGAGCGGCCCGGCGAGGTCTGGATACAAACTTTCTACCCTGATCACCCCTTACTGCAGACCCTGCTGGCCGAGGGCTATGATGGCTTTGCAGCCCAGGCTCTGGAGGAACGCCGAGCCGCGGCATGGCCGCCATTCAGCCATCTGGCGCTGTTGCGAGGCGAATGCGTTGAGCGCGACCTGTTGTTCCGGTTCCTCGAAAAGGCACGCACACTTGCGGATGCCGGCTCCATCGCGGAGATTCGGGTGCTGGGCCCCGCCACTTCACCCATGGAGAGGCGCTCCGGAAGATACCGTGGTCAATTGCTGATCCAGTCGCCCAATCGCGGACGATTGCAACACTTCCTGCAAAACTGGAGAGCACAGGTGGCAACCCTGCCGGAGGCGCGCAAAGTACGCTGGTCACTCGACGTCGATCCGGCAGAATTGTTCTGAAGCGATACCCGGATGGCGCTCCCAGACTTAATTACGGGTTCCTTAAGTGCGTAACCCGGTTAGAATGCGCCTCCTGTGAAAACTGAAATCCAAAAACTTGTCGCCGCAGCAGTAGCTGATGTGCTCAAAGACGGTAACGCCGATATTGAGTTACCGGCACTGGACATCGAACGCACCCGCGACCCCAAACACGGACATTTTTCGTGCAACGTTGCCATGCGCCTCGCAAAGTCGCTGGGCAAGCCACCACGCGATATCGCCGCGCAGATCATTGCCGCCCTGCCGGATGCGGACCTGATCGAATCGACCGAGGTTGCCGGGCCCGGCTTCATAAATTTCACGCTGACCGATAACGCGTTCCACGCAGCGTTGTTTACCATGCTTAAGCAGCAAGAGCGCTACGGCAATAGCGAAATCGGCGCTAACAAGAAGTTGCTGCTGGAATATGTATCTGCCAATCCAACCGGCCCCCTGCATGTTGGTCACGGCCGCCATGCCGCCTACGGTGCCTGCCTGGCGAACCTGTTGATCGCCACCGGGCATGACGTAAACCAGGAGTATTACGTCAACGATGCGGGCAGGCAGATGGACATACTTGCGCTAAGCGTGTGGCTGCGATTCCTGGAATTGAATGGACACGCCTTTGAGTTCCCAACAGCGGCCTATCAAGGCGCCTATATTAAGGACATCGCCGCGGGACTTAACGCACAGTCGATGCTATCAAAGGATTTACCTGCCAACCTGTTTGCCGACCTACCCCAGGGCGATGACGATAAAGACGCGCTGCTGGACAGGCTGATAGACAGAGCCAAGACCGCCCTCGGCGAAGAAGGCTTCGGCACCGTTTTGCAGGCAGGCTTGCAAAGTATCCTCGATGATATTCGTGACGACCTGGCCGAATTTGGCGTCACGTTCGACAAATGGTTTTCGGAAAACAGCCTGACCAGTAACGGGGCCGTTCAGCGTGCCCTCGACCTGCTGGCAAAAAATGGCGTGACCTACGAGAAGAACGGTGCCATCTGGTTCCGTGCGACAGACTACGGTGATGAGAAAGACCGGGTAGTGGTGCGCGACAACGGCCGCACGACTTATTTTGCATCCGATATTGCCTATCACCTGCACAAGCGCGAGCGCGGTTACAACGAATTGGTAAATGTGTGGGGTGCGGACCATCACGGCTATATCCCGCGGGTGCGCGCTGGTCTGGAAGCAATGGGCGATACTGCCGACTGCCTGCATGTCGAACTGGTGCAGTTTGTTGCGTTGTACAAGGGCGGTAAAAAGGCGCAGATGTCGACGCGCTCGGGCGAATTTGTCACCTTGCGGGAACTGCGCAGTGAGGTCGGCAACGATGCGGCTCGCCTGTTCTTCGTGATGCGAGCCAACGAGCAGCACCTGGATTTTGACCTGGACCTGGCCAAGTCGAGCAGCAATGACAACCCGGTCTATTACCTCCAGTATGCGCATGCGCGGGTATGCAGCGTCATGCGTCAGCTTGAAGAACGCGGTTATGAATGGGACAAAGCGGAAGCGGAAGCAAATCTCGGTTTGTTAACTGAAGATCATGAATGTAGCCTGATGCTCCTGCTAACACGCTTCCCGGAAATTGTGGAAGCCGCCGCACTTCAGCATGCACCACAACATGTCGTTTTTTATCTAAAGGAACTCGCAGGCGAGTTTCATGCCTATTACAACGCGCACAAGTTCATCGTTGATGACAGTGCGCTGCGCAACGCAAGGCTTATGCTGGTGCTGGCAACCCGTCAGGTCATGCGCAATGGGCTATCCCTGATGGGCGTTAGCGCCCCCGAGCATATGTAGTCATGGCCAAGAAGAAACGCCGTAAAGCAGGTCGGCGTGCGTCCGACAGGAAAGCAGCCAGCGCAACGCCAGGCTGGGTCTACATGTGCATGGGACTCGCAATCGGGCTGGCGGTTGCTTACGCCGTCTACGTGAATGATCGTAAAACCCTTGTCGAGCAGCCAGCAGCCCCGGTGGCAAAAACGACGAAAGAACCTGCGAGTGCGATTCCGGAAGTCATTGAAGAGACACCGGAAGCCGATATCACTTTCGACTTTTACAATATGCTGCCAAACCTCGACGTGGAGGTTTATGAAGAACAGCGTGCGCCTGTCGTTACCGCCCCGGTAAAAGTGACCCCGCGTGCACAGGTTGAAAAGTCCGGGATTTATATATTGCAGGCCGGTTCATTTTCTCGTCTGGGCGATGCCAACCGTCGCAAAGCACAACTGGCTTTACTGGGTGTTCATTCCGACATTAAGAAAGGCACGGCCAACGGTCGTGCCGTGTACCGAGTCTATACGGACCCAATGGAAAAACCCGAGGAGGTAAACAGGGTAAGTAAACTACTGACGGGTGCCAACATCGAAATATTGCGGAAACGCGTCAGTGACTAATGCACATAAATTGCTTTTGCTCGGCACCGCACTGGTGCTGACCGGCTGTGCGTCGGCACCCACCGAGCGAACTACTGCACCCGTTGAGGCTGCAACTCCAACGGAAGAACCTGTTGCAGAAATCACACCCGATTATGCTTCCATGCGCATTACGATTGCGGGTGCGGGCGACATCATGCTGGGAACTGACTTCCCCGAGAACCATCTGCCCGATGATGATGGTGCAGGTTTTCTGGCGGCCGTTACACCCGCACTCACCAGCGTCGATATTGCTTTCGGCAATCTTGAAGGCGTCCTGATGGATGGGGGCGAGCCGGCAAAACAATGCAGCAACCCCGCCAGTTGTTATATGTTCCGCTCGCCGACGCGCTACGCACAACATTTAAGGAATGCGGGCTTTGATGTCGTAAGTCTGGCCAACAATCATGCACGTGATTTTGGCGAAGCGGGGCGGGATTCGAGTATGACGGCGCTGGATGCCGTCGGCATCATGCATTCGGGGCGCGAAGGTGAGATTGCCAGCTGGGAGCAAAATGGTCTGCGTATCGCAATGATCGCTTTCTCGCCAACGGTTGGCTCATGGCCCTTACTCAGCATAGATGTTGCTACCGATGCAGTCAGTGCACTGGCGTCCGACCATGACGTCATCATCGTTTCCTTTCACGGTGGTGCTGAGGGATTTGATGGCGCTGAACACATAGGCTTCGGCATGGAATACGCCTACGGTGAAGCACGCGGTGACGTGGTTCGTTTTGCCCATGCCGTTATCGATGCAGGTGCTGATTTGGTACTAGGCCATGGTCCGCATGTGCCCCGTGCCATGGAAATTTATAGCGACAGATTAATCGCATACAGCCTGGGCAACTTCGCTGCCTACTATGGCATCAGCGTCGCCGGGCCCAAAGGTTACGCTCCTATCGTAATCACAGAGCTGGATGGCTATGGTCGTTTTCTGACCGGCGAGTTGCAGTCTTATATACAGTTGCGGCCGGGGGGGCCAGTACCGGATCCCGAAAAGAATGCGTTGCGCATGATCCGCCGTCTAACCCTGGAAGACTTTCCGCAAGGCCAGCTATCATTTTCCCCGAGCGGGCAGATAGGCATAACCGATCAATGAGGTATGCGGCATGCGTGATGATCTGATAGCCAACCGTCCTCTGTTCAAAAAATTCCCCCGGTTAATTGACGAGTTATCGTTTATTGAGTTGGGCAAATTTCCGACACCGGTGAAAAAGCTCAGTTCACTTGCAAGCGAGATCGGGATTACAGACCTGTGGGCAAAATGCGACGACATCAGTGCGCCGGTATACGGCGGCAACAAGGTTCGCAAACTTGAATTTCTGCTGGCCGATGCACTGGCAAAAGGGTGCACTTCGGTGCTGACGTTTGGCGGCCTCGGGTCGAATCACGCCCTTGCAACATCAATCAATTGTCAGCGTCTCGGTCTGCAATGCACAGCCATACTCACGCCCGAGCCCTCTACTGCGGCGGTGCAGAAAACGCTGCGCTATCATCAGCAGTTGGGTACCCGGCTTGAGCTTGCACGCAGATATGCCGATGCGCGGGCCATAGCCGAGCAGGTTACTGCGGAGATTGGCGCCGATTACGTCTATGAAATCCCTTTCGGTGGCTCATCCTGGGCAGGTGCCGTCGGTTTCGTAAACGCCGGACTGGAACTCGCCACGCAAATAGCAACTCACGAAATTTCCGCACCAGATGTTATCTATCTCGGTTGTGGTACAGCGGGTAGCACTGCCGGACTGGCGCTGGGACTTCAGTTGGCGGGTTTAAGTGCACGTATCGAAGCAATCCAGGTGACGCCAGAGAGTATCCAGCCCACTCGCCTGTTTGAACAACTTTTTCTTGAAACCGGACAACAACTGCACGCACTCGACGAAACAATAAGTCCGGGACGCCTGTCCACAACCTCGGTCAATGTCCG
>Ga0316187_10004991_pt1 | contig 11495 bp, 10 predicted proteins | sample CroRivburrow1_MG_FD_204927 | JGI IMG/M metagenome (GOLD analysis project Ga0316187, IMG submission 204927) | Coastal sediment microbial communities from Maine, United States - Cross River worm burrow 1 | ecosystem: Environmental > Aquatic > Marine > Coastal > Sediment | place: USA: Maine...
TGCTGCATCGACCGCGGAGAACCATACCCAAGTGCTAGAATCCAACCGAATAATACCGTCAATCCACAACCTTACGTTGGAACGATTCAACTCTCTTACACGCTGGCTGGAATCTCACTCCGGGGGTAAACGCTTTTCACTGTCCCCGGCGTCGGCTGATGCCAGCTTCCGGCGCTATTTTCGCGTTAGCTACGAAGACGGTTCAACGCGAATCGCCATGGATGCGCCCCCGTCACAGGAAAACAGCGCACCCTTTGTCAAGGTCGCTCGCCTGATGGCGGACTGCGGCCTGAATGTTCCAACCGTGATCGCTTCCGATCTGTTGCAGGGATTCCTGCTGCTATCGGATCTCGGAAAAACAACATACCTGGAGGCTCTCGACGACGCGACAGCTGACACCCTGTTTGACGCTGCCACGAACGCGCTGGTGCAATGGCAACTTGCCAGCCGTGACAATGTTTTACCGCCATACGATGAAGCACTGCTGCGCAGGGAGCTTGCCTTGTTCCCGGAATGGTACGTATCGACGCATCTTGGCGCGCAGCTCGATTCAAGCCAGCACGAAACCATGCAGCGAATGTTCGACCTCATCATCCAGGATAACCTGGCGCAGCCTCTGACCTATGTCCATCGTGACTTCATGCCTCGCAACCTGATGGTATGTGAGCCCAATCCCGGCATACTGGATTTTCAGGACGCAGTGTACGGACCTGTTTCCTATGATGTCGTTTCATTGTTTCGCGACGCTTTTATTAGTTGGGACGAGCAGCGGGTACTGGACTGGGTGGTGCGTTATTGGGAAAAAGCGCGCAAGGTGAAATTGCCGGTCAGGTCTGATTTCGGAGAGTTCTATCGCGAATTCGAGTGGATGGGACTGCAGCGCCATCTCAAAGTGCTCGGGATTTTTGCGCGCATTCGCTACCGTGACGGCAAACCGGCATATCTGGAAGATGCAGACCGGTTCGTCACCTACATTCGCACGGTAACCCAGCGGTATTCTGCGCTTGCACCGCTAGGTGGTCTGTTCGACGCTTTGGAACAACGAACGCCCCGGGTCAGGCCATAACCATCAATATGCACGCAGCAGTCACGACCGCCATGTTGCTCGCCGCCGGACGCGGCGAACGTATGCGTCCCCTGACAGACCGCACACCGAAGCCCTTGCTTGAAGCCGGTGGCCAGTCACTGATCGAGCGCCACATCCAAAAATTTGCTGCCGCCGGGTTCGAGCGGATCATTGTCAATCATGCTCACCTCGGAGAACAAATTGTGGCCGCAGTCGGCAACGGTAGCCGCTGGGGCATCGCCGTCTCCTATTCTCCTGAACACAAGGCGCTGGAAACGGCCGGTGGTATCGCAAACGCCCTTGATCTGATCGACTCCGACACATTCGCAGTTGCCAACTGCGACGTTTATTCCGAATACGATTACGCCAACCTGAAGACCGCAGCCCAACGTCTTGCAGATGACCCTCGAAACATCGCGCATCTGGTGCTGGTAGATAATCCAGCGCATAACCCTTCCGGTGACTTCGCTCTGGACGACACGAAAGTGGCACCGGCGAACACAAATAAATTAACGTTTAGCGGGCTCGCGGCTTATCACAGAGCCATGTTTGCGTCCGTATTGGTAGGCCAGAAACAGCCACTGGCCCCTCTACTCAAGGCCGAAGCACTGGCAGGCAGAGTGACGGGGGAGCACTACCGTGGCGCCTGGACCGATGTGGGTACGCCCGAGCGTCTGGATGCGCTCAACAAATACCTGAAGCAAGAACAGCCGTGATTTACGCGCCGAAACATTTCACCGAAACGAATCAACAAACATTGCTGCAGTTGATCCGGAAAAACAACTTTGCAACGCTCGTGTCTGTTAAGGGAAACGATCCGGTCGTAACGCATGTTCCGGTTCTGATCGACGAGGCCGGTCAATGCCTTCAGTGCCATGTCGCCCGGGCCAACCCGCTGTGGCGCGATTTCACAAGTGATCAGGAGCTGCTCTTTATCTTTCACGGTCCGCACCACTATGTTTCTCCCGATTGGTACGCCAACGAACTCCCGAGCGTGCCTACCTGGAACTATGCGGTGGTACACGTGCATGCGCTTCCCACCATCGTGGAAAACCGCGAAGAGGTCGTGTCAATGCTGCAAAGACTGGTGGCTGAGCATGAATCATCGCGTCAAACACCGTGGCCGATGGACTTGCCGACCGATTACCTGAGCAAGATGCTCGAGGGCATCGTCGCATTCGAAGCTCGCATCACGCGTATGGAAGGCAAGTTCAAGCTTTCCCAGAACCGGCCAATGGCCGATCGGCGCAATGTCATCGCCGCTCTCGGGGAATCAGGCGGCGACAATGCCGCCGAGCTTGCCGCCTTGATGCAGCTCGCTACCCAACGCTAACCGTGACACGCGCCGCTTATAATTCCTCCAGTCGACTTTGCACCCAAAACTTCAAACGCAAATCCAGATGAATCAGAACCATATCGAACGCCGAAAGCGGCTGGCCAAAACCATGGGAGGAGGAGTGGCTGTGCTGCGTACGGCGCCGGAGCGGATCCGCAACCGCGACGCACATCACCCCTACCGGTTTGACAGTAATTTTTACTACCTGAGCCGGTTTCCCGAGCCGGAGGCCATTCTTGTCATCATTGCAGAACCGTCACCAAAAACAGTTCTGTTTTGCCGCGACAAGGACCTTGAGCGAGAGACCTGGGATGGATTTCGTTACGGGCCGGACGCTGCCCGCGAAACATTTGAAGTGGACGAAGCTTATTCGATCACGAGAGTTGACGATCTCGTACCAAAGCTTCTGGAAGATCAAACCGCAATGTTTTTCGAGGTGGGCAACGATCCGTCATGGGACAACCAGGTGATAGGCTGGCTCAATACAGTCAGGGGACAGGGGCGCAACGGAGTTGGTGCGCCAGAGCAGATTCACGACATCCGTTCGATTCTGGACGAAATGCGACTGGTGAAGGACGCATCGGAGCTCGACACGATGCGGCAGGCGGCAACGATCTCGGCGCGGGCTCACTGCCGCGCCATGCAAATCACCAGGCCCGGCCTGAAAGAATATGAAGTGGAAGCCGAATTACTGCACGAGTTTCGCCGCAGTGGTTCGCAGTCTCCGGCCTACACATCCATTGTTGCTGGCGGCGCCAATGCATGCGTGCTGCACTATGTTGACAACAATGCAGTGCTGAATGATGGCGATCTGCTATTGATTGATGCCGGCTGCGAACTCAACGGTTATGCATCCGACATCACGCGCACGTTTCCAGTAGGCGGGACATTTTCCGGCCCGCAACGCGATATCTACGAATTGGTTCTGGCAGCGCAGGCAGCCGCGATCGAGCAGGTGCGGCCCGGCAACGAGTGGGAAGACCCGCATCGCGCCGCATTGAAGGTACTGGCGCAAGGATTTATCGACCTCGGACTTTGCAAGGGAACGCTCGACAGCGTCATCGAGTCAGGAGACTACCGGAAGTTCTACATGCATCGCACCGGGCACTGGCTTGGGATGGATGTTCACGACGTCGGCGATTACAAGCGGGAGGGCACCTGGCGCAAACTCGAAACCGGCATGGTGCTTACGGTCGAGCCGGGCTGTTATATTCGACCCGCAGAAGATGTCGCAGAACAATTCTGGAATATCGGTGTGCGTATCGAAGACGACGCCGTGGTCACCGGGAACAGCTGCGAAATCATCACGGCTGAAGTTCCCAAGAAAATTGCTGAAATTGAAACACTGATGCGCGGCTAAACGAATCATGTCCGCACCGGTTCATGATGTGGTCATTGTCGGAGGGGGGCCGGTCGGTTGCGCTACCGCTGTTGCGCTTGCCGATATCGGGATAAACGTCGCGGTGCTGGAAGCGCGAGCCGAAGGCGAGCGGGCTCCTGATAGCAGAACACTGGCACTTTCCTGGAACAGCCGATTGATCCTTGAGCGGCTGATGGCGTGGTCGGGTGATCTGCATCCGACGCCAATTTCAGCTATTCATGTATCTCATCGCGGCCGTTTTGGACGCGCTTGTTTAAGCGCCAGCGACGTGCAACTACCCGCGCTCGGTTACGTGCTTCGTTACTCCGTCGTTTACGATGCATTGCTCGCCCGGTCGCGAACGCTCAGAATTGATTACCGGGACGGCTTCAAGGTATCGCAAATCGATCCTGGCACGCCGGTGTCCGCAGTGTCGGGCATTACAGCTAAAGGTCACGAGACGATCCAGGCGCGGTTGGTAGTCATTGCCGACGGCGGCGCGGCGCTGACTCGCCTGACCACGCAAAGCGTTCGCGAACACGATTATGCCCAGGTGGCCGTGGTTGGTCTGGTGCGCCCCGACAGGACTCATGGCAACCGGGCATATGAGCGATTCACGCCGGCTGGCCCCATCGCTCTGCTGCCTTGCGAAGACGAATTCGCGTTTGTCTGGACCTGCTCTCCGGATCAGGCCAAATCGCTGTCGTCACTTGATGATGGCACGTTCCTGTCCAGGCTTCGCGACGCCTTCGGCGACAGAGCAGGCCGCTTGATCAGCGTGCGGCTGCGCTCTTCTTTTCCGCTGTTATTACGCGTGGCGGGCGAACGAAACGATGAAAGGGTCGTGCTGCTCGGTAACGCGTCGCAAACGCTGCACCCGATTGCCGGCCAGGGATTCAACCTGGGTCTGCGCGATGCCTGGGACCTGGCAGAAATTGTGCGATCTATTTCGCTGGAGGACATCGGCAGCCCTTCCATGACGTCGCGGTTCCGCACCCTTCGCCGCGGGGACCGCGTCAGCGGGATCATGGCCACGCACGGGCTTGCCAAACTCTTCTCAAACGATTTCACGCTTGTCGCGGCGGGCCGGGGAATCGGGCTGGCCATTCTGGACACGCTTCCTCCACTCAAACGCGAACTGATGCGGCGCATGATTTTCGGTGTTGGGGGATAAACGCGGACGCCGCCGCCACTGAAAGTTTACGATAGAATGGGCGACTTTTCCGCGCTGCTACTGCCATGCAGATCGGTCATTTCAAACTCCCTAATCGCGTAATCGCTGCACCGATGGCTGGCGTAACAGACCGGCCGTTCCGCCAGTTGTGCAAACGGCTCGGCGCCGGTATGGCGGTCTCGGAAATGGTGACGGCCAACAGTGCGCTGTGGGACACCAGAAAATCCCGGCTGCGTCGTGACCATACCGGCGAAACGGAGCCCGTTGCGGTGCAGATCGCCGGTGGCGAACCCCGTATGATGGCCGATTCGGCCCGGCGCAACGTTGACTCCGGTGCGCAGATTATCGATATCAACATGGGATGTCCGGCCAAAAAGGTATGCAATGTCGCTGCAGGATCGGCTCTCCTGAAAGACGAGAAACTGGTCGGGAGAATACTCGATGCGGTGGCAATGGCGGTGGATGCCCCGGTCACGCTCAAAATCCGGACCGGCTGGTGTCCGCACACACGCAACGCGGTCCGGATTTCTCAAATGGCGGAATCGGCCGGCATCCAGGCACTGACTATCCATGGTCGGACCCGCGTCGATTTCTACAACGGCGAAGCGGAATACGACACCATCGGTGAGGTCAAGTCCCGTTTGCGTATTCCGGTTATTGCCAATGGCGATATCGATTCACCGCAAAAAGCACGACAAGTCCTTGAATACACCGGAGCAGACGCCGTCATGATCGGACGCGCGGCGCAAGGACGCCCCTGGTTGTTTCGCGAGATCAATTACTTTCTTGCACATGGCCGCGAACTCGAAGCGCCGGCGCTGAAGGATATCCGGAATTTGCTTTGCGACCACCTTGCCGAGTTATATGCCTTCTACGGTGAATATTCCGGCGTTCGGGTCGCACGCAAACATATCGGCTGGTACATCCGGACTCTCGACGGCGCCGAAATCTTTCGGAAGCACATGAACGGGTTAGAATCTGCAGAACAACAGTTGTCCGCAGTGCACTTGTTTTTTGATGCCCTGGCAGCTGGCCGACCTGGTTTCACGGATATATTTGGACAAGCTGCGTGATCAACGATAACGACATCGCTCGCTGCGTGCGAAAGGCCATGGATGCCTACTTTCGCGATCTGGACGGTGAGCGGCCGTGCGCGATCCACGAAATGGTTGTGTGCTCGGTTGAGAAGCCGCTGATCGAAGTGATATTGGCCCGGGTCGATGGGAACCAAACTCAGGCCGCCTCACTGCTGGGCTTGAACCGAAACACGCTACGCAAGAAAATGAAAGCCTACGGACTCAAGTAGACATTACCTTAGTTAATCGCATTTCGCCCGCTAAGCCCATGCGGGCGTTTTTTGTTTTTTCAGGCGGACAGCCCATGACGACACGAAGACAAGCTCTCATCAGCGTATCGGACAAGACCGGCATCACCGATCTTGCGGCAACACTGACACAATTCGGAATCGAATTGCTCTCCACCGGCGGCACTGCAAAAATGCTCAAGGACGCGGGCCTGAAGGTAACCGAAATCGGCGACTACACCGGCTTTCCGGAAATGCTCGATGGCCGCGTCAAAACGCTGCATCCCAAAGTGCATGGCGGCATCCTCGCGCGGCGTGACCTCGAAGCACATCGCAAGGCGCTACAAGACCACGATATTCCAACGATCGATATTGTTGTGGTCAATCTGTACCCCTTCGTACAAACCGTTGCCCGTTCGGACTGCACTCTGGAGGATGCCATCGAGAATATCGATATCGGCGGCCCAACCATGGTTCGGGCAGCAGCCAAGAACTGGCAACACGTCGCGGTGATTACAGACCCCGGGCGCTACCCGGAACTGATAGAGGAACTCAAGTCGGCAAACGGCGCAATCAGTCAGGAGACCCGGTTTCGGCTGGCCCGCGACGCCTTCTCGCATACCGCCGCCTATGACTCGGCAATAAGCAACTATCTGACTGCAACGGATATCAACGGTGAGCGACAAACGTTTTCCGAACAAGCAAATTTCAATTTCATCAACGTGCAGACTCTCCGTTATGGAGAAAACCCGCATCAGCAGGCGGCCTTCTACCGCGACCCCGTTCCCGCGACGGGCTCACTTTCGAATTATCGGCAACTGCAGGGAAAAGAACTTTCCTACAACAACATCGCAGACTCCGATGCGGCATGGGAATGCGTCAAAACGTTTGACCAGCCGGCCTGCGTCATCATCAAGCACGCCAATCCGTGCGGCGTTGGCGTGGATGGCTCGGTGCTCGGAGCCTACCGAAAAGCATTCTCGACAGATACCACATCGGCTTTTGGCGGGATCATCGCCTTTAACCGCGGCCTCGATGCAGAAACGGCCGAAGCGGTTAGCGGCCAATTCGTCGAAGTCGTCATCGCACCGGACCTTGACGATGGCGCGCGCGAAGTGTTCGCCAGAAAACCGAACGTTCGCGTGCTGGAAATTCCGTTAGGAAATGGCTCGAACGAGTTTGACTACAAACGCGTTGGCGGCGGTCTTCTTATCCAGACGCCCGACATCAAGAATGTCGACAGCGCGGAATTGCGTGTGGTTACCCGGATACAACCCGACAGCCAACAAATGTCGGACCTGATTTTTGCCTGGCGAGTGGCAAAATTCGTCAAATCCAATGCGATCGTATTCTGTGCGAACGGTATGACGCTCGGCGTCGGCGCCGGTCAGATGAGTCGCGTCGACTCGGCTCGTATCGCTTCAATCAAGGCTGAAAATGCCGGCCTCAGCCTGGCCGGGTCGGTGGTCGCATCGGATGCCTTCTTCCCGTTTCGCGACGGTGTCGATGTCGTGGCCAAGGCCGGCGCAAAGGCCATTGTTCAACCAGGTGGCAGCGTCAGGGACGAAGAAGTGATCGCCGCCGCCGACGAACACGGCGTAGCAATGGCGTTTACCGGTATTCGCCATTTCCGGCATTGAAAGCGGTGCGAGACCGAGTATGAGTTCTTACAAGACAAGCAGGCACTAAATGGACGTACTGGTAATTGGTGGTGGCGGGCGCGAGCACGCGCTTGCGTGGCGTCTCGCCCAATCTCAACGCATATCGCGCGTCTACGTCGCACCTGGCAACGCCGGTACGGTTCGTGACGATGGCTTATTTAATGTCTCGCTTTCCAGTACATCCGATCTGATCGACTTTGCCAAACGTGAATCGATTTCGATGACGGTCGTCGGTCCTGAGGCGCCCCTGAGCGAAGGCATTGTCGATGCGTTTCGCGCCGAAGGCCTGCGAATTTTTGGTCCTGAAAAGGCCGCAGCGCAACTCGAAAGCTCGAAAGATTTTGCCAAGGCCTTTATGGCCCACCATGGTATTCCCACGTCCGATTACCAGACCTTCGATGATCCGGCCGCAGCGCACGCATACATCGACCAACGTGGGGCACCGATCGTAGTGAAGGCAGATGGTCTCGCTGCCGGCAAAGGTGTGGTGGTAGCCGAGACTGTCGAACAGGCGCACGCCGCAGTGGACATGATGCTGGTCGAAAACGGCATGGGCGCGGCTGGCGCGCGCGTTGTAATCGAGGATTTCCTGGAAGGCGAGGAAGCCAGCTTCATTGCCATGGTCGATGGTAAGAACGTACTGGCATTGGCATCCAGCCAGGACCACAAGCGCTTGCTCGATGGTGATCTGGGGCCCAATACCGGCGGCATGGGCGCCTATTCCCCCGCGCCCATTGTGACGCCCGCGATTCATGCGCGGGTGATGCGCGAAGTGATTCAGCCGGTGGTGAAAGGCATGCAGCAAAACGGAACGCCCTACGTCGGCTTTCTGTACGCGGGTTTGATGATCGCCGCTGATGGAACACCCAAGGTACTGGAGTTCAATTGCCGTCTGGGTGATCCGGAAACACAGCCGATCATGCTACGGCTGAAAAGTGATTTGTATACCTTGCTCGACCGCGCCCTGAAGGGATCACTCGATGAAGTGGAAGCGGAATGGGACCGTCGCGTTGCACTCGGTGTGGTGATGGCCGCGGCCGGCTACCCGGCGTCACCTCGCAAGGGCGACGAGATTACCGGCCTGCCGGCCGATAGCGATGACGCGCATGTCTTCCATGCCGGAACGACCGAAATTGACGGGAAAATCGTCACCAGCGGCGGGCGCGTCCTGTGCGTTACCGCGCTGGGTGACACGGTTCGGGTCGCACAGCGGCGGGCCTACGAGATCGCCGAACAGATCCGGTTCGACGGGCATCAGATGCGAACGGATATCGGTTTTCGTGCAATCAGCGCACGCAAGAGCACCTTATAGCCGCATATGCAAACCGACACAGTCAAAGACTACTTTCTGGGCTTGCAACAGAGCATTGTTACAAGGCTTGAGCAGCTCGACGGCAAATCGTTTCGGAGCGATTCGTGGACACGACCCCAGGGCGGCGGTGGTGTCAGCAGACTTGTGGAAGAGGGGGAGCTGCTCGAACGCGGGGGCGTGAACTTTTCGCACGTATTTGGAGACAAGCTGCCGCCCTCGGCCAGCTCGTCGAGACCCGAAATCGCGGGCCGCGCGTTCGAGGCTATGGGTGTGTCACTGGTGCTGCATCCGCGTAACCCCTACGTGCCAACCGTTCACATGAACGTGCGTTTTTTTATCGCAACAAAAAAGGATGCACCACCCGTGTGGTGGTTTGGTGGTGGTATGGACCTCACGCCCTACTACGGCTACGAAGAGGACTGTGTGCACTTCCATACGGTGTGCAAGCAGTCGCTAATGCCATTTGGTGACGACACCCACCGTCAGTACAAGGAATGGTGCGACCGGTATTTTTTTCTGAAACATCGGAACGAACCGCGCGGTATCGGCGGGGTATTTTTTGACGATGTTTCTGCACCCGACTTCGATACCTGTTTCGCCCTGGCTCGCAGTGTTGGAGATCATTTCACGACAGCCTATGAGCCAATTGTGTCACGACGGCGCGATCAACAATATGGCGAACGCGAACGCGACTTCCAGGCTTACCGACGCGGACGATACGTTGAATTCAACCTGGTGTTCGATCGCGGCACCTTGTTCGGTCTGCAGTCTGGCGGCAGAACCGAGTCAATCCTGATGTCGCTGCCGCCAATCGTGAAATGGCGTTACGACTGGAAGCCCGAAGCGGGTTCTGATGAAGCCCGTTTGTATGAGGTATTTCTGACGGGTAGGGACTGGATTTAAGGCTGCTGCGCACACGAACACCGCGTGCAGTCATACGTCTTTGCGCCGGCTGTCGCACGCCGGGTTCGCCCAAAACAATTCCGGGTGCCACGATCCGTCAGATTCAGTTCACCCTGATTGCGCGCGCGGAAAATCAAAATCACAGCGATTCAGCCGCTTAGACGAATCTAACGAATCTGGCACGCAGATTGCAATTTTAAGTCACGCCGACAGTGCCCTGGAGTCACACTTTTTCAGTGTGATTTTTTCCGGGAGTCACTAACGGAAAAGTAGTCTCCTGCAAGCGGAGTTGTTTTTGGCCAGCACCTCGGGTGCTGGCTTTTTTTTGCTTGCTGCAGTGGCAAGTCGGTTCCCCGGCGCACGTCTTTAACGGCGCCGATACAGGCTACTCCCCCAAATACGCCTGCCGCACTTGCGGATTATCGAGCAGGCTTGCCGAGGCGCCCTCCAGCGTTACCGTCCCGCTTTCCATTACATAACCCCGATTGCTGACAGCGAGCGCCAGCCTGGCATTTTGCTCGACCAGCAAAATGGTGACGCCGTTTTCCGATATTTGCCGCACGACTTCAAATATCTTCTCTACCATCAACGGCGCCAACCCCATCGACGGCTCATCGAGCAACAAGAGCTTTGGCTGACTCATCAGTGCACGGCCAATTGCCAGCATCTGCTGCTCGCCCCCCGACAGCGTGCCCGCCGTTTGGGCGCGTCGCTCCTTGAGGCGGGGAAACAGATGATAGATGCGATCCACCTCGGACCGGATCAACGACCGGTCGTTGATGACATAAGCGCCCATCTGTAAATTCTCTTCAACTGTCAGCCGCCCAAAAACGCCGCGCCCTTCCGGCACCAGCGCCACCCCGAGTTCGACCAACTGATAAGCCGGGCGCCGCGACACATCCTCTCCGTTGTAGCGCACATGCCCGCTGTGACCGAGCAGTCCACTTACTGCTTTCAGCGTGGTCGTCTTGCCGGCGCCGTTGGCCCCGATCAACGCGACCATTTCACCCGCATCGACATGAAAGTCTATGCCCTTGACGGCATTGATCCCGCCATAAGACACCTTCAATTGCCTGACTTCCAGCATGCTCATGGCAGATCCCCACCGAGATAGGCCTGGATCACCTTGGGATCTTTCTGCACTTCGGCAGGCGAGCCTTCAGCAATCCTCTTTCCATAATCCAGAACGGCAACCCGGTCGCACAAACCCATTACCAACTTCACGTCGTGCTCTATCAGGAGAATCGTCACACCATCGTGGCGGATGCGCGAAAGCAAATCGCGCAACCCCGAGGTCTCAGTGGCATTCATGCCAGCGGCAGGCTCATCCAGTGCGAGCAGCTTCGGCTCCGTGGCCAGCGCGCGGGCAATCTCCAGCCG
>Ga0316187_10004994_pt1 | contig 11488 bp, 11 predicted proteins | sample CroRivburrow1_MG_FD_204927 | JGI IMG/M metagenome (GOLD analysis project Ga0316187, IMG submission 204927) | Coastal sediment microbial communities from Maine, United States - Cross River worm burrow 1 | ecosystem: Environmental > Aquatic > Marine > Coastal > Sediment | place: USA: Maine...
ATACCATCTCGATTTTGCGAGGCCTGAAAGAGCGCTTTGAAGTGCATCACGGTGTCCGCATTCAGGATGCGGCCATTGTTGCCGCCGCCACACTCTCTGATCGCTACATCTCTGACCGGTTTCTGCCGGACAAAGCCATTGACCTGGTCGATGAGGCGTGTGCATCGATCCGCACCGAGATCGATTCCATGCCGGCAGAGCTGGATCAGATCACCCGCAGAGCCATGCGCCTTGAGATCGAAGAGACCGCGCTGAAAAAGGAGAAGGATGCAGCCAGCCAGGAGCGCCTTGAAGCGCTGCGTCAGGAGTTGGCTGACCTGAAAGGCAGTCGTGACAGTATGAAAGCGCAGTGGGATATGGAGAAGGCCTCCATCGGCAAAGTGCAGGCCCTGCGTGAAAAAATCGAGCAGACACGCCTTGAGATTGAGACGGCGGAACGCGCCTATGATCTGAACAAGGTCGCTGAACTCAGGCATGGTGTTCTGCCTGCGCTAGAGAAGGAGCTGGCTGACCTTGATGCCAGTGCCTCGGAGAAAGATGAACACTCCCTGCTGAAGGAGGAGGTTACTGAAGAGGAGATCGCTCAGGTGGTGGCTCGCTGGACCGGCATTCCCGTGACCCGCCTGATGGAGGGAGAGCGTCAAAAGCTACTGCGTCTGGCAGATGTGCTGCATGAACGTGTCGTTGGTCAGGATGAGGCGGTAGAGAGTGTTGCCAATGCAGTACTTCGCGCCCGTGCAGGCATTAAGGACCCTAAACGCCCTATCGGCTCCTTTATCTTTCTGGGGCCGACCGGCGTAGGTAAAACCGAGCTGGCCAAAACATTGGCCATCAGCCTCTTTGATTCGGAAGAGAATATGGTCCGTATCGATATGAGCGAATATATGGAGAAGCATGCTGTCTCACGCCTACTGGGTGCGCCTCCGGGTTATGTTGGATTTGAAGAGGGTGGACAGCTGACCGAAGCGGTTCGTCGGAAGCCTTACTGCGTGCTGCTTTTTGATGAGATTGAGAAGGCGCATCCGGATGTGTTCAATGTCCTGCTGCAACTGCTCGATGACGGGCGTCTCACCGATAGCCATGGGCGCACGGTTAATTTCCAGAACACGATTGTGATCATGACCAGTAATATCGGCAGCCCGCATCTGCTTGACGGCATCAATGGCCGGGGCGAGATCACGGAAGCCGCAAGGAAACTGATTACCGATGAATTGAGTGCACAGTTCAGGCCGGAGTTTCTGAACCGGGTCGATGATACGGTTCTCTTTAAGCCGCTCTCTCTGCATGAGATCGGCAAGATCGTAGAACTCTTCCTTGAGTCACTAAAAGTTCGGCTGGCTGATCAGCAGGTTGATCTGCATATCAGTGACAGTGCCAAACTGTTTCTGGCCCGTGAGGGGTATGATCCTGTCTTTGGTGCCAGGCCGCTGAAGCGCTTTATTCAGCAGGAAGTGGAAACTCCCGTAGCCAAATTGATCATTGCCGGGAAGGCGTCCGCCGGCAGCCGTATCAACGTGGATGCCGATGGGAACGAGCTTCTGATCTCAACAGAATGAATGCCCCCCATCCGTACACGGAAGTTCGGCTTTAGTAAGCAAGTCGAATTTCGCATAATTCGGCCTGCACCAGAGGGCGAGAGGCATGGATGTCCGAGACCGTATTTAACAAACCGGGGAGGAATCCCCCCCTTGGGGTGGCGATGTTCCACTATGATTAATTTTCCTTAATCTTTATGATTGCACCATGGGGCTGCTTCCTGTAGCAAGTTGCCTCCAATCTACTAGAGGAGGATTTTTTTCATGAAAAAGACTTTGATGATTGCAGCTGCTGCTGCATTTATGGTTAGCGGCTTTGCTGCAACCGAAGCTATCGCTGGCCCGGAAGGCAAGTGTAAAGCGTGCCACACCTTTGATCAGGGTGGAAAAAACAAGACTGGCCCGAACCTGTTCGGCATTATGGGCCGTGAGATGGGCTCAGTTGACGGCTTCAAGTATGGTTCATATCTGGCAGGCAAGCCTGGCACCTGGGATGAGGCAAACATAAAGGCGTGGCTTGAAAATTCCAAGGGCGTAGCTAAAGCAGCTGGCGGCAAGACCAAAATGCCTCCACAGAAGCTGAAAGGCGCTAAAGCTGATAAAGTTATCGCATTCCTGAACGGCCTTAAGTAAGTCTTAAGTCTGAATAGTTTAAAAGGCGGCCTTCGGGTCGCCTTTTTTTGTTTTGAATCACACGAAAAAGGCTCCTGCCTTTTGCTTGAATCGCTGCGCAAGAGCGCGGTCTTGCTTCGCTTACGGCCTCACGATGTTTGCCGCCACCCATCCATGGGTGGAAAAATTTCTTCCCCCGTTCAGCTGACTGCCGAAGCAAATATGAAAAATGGGGTAAAGCAGCTACGTCGCGCCCATTTTTCATATGCAGCCTGAGGGAACCCGTTAGGGCTGATAGATGCCGGGTGCCCTTTCTTTGGTTCGTTTCTTTGGGCAAGCAAAGAAATGAACATAGATTGTTATATCCCTGTAGGGATTCCATGTGGCTAATCACTATTAAATCCATAGCATCTTGCCCATGGCCATTGTGAACCGCCGGGCACGGCACGAATATCATATTCTTGAGACCTATGAAGCAGGCATGATCCTGACCGGGCCTGAGGTGAAATCGATCCGGGCAGGGCAGGCCAACCTTGCCGAAGCCCACTGCATTATCCGCAAAGAGAAACTTATTCTGATCGGCTGCCATATCAGCCCCTACAAACCGGCTGCGATGAACAACCCGAAAGAGCCCGACAGGTCAAGAGAGCTGTTACTGCATAAAAAAGAGATTCTGCGCCTGCTCGGCAAGCTCAAGGAGAAGGGGCTGACGCTTGTTCCCTTAAAACTCTATTTCAATGAACGGGGCTTCGCCAAGCTGGAGATCGGCCTGGGCCGGGGTAAGAAGTTCTACGATAAGCGGCAGGATAAAAAAGAGAAGGACATCAAGCGCGACCTGCAACGCCAGTATAAGATGTAATGGATGCAAGCTGGAAAACCGGGGTAACCACTCTGCTCAACCAGTCTCGTATCGGCTTTCTTGCCACACAGGGCGAGCAGGGCCCTGAAACATCCATGGCTCCCTATGCCATTTACCACGGCAATATTCTTCTTCACCTCTCCAAGCTGGCACGACACACCAGCAACATCGAAACAGACCCCTCCATCGGCCTGATGATCTGCACGCCGGAGACAATGGCAGCCTCACCTCTGGCCCTGCCACGTCTCAGCCTTCAGGGTGAAGTCACTGCCGTTAAAGATGCGCAACTTGAAGCAGCCAGACAGACCTACCTGTCAGCCATCCCGGATGCCGAACCTCTGTTTGAATTTAGTGACTTCTGCCTGTTTGAGTTCACGCCATCACATATCTACTGGGTAGGGGGCTTCGGCAAGGCCCGAAACCTTTCTCTGGAAAAATGGCAGGCTATTTCTCATATTGAACCAACTTAAGGCTATTTGAATCCAAGCGGAGACAACATGATGACAACAGCAAGATTAGAGATGCCCGACAAAAATGGTTATTTTGGCGAATATGGTGGACAGATCATTCCACCGATACTCGTTGAGATCATGAATGAGATTAATGATGCCTATGATAAAATCATAACCACCGAATCCTTTCAACAGGAACTCCAGCGGCTTTATGCCGACTATGTGGGTCGTCCCAGCCCCATCTATTTTGCGCAACGACTCACGGCACAGCAAGGTGGTGCACGTATTTTTTTGAAGCGTGAAGATTTGAATCACACCGGCGCCCACAAAATCAATCACTGCCTTGGTGAAGCCCTGTTAGCCAAGCATATGGGCAAAACCAAAGTGCTGGCAGAGACAGGTGCCGGGCAACATGGCGTAGCCCTGGCAACCGCATGCGCACTGGTTGGCATTGATTGTGAAATTCACATGGGTGAAATTGATATTGAGAAAGAGCACCCCAATGTCACCAAAATGAAAATCCTAGGATGCACTCTTGTGCCTGTCAGCCGTGGCACAAGAACATTGAAAGATGCTGTCGACAGCGCATTTGAAGCATATCTGACAGATCCCGTGAACTTCTTTTATGCCATTGGATCAGTCGTCGGACCGCATCCGTTTCCAAAAATGGTGCGTGACTTCCAAAGTATTGTCGGCAGAGAGGCGCGCGAGCAGTTTTTGGCAAAAGAGAACCGGTTGCCGGATGTGGTGACCGCCTGTGTAGGCGGTGGCTCCAATGCCATCGGCATATTCACGGCCTTTTTAGAGGATCAAACAGTGAAGCTGGTCGGTGTGGAGCCTGCCGGAAAAGGCCTGGACACCCCGGATCATGCGGCAACGATGACCCTGGGGACCAAAGGCGCGATTCACGGCTTTGAATGTTATAATCTACAGGACGCTGAAGGCAATCCTCTACCCGTCTATTCGATTGCTTCCGGTTTGGATTATCCCGGCGTCGGACCACAGCACTGTTATCTGAAAGACATCAAGCGCGTTGTATATGAAACGATTGATGATCAGGAGTGTCTGGATGCCTTTATGCAGCTCTCTCGCCTGGAAGGCATTATCCCCGCGCTGGAGAGCGCGCATGCCGTGGCTTATGCCATAAAAATTGCTAAAGCCATGTCGAGTGATGAGACCATTCTCATCAACCTTTCAGGACGTGGCGACAAAGATGCAGACTTTGTAGCAGGGCGCCTGGCACTTTGACGGTATCGACAAGGAGCGCTGCATGAAAAAACTCATCTTGCTTTTTGCCGCACTGTTTCTGATCGGCGGCTGTGACGATGCTAAAAAAGCGGGTGATGAAACTGCTCGCGAAATCACCGGTAGCAATCTGATTAAGCAGGGTCAAAAGACCCAGCAACAGTTGCTTGATATCAATCAACAACAGAAGGAACGCTACGAACAACTCGAGCAGCAGTAATAAAAAAGGCGGCCCGAAGGCCGCCTTTAATATTCATTTAAAAAAATCGTTACTTCAGGCCATTCAAAAATGCGATGACCTTGTCAGCCTTCTTACCTTTCAGCTTCTGTGGTCCCATTTTGGTCTTGCCGCCAGCAGCTTTAGCTACACCCTTGGAGTTTTCCAGCCAGGCCTTCATGCTTGCTTCGTCCCAGGTGCCGGGTTTTCCAGCCAGATATGAACCATATTTGAAACTTGCGTTTGAACCCATCTGTTTGCCCATAATGCCAAACAGGTTCGGGCCTGTCTTGTTAGCGCCACCCTGTTCAAAGGTGTGACATGCTTTACACTTGGCCTCAGGGTCTGCAATAGCTTCAGTAGCAGTAAAGCCACTCACCATCATTGTTGCTGCAGTTGCAATCATAAGAGCTTTCTTCATTAGGATCTCCTTATATAACAATATAATGAGCTAATTATTCTAAGTGATGGCTTTTTGTCAATATTTAAATTAGGGGTATTTATGCACCCAAAAAAAGAAAGGCGGCCCGAAGGCCGCCTTTTAGCTTGTTCCCCACCCATGGATGGGGGCTTTAGTGAGCAATTGGATTTCGCAAACTTCATATTGCGATTAAGGCTGAGGGCAGGAGCCCAAAGCCAACCTAATCAATTCTCTTAGTTTTTAGACTTGTCTACGATCTTGTTGATCCAAGGCATCATCGCACGAAGCTTCGCACCAGTCACCTCGATTGGATGCGCTGCGTTGTTGCGACGCGCTGCGGTCATGGATGCGTAGTTGGTAGCGCCTTCCAGAATGAACTGCTTCGCATATTCACCAGTCTGAATATTATGCAGGCACTCTTTCATCGCCTTACGGGACTCTTCGTTGATTACTTTCGGACCCGTAACATACTCACCATACTCCGCATTGTTGGAGATGGAGTAGTTCATGTTGGCGATTCCGCCCTCATACATCAGATCCACAATCAGTTTCAACTCATGCAGGCACTCAAAGTATGCCATCTCAGGCTCGTAACCCGCTTCGGTCAGGGTCTCAAAACCGGCCTTCACCAGCTCAACCGCGCCACCACAAAGTACAGCCTGCTCACCGAACAGGTCGGTCTCAGTCTCATCTTTGAACGTAGTCTCAATGATGCCGGTACGTCCGCCACCAATGGCAGAAGCATAAGAGAGGCAAACAGCCTTAGCATCGCCAGTTGCATCCTGATGAATGGCAATCAGATCAGGGATGCCTCCACCTTTTACAAACTCGGAACGAACCGTGTGGCCCGGCGCCTTTGGTGCAATCATGACAACATTCAGGTCCGCACGAGGGGTGACCTGATTGTAATGAATCGCACAACCATGGGCGAATGCAAGCGTTGCACCCTGCTTCAGGTTTGGCTCAAGCTCGTCCTTGTATAGAACTGACTGGAACTCATCCGGAGTCAAAACCATCACAATATCGGCACCTGCAACAGCATCGGCCACGTTGCTAACTTTCAGGCCTGATGCTTCGGCTTTGGCTGCAGAAGCAGAGCCGGCACGCAGGCCAACGGTGACGTCTACGCCGGAATCCTTCAGGTTGTTCGCGTGGGCATGCCCCTGCGAGCCGTAGCCGATAATGGCTACCTTTTTACTCTTGATGATCGAAAGATCGGCATCTTTGTCGTAATAGACGTTCAAGGCCATGATAAATTCTCCTCAAATAAACTGGTGCATTTTATGAATCTGAAAACAGCTTTCTATGCGTAAAGGCGGCGCAGAATATAGGATTTTTTCATAAACATCACCCCCTATCGTTGCAATGCTCATTTCCGAACCCTTGCCTTGCCGTTATAGTTGTGGCTCTCTTCGACCAAGGGAATATCTGAATGGCTGCAACTGCACCTGTTCAGTATGCAAAGGCAGGAGTCCTGACATGTCTGATAAACTCTGGGGAGGGCGCTTTGACGCCCCGACCAACAGCTTTGTAGAAGCCTTTAATGCATCCACGGATGTAGACTCCCGCATGTATGCGGAGGACATTGCCGGCTCCCGCGCTCATGCCACCATGCTGAACGCTCAGGATATCCTGACCGATGATGAGTTGTCAGCCATTCTCAAAGGCCTGAATGAGATCGAAACAGAAATCGAAAGCGGTGAATTTGAATTCCTGATCGAACTTGAAGATGTGCATATGAACATTGAAAAACGACTGACCGACCGCATTGGTGATGCCGGCAAGAAACTGCATACCGCCCGTTCCCGTAACGATCAGGTTGCCACCGACACCCGTCTCTATCTGCGCAATCGGGTCGACGATCTGGTTGTGCGTATTCACACTCTGCAGTCGGTGCTGGTTGCGCTGGCAGAAGAGCATGCCGATACCATCATGCCCGGCTTTACCCATCTGCAAACCGCACAACCTGTTACATTTGGCCACCATCTGCTGGCTTATGTCGAGATGTTCGAGCGGGATATGGATCGTTTTTTCGATGCCAGTGAGCGCATGAATCAGTGCCCGCTCGGTTCTGCTGCGCTGGCTGGCACCACCTTTCCGATCAATAGAAACCAGACTGCCGAAGCTCTCGGCTTTAACGGCCCCTGCACCAATTCGCTGGACGCCGTCTCAGATCGCGATTTTATTATGGAGCTACTGGCAGCCGCCTCAATCTGTGCTGTTCATCTCTCCCGTTTTTCCGAAGAGCTGATTCTCTGGATGAGTTCCCAGTTCAACTTTGTTGAGCTCCCGGATGCCTTCTGTACCGGCTCATCCATTATGCCGCAGAAGAAAAATCCGGATATGCCGGAGCTGGTTCGCGGTAAAGCCGGCGGCATCATCGGCGGACTGGTCGCCATGCTGGTCACGGTTAAAGGCCTTCCTCTGGCCTACAACAAGGATATGCAGGAAGATAAGCGTGCTGTTTTTGATGCCATGGACAATCTGGAGGGAAGCCTGCGCGTCTTTGGCGATATGCTTCCCGGCATTAAGGTAAACAAAGATACAATGCTCAGGGCTGCTGCATCCGGTTTTTCAACAGCAACCGATCTTGCGGATGCACTGGTTCGCGCCGATGTACCGTTCCGTGAAGCCCATGAGATTGTTGGCAAATCAGTTGCTCACTGCATCAAAGAAGGGTGTGAGCTGCATGAGATGACTCAAAAGGTCTGTCAAACGATTGATACAAGGCTTACTGCAGCGATGGTCAACCAGCTATCCGTTGAAGCATGCGTTGCGGCACGTAATCATATCGGTGGCACAGCCCCCGAGCAGGTGCGCCAGCAGTGCGCTGCCTGGAAAGCACTTTTGGAGTCATAATCATGCATAAATTTCTACTACTGTTTGTCATGGCAGCCTTTGCTCTTGCCGGCTGCGGCCGCAAAGAGCCTCCGCAACCGATAGTGGACAATGCGCCACCAGCCATTGTCTCGATCAAGCATCTTATCGCTGGAAATAGCCTGAGACTGGATTTCGAAACGAGCGGTGGAAGCGTCGGCATTGGCTACCAGATCGATCGTGCCGAGATGGACCCTTACTGCAAATGTCCGGGAATCTGGCGCCGCCACCATGAAGAGCTGCCCAACCCGAAAAATTTTGATAAGTCATCCATGTCACAGCTGATCAATCTGAGAGGCGGCGATGTTGAATATCTGTTTCGAGTACGTGCTATTGATGCTCTGGGCCGCTTTAGCGAATGGAGCAAGCCGATCCGTGCCAGATCTGAAATTCTTCGCGAATAACCTTGATGCCTGCTGAAAAACTGTCACAGCCTCGCCTGGATCGGCTGGGTGCATACCCGTTTGAACGGCTGAAAACGCTATTTGAAGGCCATAAGCCTAATCCTGCGCTGGCACACATTGATGCCGGTGCCGGTGAACCTCGCCTGCCGCTCCCGGACTTTGTTGAAAGCACGCTGTCCGGCCACCTCAGCGGCTTCTCCAAATACCCGAGCAGTCGCGGTAACAGTGAGCTATGCCAGGCCATCGCAGCCTGGTTGATGCGCCGGTATGGCCTTCCGCATGTAGACCCGGCCACGCAGGTGCTAAGCGCCAACGGAACACGAGAGGCGCTCTTTGCCATTGCCCATGCACTGGTAAACCCCGAGGCCTGCTATGGAAACGGACAGAAGCCTTACGTGCTGATGCCGAACCCGATGTATCAGATCTATCTGGGTGCTGCTGTGACTTCAGGGGCAATCCCCTATCTGATGCCATGCTCAGCTGAAACCGGTTTTGCTCAGGAGCTTCACACTGTTCCGGAGAGTGTCTGGGCTGATACCGCCATGATTTATGTCTGCTCACCATCCAATCCGACAGGCTGGGTGGCCGACGCAGGCTACTATGCCAAGCTGCTTGAGCTTGCCGACAAACATGATTTCTATGTACTGGCAGATGAGTGCTATTCGGAGATCTACTGGGAAATCCCGCCGGTTGGCCTGCTCGAGGTGGCCCAGTCTCTGGGCCGTAAGGGCTTTTCCCGCTGCCTGGTTTTCAACTCTCTCTCCAAACGCTCCGCGCTGCCGGGCCTGCGCTCAGGACTCATTGCCGGAGATGCTGAGCTGATCAGCCGCTTTGCTAAACTGCGCAGCTATACCGGCCCTGCCACACCCATCCCGTTACAGCAGGTGGCGGCTGCAGCATGGTCGGATGAAGCGCATGTTCAGAAGCACCTTGAAGTCTATCGTCAAAGCCTGAAGGCATTTTTTGATACCTATGATCAGGGCACACCACCTGCTGGCTCATTTTTTGTCTGGCTACCGGTTGAAGATGAAGAGGCTTTTGCCGTAGCTGCCTATGAGCAGCAGGCGGTCACCATACTTCCCGGCTCATATCTTGGTGCCATTGATAGAGACGGTATCAACTCGGGTGCCGGATATATCCGGGCAGCCCTGGTGGATGGGCCTGAAAAAGCCGCCGAGCTTGCCGAAAGACTCAAGTCCGTCAGGATTTAGCCCATGTTGATCCCAACCCATATTGAATCTGAGCTGCGCCGTCGCGCTGCATCAGGCAACACGCTGAACTGCTACGTGTATGACACCGCCCCGATGCGGAAAAAGATCGGACACCTGGTTCGGATCATGCCGCAAGGTCTTGAGGTCTTCTATGCAGTGAAAGCCAATCCGCACCCGGCATTCCTGCAAGCAGCACTTGAGGCGGGTGCAGTCGGCATTGAGATTGCCAGTCTTGGTGAAGCAAGAAGAGCCGTGGATGCAGGCTTCTCTGCGAGCCAGCTGATCTATACCGGCCCCGGAAAATCTCTGGAAGAGCTGATCTGGAGTGTGGAAAACGGTGTGCGAACCGTGCATATCGAGTCACTCGTTGAGGCCCATCGCCTGAATAACATCTGTAAGCAGCAAGGCAAGACCATCGATGTGCTGCTGCGCATCAATGCAAACTTCGATATCCACGATGCCCAGACCACATTCTCGGGCGGCAGTAAAAAATTCGGCATCGATGAAGAAAAACTGGATGAGGCACTGCCCCAGATTCTGGCACTTGAGCATCTCAACTTCCGTGGCCTGCATGTCTATGCGGCCAGTGGCGTATTAAATGTGGATGACCTGCTGAAAAATTGTGAGCTGGTTTTTGATCTCACCAAAAAGATCGAAGCATCTTACACTGGTGTAAATTGCGATATCATCGATTTCGGCGGTGGTTTTGGTGTCGATTATCTGGAAGAGGGTCACGACTTTGATCCGCAGGCCTATGCCGACGGGCTGGCAGCCATGATTGCCGATTACGGCTTTGAAGGGCGCCACTTTGTGCTTGAATTGGGCCGTTATCTGGCAGCCGATTCAGGCTACTTCTGTACCGAGATTCTCGATATCAAAGAGAGTCGTGGCAAAAAACAGGTCGTCTGTGCCGGTGGTATCAACCACTTCCGCAGACCTGCAGCCTTGTCGATCAACCATCCGCTCAGCATCGTTCGCACATCAGCTGCCAAAGTGTATGATGGACAGGCCTCTGTTGAAAACGAGAAGGTTTACTTTGGCGGACCGCTCTGCACCAGTGCGGACAAACTGGCCAATGATGTTTACGTGGAGGCAGCTGATGTTGGTGATATCGCCGTGTTTGGATTGGCTGGAGCCTACGGGCTGACCATGTCCAATCAGGAATTTTTAAGTCATGCTCGACCTGAAGAGGTCGTTTTGGATCGAAAGGAGTCTGATTCATGAATCATTTACAAGAAGTTATTGAGAAGGCGTGGGACACTCGCGATGACTGGAACACACAGAGTGTCGATACAGGGACCCGTGAAGCCATCGAGCGTGCGGTTCAGCTGCTGGATGACGGCGGTGTTCGTGTTGCAGAGAGAGATAGCGAAGGCAATTGGATCACCAACGAGTGGCTGAAGAAAGCCGTGCTTCTTTTCTTCAAGCTGCATGACAACCAGGTGATCGGTGGTGGCGATACCAACTATTACGATAAGGTTCCACAGAAATTTGCCAACTGGGGCGAAGACATGTTCCGCAAGGGCGGCATGCGTGTCGTTCCACCTGCAACCGTGCGTAAGGGTGCCTATATCGCGCCTAAGGTCGTATTGATGCCGTCTTACGTAAACATTGGTGCCTATGTGGATGAAGGCACCATGGTTGATACATGGTCA
>Ga0316187_10004996_pt1 | contig 11485 bp, 12 predicted proteins | sample CroRivburrow1_MG_FD_204927 | JGI IMG/M metagenome (GOLD analysis project Ga0316187, IMG submission 204927) | Coastal sediment microbial communities from Maine, United States - Cross River worm burrow 1 | ecosystem: Environmental > Aquatic > Marine > Coastal > Sediment | place: USA: Maine...
AGTCGGCCAGGGGATACAGCCAGAGGCAGCGCTCGGCGTTGTTGATGGTTACCACCATCTTGCCGTCGCTTTGGCGCAACAACCCGTCCCGATAACGCGTGGGTATCGCCAGGCGACCTTTTGCGTCCAGGGTGAGATTGTTTACTCCGCGAAACATGTGCTGCCCGGTTGTGTCATGCGGCTCCCATTTCCTCCCACTTTGCCCCACATTTCGACACTATAGATAGCACACACGCACGGTGTCAAGCGCGCGCGAAGAAGAAATTCTGCCTTATATGACAAACGGTTAGCAGCCAAACAATCGAAATGGGATGATCAGAGCGATTGCTTGTTGGTCGACTGGAAAATTCCCACCGTGATCCCACTTTCGGGAATTATTCGACAACTGCGTTGTGTTTTTTCAACAAAAACACAAACTGTTGGCAGAATACGCGGCAAAGATTACTACATATAGTACCTGCAAGCCTCGCCGAAAGATCGTTCACCGTACAAATCCCGGTCGGGTAATCGCCTCGGAAGCATTCTGTCGATTGCAGTCAGAACTTGACAGCAGCGCCGTTCATCGATATTTCTCGATGTACACGCCTGGAATCAATCAGACAGTCGCCCTCGCCTGACCCCATCCAACGGAACTCATCATGAATCATCACCAGCCTGCCACTCACATCCTGTTCGACATGGACGGTTTGCTGATCGATACCGAGATCGTCTACACCCGGGTCACGCAGCGCATCGTGGCGCGCTACGGCAAGACATTCGACTGGTCGATCAAATCGAACATGATTGGCCGTCGCGCGGAAGAATCATCGCGCTACCTGGTTGAAGCGCTCGGTCTGCCGATTAGCGCCGAGGACTATCTGCGGGAGCGGGATACGTTGATGAAACTGGAATTTCCTTCGTGTACGGAAATGGCGGGCGCGAAAAGACTGGTGACGCATCTGAAGGACCACGATATCCCCATTGCGGTCGCTTCCAGTTCCAGTCGCGAACTGTTTGAAATAAAGACCATGAACCATCCCTGGTTTTCGAAGTTCGATGCCGTCGTCACCGGCGACGACCCGGAAATCGAACATGGCAAGCCCGCACCGGATATTTTTCTCCGCGCAGCCGCGCTGATTAACGCACCGCCGCCGCGAACACTCGTCTTCGAAGATGCGCCCTCGGGCCTTGAGGCCGCGACGGCGGCTGGCATGAGAACGATCGCCATACCCGATCCGCACATGGAGCGTTCGCGCTACGATGGTGCGGTGATGGTCCTCGACAGCCTGACCGAATTCCCCCCTGCAGCATTCGGGCTCCCGGCGATGCAGCTGTGAAGTCGCCCGTATGCGGGGACCAGGTGCCACACCGCCCTATCCACATCATGATAGACTCGAAGGAAAACGGATTTCGGTGAATCATGCAGGCTAAACATCTGATCGACTGGAAGTTCTGGCAGGACGAGGATATTCGGCGTGTCCTCGAATTGTCGCGCGCGGTCAAACGCGATCGACGTACGTTCCAGGATCGAATGCAGGGAAACACGCTGGTGATGTTGTTCCAGAAGACCTCGACAAGGACGCGCGTCTCGTTCGAGGCCGGCATGACCGAACTAGGAGGGCATGCGATCAACCTCGACTGGCAGGCGACGAACTTCACGTTGAGCAAGATAAGTTTCGAGACGCGTTATCTGTGCCGCAACGCCGCCATATTAATGGCGCGGCTCAAGAGCAACGCCGATCTGGTCGAGATGGAACACGCGTCCTCGGTGCCGCTCATCAACGGCTGCTGCAATCTGTATCACCCATGCCAGGCGCTGGCCGACATGCTGACCATCGCGGAGGACCGGGACGGCGAAGTTGGGGGTGCAAGACTCACCTATATCGGCGTCTACAACAATGTGGTCAACTCTCTGGCATCCATCTCAGCGGCCCTCGGTGTTCACCTGACCCTCGTATGCCCGATAAGGAGCGATGAATCAATCGACCAGGCATCGCGGCTGCGGCTGCTGGATTTGGGTCAGCTAAAGGAAACCCTGGATGTAAAGGAAGCGGTTTCAGAGGCCGACTATGTCTATACGGATACCTGGCTCGACATGGAGTTCTTCAACGACCCGAAGTACGCCAAGGAAAAAGAACAGCGATGCCGGACCATGCTGCCCTATCAGATCAATGCTGAACTTTTGGTGAACAGCCAGGCAAAGATCATGCACGACATGCCGATCCATCCTGGCTACGAGATCTCCGAGGATATGGTGGAAGCCGATCGGTCGATCATATACGATCAGGCGGAGAACCGGCTCGAGGCCCAGAAAGCGATCATACTGCATCTGCTTCTGGGGCTTTGAGATGGTTTCTGCACTACAGACAACACGGTAAGCTGACTCTGTAAACTTTTATTTTTTGATTGCAATCGGTTCGCCGATGCCCCGCGGCAACGGCAGATCGGTCTGCGACTCCTTCATCTTCTCCAGCATTTCCAGTATCCCGCCAGGCATCGGAGAGGTTCTCCGGGTCTCCATGTCCACGTGCGCGACCAATTGCTCCGTGTAGCAGGAAAGAAACCGTTCCTCCGCATGAAACATTTCCAGCAGTACGTGCAATAGTTTCGGACTGTAGTCCATAACCCGGTAGGTGATCCTGAGCGGGTCAGCCTCGCGAACCTCCTGTTGGAAGGTGTATACGTTCTTGAGCGAGAACAGGCTGCAGTTTTCCTGGTCCAGATACGTTTCGCCCAGGCCCAATATTTCCTGCGCCTCGAAGCCTGCGTTTTCGAACGCGAGCGAATAATAGGCCACGTTCATATGTCCGTTGATATCACACCATGCCCTGAGGACACTCTGGGGCGATGTCTCGATGGGGTTCGAAATGTCGGGTGATATCATTTCCGTCTCCGTTTTGATGAATGGTGCCGGTGAGAACCTGATCGGGATTCCCGTACGCGGACAATAACAGAATTACATCCAGGCACTGCACGGAACACTGCGTGCTGTGATAAATTCCACTGAGGAACAACCTCCAAAACACAACTGTACTTTCCATTATCCAACACCACACAGGAAACCACATGAATTCAAAATGCCTTGTCGTCGCTGCGCTGATTTCCCTACCCACGATAACCGTCGGAGCTGCGGAAATCGAGTTCAACCCAGGCCAATGGGAAACCACGATGACCCGAACCAATCCGATGACGGGCGAACCGAGTACCGAGACCCGCACCGAATGTGTAAAGGAACGCAAATTCAATCCGGCCAGCATGATGCAGGGGGCCGAGGGTTGCGATCTGGTCAAGGACAGCCTCGACGGCGACACGCTGAGTTTTCAGATGGAGTGCGACATGCAGGGTGGGAAGGCCTCTATCATAGGTCAGTTCCAAACTGACGGTGAGACCGGCAAGGGCAACATGGACATGTCCGTTAACGCGGGCGGCATGAACATGAAAATGGAAATGGACTGGACTGCCCGGCGTATTGGCGACTGCTGACGAACGATTTCAGTAAACTGAAAGACTGGCCGGTCAGACGGAAACTGGAGAGCCGGGAATGACCGGCCCCCTGTTGCAGGGCGACAGTTGCTAAGAACGGATTCCGTGGCGCTGCGAGATCCCCTCATACACGAGGTTGGATACCCGTCGAATTACGTTGCCGCGTGATCTGATCCAGGAGCCATAGTTGCGCGCGCGGTTCTGCTTTTCGATGACGCCTACCAGAATGTAAGGGTAGTGTTTGCCGTTCTTGCCCCGGACAACCAGGATGCCCATGTCACCGCAAACGTGGGCCGTGCTGCCCGTCTTGTTGTAAACCTGGGTGCCTTTGGGGATAGCCGAGGCGCCGGTGAAGAGTCGATCGGGTCCGGGCAGCGCCATCAGTCGCTTGAGCTCACTTGCACCGGGAATTCCCTCTTTCCAAAGCGCATAAAGGAAGCGCGAGTAGTCGTTCACGGAGGCCTTGTTCCGGTAAGTGCGGCCACCGGCGGGAATATACTCGACGATCCGCGTGTCCTTGAAGATTTTGGGATAGTTCTGCTTCAGGATACGCTGGATGGCGGCAGGCCCTCCGACCCTCCGCATAATCCAGTTGGTCGACGTGTTGTTCGAATACTGGATCATCCTGCGCATGTGACGTCGGGTCTTGGGTCCGTAGGCCAGTCCGTCCGCCTGGGCGCGGTGAAAAAACGCCAGTGCAAAAAACGGCTTTACCAGGCTCGCTCCCTGGAACTGGACATTCTCGTTGATGCCTACGAGTTTATCTCCCGATGTAAAATCGAAAACGGACCATGCGGTACGCTCATCTCGCGCAACCCTTCCTTTAGAGCGCATTTGCTTGATGTATTTTTCAACTGCTGCCTCGAGGTCCCGGATCTCCTGGGATCTTGATGGCTGCGACAGGGATTTGGGTTGTAGTTCGGGTAGTGGCTTTGGCAGCCTGACCGATGGCGCGCCGTAGCTTGCAACCTGTACCCGCTCAGGCTCACCTACGAATGTCCAGTTCCGCGAAAGGATCGGGGACGCGGATTCAAGCCCCCGCGCGCGCAACAGCCTGGAATGCGCCCTGGCGACCCGGATTGCGCCATTGCTGTCTCCCTTGCGGTAATAGATCAGTCCGTAGAGACCGGGCTTCATCGCGATCCTGAGATTTTTTGCCACACCGGGGCCAAGCACACGGGCGACCTGCTGCCGGTATTTGTAGACGTTGCTCAGGCCACCGTGCCACAAATACGACACGTCGTAACGGGGTGCGCTGGCGAGCACAGGACCGACACTTGCCAGAATCAAACCGACAACGAGCGCAAACGCCAACACTCCCCGGCAGTAAGCCATTCGCTTCAATTTATTGTTGAGCACAGTTGGTTTCAGACACCAGTTTTCGCGTTTGGGGGGCGTATTCGTCTGTTTTTACTTCATTTTTCAATATTTGAGAAATGTTATGGCGAACCCCTTTCAGAAAAGTGGCAAAGTTATGCGCATTTGGAGAAATCGGAAAACCCAGCCCATTAGCCACCCGTCACAAGGGATTCCGGTGCAGTTCACGTGGCTCTTGCCGGTGATCAGCACCTGTTCTTCCGTATTGAAGCGGTCCTTGCCGCCGACTTCACCGACACAGGCCCCGTCGCAAGGTACCATACCTGACGCCAGATCGTAATCAAATGCGCAGGGAATCATATTCCGCAGACAGGGTAGATGGATGGAAATATTAGCCGCACATTCCGCAGCGTCCGATCAGATCGACAACACGGAGCGGATTTCCAGTGCAGAAACCGTCGCATTCCCGAAAATTACGTACAGTGCAGCTTTTGTTGATCCCTGAGCCATCTTCATGCCAATGTATACTATGTCCCCCGTCAAAGAACCCGGGGACGGCCAACCGACTGAATAAACCTGGTTGGAGGCGGGGATTCCAATCCGCAAAATTGAAATTTGATGAAATTATTGACCGTGCTCAAATGGTCGGAATTAATTCGGGTTTGATCGTGGATTTTCGTTTCACACTGATCCAAGAATAACAAACTGGAGGTAAAAATCATGGCGATAGAAGGTATCTGGACATCTGAACTCATGGGTCTGTTCGGCTGGGAGACTACGGGTATCCTGGTACTGGAAAACGGTCGCGCCATAGACGGCGGCAACCACCACTACTCGGTGGGATCCTACGAGACAACGGGTAACAAGATCCATATCTCACTGACCGTCGAGTACCACAGCACCCCGCGCACGATATTCGGCGCATCCGACAGGAACCTCCAGGTCGAGGTTGAAGGCACGGTCGAGAACGGGATCATCAACGGCAGGGCTCATCGTGCCGACAAACAGGACCAAAAAGCCATGTGCAGGTTCACGCGTCGATCGGACCTGCCGGGGAACTAAGCGCGGACAACGCGCCAGCCAAACGAGGAGAACAACGATGTCCGGAAAAAACACCAAGGCGGAACCCAAAGACGCCAAACAGAAAGAACAGCCCGCTAATACCACGGTAAAAGATGAAGAAGCGGCGAATGGTGAGAAAAAAAAGCGAAAAGTCATGCCCAACAAGGCGTACGAGAAGGAGTTGTTCCGACTGCAACTCGAACTGGTAAAGCTGCAGGAGTGGATCAAGCAAAAGGGTCTCAAGGTGGTGGTGCTGTTCGAAGGCAGGGATGCCGCCGGCAAGGGCGGCGTCATCAAGCGCATACAGCAGTATCTCAATCCCCGGATCTGCAGGGTAGAAGCGCTGCCGGCCCCCACGGAGCGCGAGACGACCCAGTGGTACTTTCAGCGTTACGTGGCAAAGCTGCCTGCCGCGGGAGAGATGGTCCTGTTCGACCGCAGCTGGTACAACCGGGCAGGCGTCGAGCGCGTGATGGGCTTTTGTACGGACGAGGAGTACCGCGAGTTCCTGCGTTCCTGCCCCGAGTTCGAGCGCATGCTGGTACGGTCTGGCATCATGCTGATCAAGTACTGGTTCTCGGTGTCCGACGACGAGCAGGAACGCCGGTTCCAGGCACGCCTGCGTATGCCCCATAAACGCTGGAAACTGAGCCCGATGGACCTCGAGTCCAGAACGAAGTGGATCGAATACTCTCGTGCCAAGGACAACATGTTCGCACACACCGACATCAAGCAGGCGCCCTGGTACGTCGTGGACGCCGATATCAAAAAGCACGCGAGGCTGAACTGCATCAGGCACCTTCTGGAGCTGATACCCTACGACGATCTGACGCCGAAATCGATCGAACTTCCGGAGCGCCGCGATTCGGAAGGTTATATCCGCCCGCCTATTACAGATCAGACCTTCGTAAAGGGCTACTATCCTTAACCCTGAGTACGGCTGTTTGAATGGCCAGGGTCTATATCACGGACTACGTAGAGGACCCGACGTTCGAGACCGATGTACTGGGAGACCTCGTATCTCCGCAGCCGGTGGAGGACGTCGAGGTGCTGCTGGTGTGGCGCCGGATGGTCGACGCGGCATTCATGGACAGGTTTCCGAAACTCAGGACGATCATCCGCTACGGTGTGGGAACCGATAACGTCGACATCGAGGAAGCCGACAGGCGCGGCATTACGGTCTGCAACACCCCGGATTACGGCATCGACGAAGTCGCGCTGACGGCGATATCCTTCCTGCTGTATTTCGATCGCGCGCTTGGACTGTATGACCATAAAGCCAGGCGCTATTCCGGTGGTGCCTGGCAGAACACGGAAAAACATCTGCGGCGCGCCGATCGTTCGACTGTGGGTTGTATAGGTGCAGGTCGCATCGGCTCCGCGTTCCTGTTGAAAGCACGCGCCCTGGGTTTCAACACCGTGTTCTACGACCCCTACAAGCCGAGCGGATACGAGAAAATCCTGGGTGCCGGACGGTCAGATTCCCTCCGCGGGATCCTGGCTGCCGCCGACTACGTCAGTATTCACGTCGTTCTGACAGAGGAGACGGCCGGCATGGTCGATCGCGACTTCGTCGACCGGATGAAACAGGGCGCGGTCCTGATCAACACTTCCAGAGGACAGGTGTTCAGCGGCCTGGACTTCCTTGTCAAACCCCTGACAACCGGCAGAATCAGAGGCGTTGCAATGGACGTACTGCCCCAGGAACCTCCACAAGGTGGTGAACTGATCGATGCCTGGCGAAGTAAAGCGGACTGGACCACCGGACGCGTGCTGATCAACCCGCACACCGCGTACTATTCCCGGGAAGCGTTCCGCGAGATGCGGACCAAGGCGGCGCAGAACGCGCTCAGGGTGCTAAATGGCGACCCGCCCCTCAATCGCATCAACTGACCCGCAGAGGATCAGCCCCCTTCTCCTGCTATAGCTAGGACGACTCTGATGGTGCGGATTTGAGCAGCCAGACGAGCACCACGGCGGCCAGAGCGGCGCCAATCAACTGGGCGGCAATGAATGCCGGGGCATCCAACGGACGGATCCCGGAAAAGGTATCCGTAAAGGATCGAGCCACTGTAACCGCTGGATTTGCGAAGCTGGTAGAGGCCGTAAACCAGTAGGCCGCAGTAATGTACAAGCCGACCATCCACGCCACCGCGTCCGGCTTCAAACGTATCCCGGCAAAAATGGTAGCGACCAGGCCAAAGGTCGCAACCACTTCCGCCAGCCACTGAGCGGGTCCGGTACGTACATGTGTAGACATCTGCAGCAACGGTTCCTCGAACATCGCGTGAGCGACCACCACGCCCGCAAGCCCGCCAATGATCTGCAACAGCACGTAAGCCAAAGCCGTGGATGCATCAATTTCTTTCCTGATCCAGAATGCAAGAGTAACCGCGGGATTGAAGTGTGCGCCCGATACAGGACCGAGCGCGGTGATCAAAACCACAAGTATCGCGCCAGTGGGAATGGTGTTACCCAGCAGCGCTATTGCCACGTTTCCACCGGCCAGTCGTTCCGCCATGATGCCGGAACCAACCACGGTCGCCAGAAGCAAGGCCGTACCTATGGCTTCCGCTGACAGCCGCCGTGGCAGATCGAAAATGAGATTGGGCATGGACCCATGCTCCCCCGGTTGAAATGCCGGTCTTATATCACAGGATGGCGGGGGCGGGTATGAATGAATGGAGTTCCGGACTACTGCCCCGGATTCGAATTCAACCGGAAGGTATAAAATGCATCTACTTCACATCGAGGACGTTGACGTAGTAAACAAGCTCCTCGCCGGCTAACGGGTGGTTGTAGTCGAGGACTGCAACCTCACCGGTGATTTCTCTCACCTCTACTCGCTGCTTCTCACCCTGCGGATTCTCGGCCACAATCGCCGCGCCGGGGGTACGGGCACCCTCTGGCAGGCGGTCCAGGGGTACTTCCACGAAGAGGTCTTCATCGATCGTACCGAACGCTTCCCCGGCGCTGAGTCTGATCATGCCGGAATCCCCCGCCTTACGCCCCCGCAGCGCCCTGTCGAGCGCGGGCAGAACCTGGTTTCCTCCCGCCTCGTAGACGATGGGGTCCTTACCGACGTTGCTGGTCACAAGTGTACCGTCGCCCAGTTCCACTCTGTACTCGATGTAGACGATACTGCCTTCGACAATCGGCAAACCCTCCTGGGGCGTTGCGGAATAAACAACAAGAAGGCCCAGGACCGCCGCCAGCGCACGCCACCGCCTTATGCTGAGGCGGGCTGCCGTCATTATCGAAAACTTGCCAGGGATCAAGGTGAGCCGTCCAGATTCGAATCGTATTTCAGACCGGGGTAAACATTAGGCTATCACAGCAACTGCACTGGCTGAAGGTTTATAATCCGATGTTGTGAAAGCCATGCTGCTGAAAGAACTTGGACCCATCGGGGCCGATTCGGAACCGCTTGAGCTATGCGAACTCCCGGAACCCATCCCCGGCAAATGGGAGGTCAGACTCAGGGTTCGAACCTGTGGTGTGTGCCACACTGAACTCGATGAAATCGAAGGGCGGACGCCGCCGCCGCGACTGCCGGTCATACCGGGTCATGAAGTGGTCGGTACCGTCGATGCGCTGGGGCCAGGTGCCACGCGTTTCGAAATCGGGGATCGATTGGGTGTCGGCTGGATTCACAGTTCATCCGGGACACTGACTGAAAACATCGACGACGCATTCATCGCTACCGGCAGGGATGTCGATGGAGGATACGCTGAGTACATGACAGTCCCGGAAAGGTATGCACACCCCATTCCGGAACAGTTCTCGGACGAGCAGGCAGCGCCACTGCTGTGTGCAGGTGGAGTCGGCTACCGTGCACTCAAGCTGAGCGGAATCGGCAACCGCCAGCAGCTCGGGCTCACCGGATTCGGAGGATCGGCACATCTGGTGCTGCAATTGGTGAGGTATTTGTACCCGGATACCGGGGTCCACGTTTTTGCCCGGGACGAGGCCTCACGGGCATTCGCCCGATCCCTCGGAGCAGCCTGGTCCGGTGATACCACGGAGCGCGCTCCGGTCCTGCTGGATGCGGTGATCGACACCACCCCAGCGTGGAAACCCGTCGTGGAGGCGTTGCCCAACCTGCGACCGGGGGGACGTCTGGTAATCAACGCGATCCGCAAGGAAGATGGCGACAAGGGATATCTCGAAAACATCTCATACGAAACCCACCTGTGGATGGAGAAAGAGATCAAGACCGTGGCCAATGTGACCGCTGCCGACATCGCTGAATTCCTGCCGCTGGCGGCGGCGGTCCCGTTACGACCGGAGGTCCAGATCTATGATCTGGAGGAAGCGAATACCGCCTTGTGCGAACTCAAGGCAGGCAGGATCAGGGGAGCCAAGGTGCTGAAAATATGAAATCACGATTGTCACGGGCACTCGACGAAGCGACGTCACGCTACCGGGACGCTACGCCACGAAGCCTGGCCCGGTACGAACAGTCGTGCCGCGTAATGCCGGGAGGAAACACAAGGTCGATACTGCACTACGATCCCTACCCCGTCACCATCACCCGGGGTCAGGGCGCCACCATCTGGGATGTAGACGAGAAGCGGTACACCGATTTTCTCGGCGAGTATTCCGCCGGGCTGTACGGACATTCCAATCCCCGTATCTCCGCGGCGATCAAGAACGTACTCGACCAGGGTATTGTCTTGTGTGCACCCAACCAGTACGAATCCGAGCTGGCCGATATCATCTGCACACGCTTTCCTTCGTGTGATCAAATCAGGTTCTGTAACTCCGGCACCGAGGCCAATCTTCTTGCCATCAGCGCGGCACGGACCTACACCGGGCGCAGCTCGATCATGGTCTTCAACGGGGCCTACCACGGCAGTGTGTTTTACTTTGGGGAGCACCCGAGCCGGATCAACGCACCTTTCGATTTCATCGTCGGGCCATACAATGATCCCGAGGCCTGTGTCGATCTGATCCACGAGCACCAGCAGGATCTTGCCGCGATCCTGGTCGAACCACTGCAGGGGAGTGGCGGTTGCATCCCGGGGAGCAGAGATTTTCTTCAAACCCTGCGCGAGATAGCGGATCAGAGCGGCGCCCTATTGATTTTCGACGAGGTGATGACCTCACGATTGTCACCCGGGGGGCTGCAAGCAGCACTGGGCATCACTCCGGACATGACGACCTTCGGAAAATACCTGGGCGGCGGCCTCTCCTGCGGTGCATTTGGCGGGCAAAAGGAAATCATGGCGCAGTTCGATCCGCGACGCCCGGACGCACTCGTCCACGCCGGCACGTTCAACAACAATGTCCTGACCATGGTCGCCGGGCTAACCGGACTACGCGATATCTACACCGAACGGGTCGCCATCGACCACAACCGTGCCGGCGAGGACTTCAGGGACGCGCTGCACCTCATCATCGCAGAGCACGATCTGCCAATGCGCGTATCCGGCGTCGGATCGCTGCTGTGTCTCCATTTCCAGCGCCGGCCCCTGCAAAGCATCAGGGACATCCGTTCGGATCCCCGGCTTCGAAAACTGTTTCAGCTTGAGATGCTGCTGTCCGGAATATACATAGCCCATCGAGGGTACATGAGCCTCTCGCTCGCTCTTGATGCACAGGACTACCTGAAATTTATCACGGTGTTCAAAAATTTCCTGGA
>Ga0316187_10004998_pt1 | contig 11479 bp, 18 predicted proteins | sample CroRivburrow1_MG_FD_204927 | JGI IMG/M metagenome (GOLD analysis project Ga0316187, IMG submission 204927) | Coastal sediment microbial communities from Maine, United States - Cross River worm burrow 1 | ecosystem: Environmental > Aquatic > Marine > Coastal > Sediment | place: USA: Maine...
CAGGCAGGATGGAAGATAGTTATTCGCGGTAAAGAATGAACACCCTATTACCAACACAAAATGAGGATAAATTAATGTCAAACGAAGGCTATCATGAACCAGTCAATGAACTTTCAGACGAGACAAGAGATATGCATAGAGCGATTACATCGTTAATGGAGGAATTAGAAGCAGTTGACTGGTATAACCAGCGAGTAGATACGTGTAAAGATAGTGAGCTAAAGGCAATACTTGCCCACAATCGTGATGAAGAAAAAGAACATGCCGCGATGGTGCTTGAATGGATTCGCCGTAAAGACCCCTCGTTTGACAGCGAATTAAAGGATTACTTGTTTACCGATAAACCAATTGCTCATGAGTAAGAGTCGCCCGGCAAACGCATGCAGTCGGACAAAGTGCCCGCTACACGATCACTTTGCCGCTGATGCGAAGCGTTAGGCAACAAGCGGAGATCTGTATAGTGTCACAGTCAAAACAGAGACAAATCCTGGGGCTTATCGGTTGGCTCGTTGTGAGCTTTGCCGCTTCTGCCGTTGGAGCTTTTGCATCAATGCAGGCGAAGTCTTTTTACAGCCAGCTAGCCCAGCCTGCCTGGGCACCGCCTCCATGGATTTTCGGGCCAGTCTGGACAGTTCTGTATGTCATGATGGCTCTCGCCGCATGGCTGGTATGGCGCTCCGGAGGATTCCGCACCAATCGCATCGCGCTCTCGTTATTTCTAGTGCAACTCGCACTGAACGCCCTCTGGAGCTGGGTCTTCTTTGCCTGGCATTTCGGTGCCCTGGCATTTGCCGACATCGTGTTGCTTTGGGTCCTTATTGTTGCCACCCTTGTTTTTTTCTGGCGCGTGCGTCCTCTAGCCGGCGCTCTCCTCATTCCGTACCTGCTATGGGTCAGTTTCGCATCTGCACTCAACTACGCTTTATGGCAGCTCAACCCCCAGGTTTTAGGTTAGTGGCGTGCTGCCTGAAAATCAGGACAACAAGGACCCCGCGCCAACGCACTCGCGCATGCTAGCTGTGACGTTAGGCATACAAATATGGGATCTAACGAAAAAATCGGGCATCGGTTAGGAAGGCATCAAGCACATGCCATAGAAACACATTAATTGATCTTTGGGGCAAGATGAAAAACTATTGATAATGAATCTTTTATAAACCTTATGTATTGGAAAATTATTACAACACTATGACTATGAAGCTTATACAAAAACGCTTTTTTAAAGGCACCAGGGAATTCGAAATCATCGATGATGCCGTATATGTGCGGATGAAAGGGCTGCTAAAAGAGGAAAAGTCGACTGTGGGTCTATCGATACTAAACCCTGAACCGGTGGTGTCCGGGTCTGAGCTGGAGTTTCATGGACGAACCAAGCGTGAGCCTCTGCTATCACTGTTAATAAATAATCCCAATGCTGAGAAATTTAATACCTTTGTCGATGCGCTGAAGCAAAGAGTCCTGGGAGAGGGCAACGCCTATGAAGGAGTTGAGGAAGTATCCCCTGAAACTTCACGGTCTGAAGCCCTTGGTTGGAATGTGTATGAGGAACCACCGGACTTCGAGGAAGATGACGAGACGCGAGAGAGATTTAGCCATCAGGCTGTCAATGCAGAAAGACTGGATAATGATATCGCCATGCTGAAAACCTATCTGGATGAGGATGAGATCAGGCCCTTGCTCGTTTCTCTTAAAACACTCAAAAAGCAACCTCAAGACGAAGAGGCTTTTCAGAAGATGGTGGATGCCTTCAACGATCTGGGTATCATTCAAGGCGCGGTATTGACCTATGCGCCTTATCTCAAAGTTCTGCTATCTGAATCCATTCGATTATAAATAAAGAGAAATTAGGCTAAAAAAGAATAAATACCTAATAATCACATCAACGCCGACAGCCAAAACCTGCGGCCTGATAAAGCAAGGGCTTTGGTATGACTGCCGGTTATGTAGGTTTCATGGATAGAAAGAAGCTTTATCATTTATGGTATCAATACGAAAAAATCGGATAATTACATTACTTAAAGGTATTGAAACCGGGGAGCCGTCTTCGGTCGAGGTTATAAATCCCGAAAAGTATATTCAACACAACCCTCAAACTAACGAAGGTCGAGAAGGTTTAGCCAGGCTCTTTAAGCGACTGTCGTTGACTTCTCCTCGAGTAAACATTGTTCGAATATTTGAAGATGGTGACTATGTTTTTGCGCATACTGAATATGATTTTGCTCATTCAAATATTGGTTTTGAAGTATTTAGGTTCGAAGATGATATGACCGTAGAGCATTGGGACAATATCCAGTTGAGGCAAGGCCCAAATGGTTCAACTCACTCTATGTTGAGTGGCCCGACTGAGGTAAGCGATCTCGATAGTACTGACGAAAATCGACAGATCGTAGGTTCTTTCGTTGATGAGATTCTCATAAACACCAGGTTTTCAAAGATCGAAACCTACATAAGTAAAGAGCAGTTTACGCAACATAACCCTTCTATGGTTGATGGGAATACGGCGATAATCGACGCATTGAAAGATAGTTGCGATAAAGGAATTCGGCTGAATTACGAAAAAAACTACAAAATTTTAGCTGAAGGAAATTTTGTACTATCTGTGTGCGAAGGGTATTTTAATGAAGTCCATTCGGCGATCTATGATTTATACCGTGTCGATAGAGGGAAACTCGTCGAACACTGGGATACAATCGAAGCGATCCCTCCACAAAGTGAATGGAAAAATGATAATGGTAAGTTTTAAATAAAATATGAGAAAAATTCCTAACAATTGCATTGTGCCGGGGCTGCCAACCGTGCCGCTTATTAAAATGTTAGGCGCCACTTGAGATAGCTTATGATCGATTTTTTGGCAACGTTTATCTTCTTTTTTGCGGTGATCGACCCTATTGGCACGATACCTGTTTTTATCGCGGTTACCCGCCAATTCGATGAGCACACTAAAAGAGGAATAGCAGTTAAAGCTACACTCGCTGCAGCAGGAATTCTCTTGTTCTTCGTTGTGGCCGGTGAAGTCATCCTTACTGCAATGGCGATTCCACTTTCGGCATTTCAGATTGCCGGGGGTATTGTGTTGTTTCTATTTGCTCTTTCAATGATTTTCGGTGAGAGCAAGCCTGAACAAGAAGTTAAATTGGCGGTAAGCGGTAGTGAAACTGCCATTTTTCCGCTTGCAGTTCCGTCTATTGCTGGACCAGGTGCAATACTGGCGGCAGTTTTGATGACTGAGAATGCTCGTTTCGGCCTTATTGAGCAGGCTCAGACTGCAGCAGTGATACTTGCGGTGTTACTGATCGTTCTTCTACTCATGCTTGGAGCGAGCTGGATTTACCGCTTTATTGGCAGCAGTGGAGCTAGCATTGTCAGTCGGGTAATGGGCTTGATCCTTGCCTCTGTTGCAACCGCAAATGTATTGGTCGGAATTAAGGAATACTTTTCATTGTGAAGTACGAAATTTCATCTAACAAGTGCAAGCAGTCTGACGCCCAATACGCAGCGTGGTATTACCGTAGTTGTTGCAGGCTTTATGAAATCGATGGAGTCAGACACTAATGATCTTAGTGCGCTTTTTATTCAACTTAGTCGAACAACACATCACCGGTTGTTTTTCTTTTCATCTGTGTTGTGGTAGGTAGAGTGACGCTAATTACTTCCCTGGTTTGGAACTTGCGATGAATGATGAGATTAATTACCAGAATAACCCTCTGCATGGCGTTGGTTTAAAACAACTTTTGACTGAAGTCGTCAATCACTATGGGTTCAATATTCTTTATGCCTATTTGAATATCAATTGTTTTAAGAACAATCCTGGTATTGAATCCAGTGTGAGGTTTCTTAAAAAAACGGACTGGGCGCGTGAAAAAGTTGAAGCTTTCTATTTATATGAATTTAAGAACTTACCTAGAGCGTCAGACGAGCAGTTTGAATTATCGCCCAGGGACCGCATTGTGCCTGAAGGGCAAAAACCGGGTGAGCCTGCGGAATTAAGTCTGGAAGATGCTGAGCGTTTGCGCGAAAAACGTGCGAAGAAATCAGCTGCGTATGATTCGGGCTCGGGTAAAAATTTTGGTGCTCAAAGAGGTGGCAGGTATAGTGAAAATCGGAACAGTGGACGCGAATCGTTGAAATCTCCAAAGCCATCTACCAAGAGTGGATCAGATCCATGGGCTAAGTGGAGAAAGTGAATCAGTTTTAAAGTTTGCAGGTGTGGTGTGGCAACTAGTAACCAGTTCTTCAGCTAGCACTTATCAAGTGATTCAGAGTCCGGTGTAAAAAACGTTGCGCCTTTAAAATCAATCGTTGGTTTTATGCTGCATGTAGATGCATAGCATAAATTATAAATCTGGAGGAGTACTTGAAATGAATAATACTAATGTTACAGCCTTTAAAGACTTACAATTCGCACCCCTGGCAGAGGGAAGCCCTGTTGAAGTAGCTATGCTATGGGGCGATCCAGAAACAGGCCCTGCTGCAGTTATGGTTCGGTTTCCAGAAGGATACCAGGAACCCTGGCATAGCCATTCAGCAACTTATCACTCAGTGCTTATAAAAGGTGATTTTCAAACACGCAGCAAAGATGCAGATGGTACTACTGTATCAGAAGTCTATGGTCCGGGATCATACGCGGTTCAACCTGGAGGAGCCGTTCATGCAGAAATTAATGCTGGATCCGGCGAATTAGTTGCACTGGTATATTTTGATGGGCCGGTTGATTTTGCTTTAGATGAGTGACTGCGTCGCGCATCCTGGCTATTACACAACATATGGCATTTCATCTGCTGGGATAAAAAGATTCGACGCGCCGTATCCTATACCGCTTGAGAATTCTGATGGATGGATGGTTCAATAGCTTGATGCGCGGATTTTTCGGCGTGTTAGCGGGCAAGTGTTATGTGCTGATGCACTCAATGATCCAAAGTATTGGCGAGAGTCATATTAAAAATGATTGCTAATAAAACGTTAAACCAGATCGGCGTAAAAGTATGCCTCCTGACTAACTGTAACGTTATGTGTCAATAAGGATAAAAATTATTCTATGGACTGGAAAATATTTATTACAATTTTCGCATCAGTATTTATAGCGGAGCTAGGAGATAAAACCCAACTAGCAACCATGTTATTTGCTACTGACAAAGATGTAAGCAAATACACTGTTTTTTTTGCTGCATCTGCTGCTTTAATCGTTGCATCGGCACTAGGTGTGTTAGCCGGAAGCCTTTTTTCTGAATACATTAATGAGAAATATTTGCATTACATCGCGGGTCTTGGTTTTATCATGATAGGTGCTTTTACTTTATACAATGCCTAGATAATATAAAAAGGCAACTAAGATCGCCCTTAAAAAGCACCCTGGACGCCGCGCACTTTTTTAGAACGTTATGCCGACATTAAGCAGTAGAGGATTTCCGAGATGAAACTAGGTTTAGTCATTTATTCAAACGATCCTGAAACAGTATGGAATGCGTTTAGACTGGGAATATTTTCTTTAAAAAAAGAAGATCAAGTGAAAGTATTTTTATTAGCAAAAGGGGTCGAATGTGAGTCTTTGGACACTGATAAATTTAACGTTACAAATGAAATGAGTGAATTTATTCGATCAGGCGGAGAAATACTCGCTTGCGGTACGTGCCTCAAAATCAGGCAATCTGAAGGTTCTGATATATGTCCCTTATCAACAATGGCTGATTTATACGAAGTTATTCAGGTATCTGACAAGTTGTTAACATTTTAAGCATAACAACGCACTTGCCTTTGTGAGCGCTTCTATTGGTAAACTCGCTACTAATCTCAGAACAATATTTTGTTCTTTTGACGAATGCTTAGAATCATTTGGCCTGGTGGTGATCTGAAGAAAGCAACGACATGAATAATTAAAGATTGAAATCATTAAAACATTTACTAGATACCAACCTGGTTTGGGCTGAATCAGCTAAGTAAAAAGACCCGAAATTTTTCACGCGACTATCAACTTAGAACCTGGCGAGGTGTTTGTACATCGTAACATTGCAAATGTTGTAGTGCATACATATCTGAATTGCCTTTCAGTAATACAGTTTGCTGGTGAAATCCTAAAAGTTAAACATATTATACTTTGTGGTCATATGGCTGTGGTGGTATCAAAGCCGCATTGGAAAACCAGGAGCATGGTCTGATAGATAACTGGTTACGACACGTAAAAGATGTTATTCGCTTCAATGCGCGATTGTTTGAAGGGTTTGAACATGACAGGAAACTGGGTTTGCTTTGTGAGTTCAATGTAAAAGAGCAAGTTAAAAATATATGCAATACTACTGTTGTCAAGAATGTCTGGAAACAGGGAAAGACCTTACTGTACACGGCTGCATCTACAGTATTGAAAATGGTGTTCTAAAAGATTTAGATACCGGCTTTACGTCAGAAGACATATAAAATATCGCTTTATCAGAATGTACTTCTGCTACGCTTCAGAGAGCCGGGAAGTCAGATTGTTATTCCAATATGCGGAGAAAAGATGTGGACTTTTATAACGATCCTTTAAAAGTCGATGAATATGAAAAAATCTGCGAAGGGTACGACGGCACAGAACTATATAAAGTGTTAGATCAGTATCTTGCGGAACAATCTACCTTGCTAGAAATAGGTAGCGGTCCTGGTAATGATATTAATTATTTGCTTAAGAAATACTTAGTTACGGGTTCAGATTTATCCGATGAATTTCTTGCTAGATGTAAAAAAAGATTTCCAGGTATCCCTTTTGTACAGTTAGATGCGGTATCAATCAATATAGATAAAAAATTTGATTGTGTGTATTCAAATAAGGTGTTGCATCACTTGACTATGGAGCAATTAGAAAAGTCATTTAAACGACAACAAAAAGTGATTCAAGAAAATGGCATATTTGCACATACATTTTGGTTAGGAGATAAAGAATTTACAATGGAGGGTATGTTGTTCATGTTTCATGATCGAGAACGGTTAATCAGCCTGGTTGCTAAATATTTTACGATTCTCGATACCCATGACTATGAAGAATTCGAAGAAGGTGACTCAATTTTTGTTATCGCTCAAAACTGTGCGGAAAATTACGGCTAATAATCTACATCAGCGGATGGGCCTATAACATGCTGATCGACCGGGGCGTTAGATGTCGACGGTATTGATTAAATCTATATGTTTAATATTAGGAACTTACACAACATTGATTCTTATTGGAATAATTCCTGTAATTATTTTCTGGATAATAAGTATTATTCTTTTTATAGTTTCCCGGCTCTCAAATAAAATTAAATTATTCTCAGAATGGTCGTTACTCCAGTTCTTATTAACATTAAGTGTTGCCCTGGGAATACCATATTTACTTTTGTTAGCAAGTCCCGGATTCTGAAAGTAGGCTAACAATTAAACAAACCAAGCAGAAATAAGTGAGTGAAAAATAATATTTAATTCTATTACCATCACCCAGGAAGACGAACTCACAGATCATCAGCAATTGCATTAAGGGCAGGCTAGTAATGAATCTATTCGTATACGGCACATTAATGGATGCAGACATCATGGGTCGAGTTACAGGCTCTGCATACCAGTCTCAGGAAGCTACTCTTCAAGAGTATAGTCGCAGGACTGTGCGCGGAGAGGTCTATCCCGCGATAATTAAGCAGTGTGGGTGTTCCGTAGATGGAGTTGTTTATTTCAATATTTCGCTGGTTGATATTGAACGTCTCGACAAGTTTGAAGGGTCTCTTTACGAAAGAATTGAGGTAGAAGTGATTTTCAATAATGGTGAGCGAGTGAGCTCACAGACTTACGTCATATCGACAAAATCTGCTCATCAACTGTCTAATGACAACTGGAGTTATGATAACTTTCTGGCTAAACACAAGAATCAATTTCAAAATGGCTACTATGGGTACGATGAGCTGGAGTCAAGCTGATGAATCACTGTATTCACTCAGCACGAGGAAACCGGGAGACTGCAAACACGGTGAGACGGGAGCCAAACTATGTCTATATGGATAACAGTAATAATTAACTAAAAGGAGAGCTGATGTCACAGTTCACAGATGTAACCGTTATTAAAGAGGCCAGTATTTATTTTGATGGTAAAGTTACCAGCCGGACTGTCTTGTTTGCGGATGGGTCTCGTAAAACACTCGGGATAATGATGCCAGGAGAATACCAGTTTAATACTGATGAGAAAGAGATTATGGAAATCATTTCTGGTGAGCTTGATGTATTAATAGCCGATTCAGAAGGATGGAAAGTGATCAGGGGTGGAGATGTGTTTGAAGTTCCTGCCAGGTCGCAATTCAGTCTAAACGTCAAAAGCCTCACTGATTACTGCTGTTCTTACATTATTAATGACTAGAAACTTTCAGCTGGTTCCAGAATTAAAGGCTCAATGCAACGATAACTGAACGATATATGGGATCAATAGCCGCAGTTTTCCAGGCATCTGTTCAATATTTTGGCTTGGCATTAAACGCGTATTTGAAGAAAGAACAAAAGCAGTCATGCAATTCATTTCAGTTGGCAGGTAGCATGTAACAAGTTGTCATAATATCTAACTGTATATCATCAAAGGAGAAAATCATGGAACTCGGTGCGTTTTCAGTCAGCCTGGCGGTCAAAAACATTGATGCATCAAGGGCTTTCTATGAAAAATTCGGCTTCAAGGTGATTGCTGGAGATGCTTCACAGAACTGGCTAATTCTAAGAAACAACAATCATACAATCGGCCTCTTTCAGGACATGCTTGATAAAAACACCCTGACTTTTAATCCTGGCTGGGATGACAATGCAATGCCTGTTGATACTTTCACTGATGTCCGTGATCTACAACGACAGTTAAAATCTCTAGGGGTGGTACTGTTGGTGGAAGCAGATGAGGAAAGTAGCGGGCCGGCAAGTTTTATCGCAATTGACCCCGACGGTAATCCAGTTCTTGTCGATCAGCATGTATAGTTCAGGAATTCATACTTCTGGGTCAGACGGCAGTTCCGCTATTTTTTATTATAGAAGGTTTGCCTGATGGTAAGTTTTATTGAGGATATAGGAGAACAAATGAGTGATATTGACGTGCCAAACACGGCAACTGGTGTACAGCTAGTAAATGATATTGCAGATGTGCCTGCGGCAGTTGGTCCTTATTCCCAGCTTACTATTGCAGGCGATACAGTTTATCTTTCTGGCCAGTTGCCGATTGATCCTACAACAGGGAATTTAATTGGCGGCACGATCGAAGAGCAAACTGAGCAGGTATTTAATAACATCGAAGCAGTGTTAAAAGGTGTGAACCTGGGATTAACTGATATTGCCCGCCTCAGTGTGTATCTTACTGACATGAGTACATTTGACAATATGAACGCCGTTTATGCGAAAAGGCTCGGTGAACATAAGCCATCTCGAGAAACCATTGGAATTACTGCACTTGCATTAGGTGCAGCCATAGAAATAACTGTTACAGCCTATAAAAGTAAAGATTAATGGTCCTGGCACATCAGGATTAGACGATGGCTTCATTGTCTAATTCGACAGCAATAATAATTATATTTTGACAAACTATTTGAAGGTGAACGTATGCCACACTTACAATTTGAAATAAATAAGGCACTAACAGACCCTGAAAAGATTGCTTTATCCGAGCAGGTGCGGCTGATATTTTCCGATGTTATGGATACAGGAATCGACCATATTAGTATTTCCATTCGTGAATTCGGAATCCATAATTTGTCACTCGGTCGCGTCAAGCAACCAGAAAAAGGAATAGTTCTGGTGAATGCGGATATCAGGGAGGGTCGGACACTGCAGCAACGGAGAGCCCTGACCATTGAGTTCATGCAACTCATTAACACATCTTTAAATATTCCCAAACAACATATCTACATCACTCTCACTGAGCATAAGGGGGAGGATTTTCATCTGATTGAAAGGTATCTGACAAGTTGGAAGAAGGGTGAAGACCCACTTGCCAATTAAGCAGGTGGTTGTATCAGCTTACAAAATTGCAATTACAAAGCATCCGCCAGGGCAGAGAAAATTTAGCAGTGCCAGGCATTATTCAGACTAAGTATAAAAAAGGATTCTACATGCAAGCATACAGAGGAAGCTGTCATTGCGGAGCAATATCATTCTCTTTTGAGCACGAATCAATTGATAAAGGATTAAGGTGTAATTGCTCTATCTGCCGACGCAAAGGTGCTGTTATGTCAGCGTTTACTATTCAACCTGAGTCATTCAGTTATCAAGCAGAGAATGGCATGCTGTGTCTCTATCAGTTTGATACAAATATAGCGAAACATTATTTTTGTAAGAATTGCGGTATTTATCCATTTCATCAGACATTGAGAAAACCGGGTCAGTATCGCGTTAATCTTGGCTGCATTGATGAAGTTGATACAACTGCAATCAGCATAGAGTTATTTGATGGGAAATCTATTTAGTGAATATCGAATAGTAAAATATCGGGTTCTGCGTCATGGCAATGAATGGGCCCTAATTTCATTAGATTATGAAAATGAATATGAGAATTATATATATCAATCATTGGCATATGCGAAGAGCAAAAGATAAACCAGCATCTTCAAAAAATAACTGGATCTAAAGATAATATATTTGAAAGGAGACACATAGATGGCGCAATACATTATTGCTTACCTGGGTGGCAATCAGCCATCTAGCGCAGAGGAAGGCAAGCAGCATTTTGAAAAATATAAAGAATGGTTATCTTCATTAGGCGAGTCAGCAGTCAGCCCCGCTAATCCGCTTAAGAACACGAGCACAGTTAATCCTGACGGCTCTGTTAGTAGCGGCAGCATATCATCTATGTCTGGATTCACTATTATAGAATCTGAAACTATGGAGAGGGCACTGGAGGTAGCAAAAGCTTGCCCCTTTCTCGAAATTGGCGGTTCACTCGAAGTGTCAGAATTGATGCAGATGCCTGGTTAAGATGAATATGAAAGCAAAACCGGCAAAGTATTCTGTTTATGTTAAATAATTTGTAGCTGGAAGAGACTGAATAATGACTCTGTATGAGTTGGTACGGTCAATTAATGGAAACAATATAATTTGTATCTTTTTATATATGATGTTCAGTCCTGGCCGCATTAAACAAGCCAAAGTATCACAATTTATGATCACTCGATGAATAATCCAGGCTTCCCACCGCTGCGGCTTTCATGGCTGGTCTGGGGCCTGGGTGCGCTGTTCTACGTTATCGCGTTCTTTCAACGTGTCGCTCCGGCAGTCCTCACCACGGAGCTAATGTCTGATTTTGCTCTTACCGCCACTACTCTGGGTAATTTATCCGCCTTTTATTTCTACAGTTATGTCGCCATGCAGGTTCCCACCGGGTTACTTGCAGACCACTGGGGCCCGAGACGGTTACTAACGCTGGGTGCTGCAGTCGCCGGACTGGGTACGCTAATGTTTGGCATGGCTCCAGATGCACTGTGGGCAAATGCTGGCAGGTTGCTTATAGGAGGTTCGGTGGCTGTAGCCT
>Ga0316187_10004999_pt1 | contig 11477 bp, 5 predicted proteins | sample CroRivburrow1_MG_FD_204927 | JGI IMG/M metagenome (GOLD analysis project Ga0316187, IMG submission 204927) | Coastal sediment microbial communities from Maine, United States - Cross River worm burrow 1 | ecosystem: Environmental > Aquatic > Marine > Coastal > Sediment | place: USA: Maine...
CGCCGTCATGCTGGCTTGGGGAACAGTGGCCGCGCATGCCATACGCATTGCACGCTCCAATCCCATCATGGCGTTACGCTATGAGTAGGTGATATCCATAACTGCTTCTGTCTGTAAAATACCCTACAAGGTAGGACAGGAGAACCTACATGGACAGGCAGGTCGACATCAAGCGGCTAAGCGACCAGCTGGCGTCGATTTGCGAGCGCGCCCGCAAGCTTGAGTCCGACTTTTCCGATGAGCTCAGTGCCGTTCATCCCGAATTCCGTGACAGCGCCAGGAACCTGGTGCACTACCTGGCCTTGCGCCAGTCCGATGTGAGTGAACTTCAAGATGGCCTTTCCGACCTCGGCCTTTCCTCTTTGGAACGGGTCGAACGCGACGTAATGGGATCGCTGCGCGCCGTATGGTCGGCCCTGCAACAGCTAACTGGCGGTACGAACAAGGACGCCGGCCTGGAAGGGGCATCACTGCCACTTTCCGGCGCACCGGCCGATGCACACAAGACAGCCATCCTCGGAGACCGCCCTGAGGGCCGTGATGTGAGCATCATGGTGACATTACCGACGGAGGCCGGGCAAAGCCGCGAGCTGGTGTCGGAAATGATAGCTGCCGGAATGAACATCGCCCGGGTCAACTGTGCGCACGACGCCGCTACGTGCTGGGAGACCATGATCGAAAACGTGAGGGCAGCGAGCGCCGAGGCCGGCAATGACTGCAAAGTCATTATGGATCTGGCGGGTCCGAAACTTCGCACGGGTGAACTTCGCCCGGGTCCTCGCGTGCTACACCTGCGGCCACGGCGAGACCCACTGGGCCGCGTGATCGCGCCGCGACGCATTCGGTTCATGCCCGATGACATACCACAACGTGGCACAAAGGCGGCCGTTATTCCGGTACCGCGCGAATGCGTTGAATACGCCGAACCAGGCGACGAGATCCGCTTCAAGGATACGCGTGGCAAGAAACGGCGCCTGACTATCGTCAGCAAAGATGAAAAAGGCCTGTTGCTCGACACCTACAAGGGCGCTTACATCGCCACGGGAAGCAAGTTTCGGCTGATAAGACGAGATACTGGCGAGACACTCGTGTACCGCATTGGCGAACTGGCGCCGGTTGAACAGCCCATATTGCTGCGCGAGGGAGACACGCTGATTCTCCATCGCAGCAACGTTCCGGGGGCGCCGGCGAAAGAAGACGCGGACGGCAACGTCACTGCTGCTGCGCATATTGCCTGCCAGCAGCCAGAAGTTTTCGAATTCGTTGCACCGGGCGATCCGATTTCACTCAACGATGGAAAAATTTCGGGCAACGTGCGCTCCGTAAGTGACGAAGAGCTCGAGGTACAGATAACCAAGGCCAAACCAACCGGTAGCAATCTGCGTGGCAATCGCGGCATCAACTTCCCTGGCAGCGACATACGATTGCCCGGTCTTACTGCAGCGGACAAGAAGAATCTCCGCTTTGTTATTGAGCATGCGGACGCTGTGTGTCTTTCGTTTGTTCGCGAGCCCGCGGATATCCTGCTGCTACAGGAAGAGCTTGAGCAATTTTCCAAAAAGCATCTCGGCGTCGTCATAAAGATAGAGACCAAACGCGGCTTCAAGAATTTGCCGCGCCTGATACTAACCGCGATGCGCAGCTATCCGGCCGCCATCATGATTGCTCGCGGTGACCTCGCCGTCGAGTGCGGCTGGGAGCGACTCGCCGAGCTGCAGGAAGAAATACTCTGGTTTTGCGAAGCCGCGCAGATGCCGGTGATGTGGGCGACACAGGTCCTGGAGCAAGAAGCGAAGAAGGGGCAGCCGTCTCGCGCCGAGATCAGCGACGCCGCGCTGTCACAGCGGGCTGACTGCGTGATGCTCAACAAGGGGCCGCATATTCTCGCGGCCATCCGCATGCTTGACGATATTCTGCGCCGAATGCAGAAACATCAGTTCAAGAAGACTGCCCGCATGAGAAAGCTCAGCGTCTCCGACAGCCAATAGAAAAATTAAGGGTCGAACCGAGGTTTCCGGGGAAGCCTCGGTTCGACTCCGTTGCCGCGATTTCCTTGGCTAAAAACTCCAGCCCAGCGTCAGGCTGTAAACCAGCGGGTCGATCTCAACTTCTTCGACCGCAACTCCATCCAGCTTGGCGTCGGTGTTGATATCGATCCAGCGCACATCGAAGTTAACGAACATCCGGTCAGAAACATCGAAATCGGCTCCAAGTTGTGCAGCAAAGCCGACAGAGTCGTCCAGCTTAAGACTCAGTCCCGACAACGGGCCCTCCGTTTTTTCGTCGAAAAACAGCGTGTAGTTCAGACCTGCACCAACATACGGCTTGAAAGCACCTCCGGTGTCAAAATGGTATTGCAGACTGAAGGTCGGTGGAAGATGTTTTACCTCACCAACCTTGGTGCCGTCCGCGGCAAGCTTTATGTCGTGAGAAAATGGTGACGCGGCAAGGACCTCAAAACCGACGTTCGGAGTAAAAAAGTAGGTACCGTTGAACACCAGCGCGGTGCCGCTGTCTACCGAAGCCACCTCGCCATTGTTGGACTTCGGGTCGACATTGCCGACGCCGACACGCAACAACCAGTCGCCCTTCTCATAGGCATTGGCTGTGGAACTGAATATGACCACTGCAGCTGTCGCCGCAATAACAAGAGTGCGATGTAAAGTTTTCATCTGAGTTGCTCCAAAACGCAAGTAATCTTCGAGCCAGACCCGGCTCGATCAAGCGAATGTTGCTCTGATTTGGTGCTGCCTCGAATGCGCGTCATTACCTAGGGCATTGCGGCATCTACGGCTTTCTTCTGACCGTATACGTGGCTGGAATCGCGGCTACAGGTTTAGCTACTGCCGGACGTCTTTAACTTCGGCCTCTCGAATCTTTGCGTTCGCCACAGCCAGCCGCGCGATAGGAACCCGCGGTCCGGAGCACGATACGTAATTAAGACCGACGTGCTGGCAGAACCGGATCGATTCCGGGTGGCCACCCTGCTCACCACAAATACCGATCTTGAGGTCTGGGCGCTGTTTTCGTCCGCGGTACACCGCCAGGTCGATCAATTGACCGACGCCCTGGATATCGAGCACCTCAAAGGGATTGTCCTGCAGAATTCCGAAGTCGTTGTACATCGGCAGGAACTTGTTTTCAGCGTCTTCACGCGAGAACGAAAACACGGCCTGGGTGAGATCATTCGTGCCAAACGAGAAGAACTCTGCACTCGCAGCGAGCTGCGTTGCGCGCGTGCAGGCCCGCACCGTTTCAATCATGGTGCCGAATTTGAACTTCAGTTCTTTACCGAATTCCTGCTCCAGCTCGCTGGTCAGCTGGTCTACCGTACGTCGCACATGCGCCAGTTCCTGAGTCGTTATGACCTGCGGCACCATAATTTCCGGAGAGACCTCGATACCTTTCTTGGTACATTCCATCGCCGCTTCGAGAATCGCCCGGATCTGCATCGCATAGATTTCCGGATAGGCGATTCCCAAGCGCACGCCACGGTGACCCAGCATAGGGTTCACTTCCTGAAGTTCTCGCACTTTTTTGAGCATGCGCTCTTTCTTCGCCAACGCATCATTTACAAACTCCTCGCTGAGTTCGTTGAATGCCTCCGGCAGGTCCGGCGGCATCGGTAGCGCAGCCAATGCTGTTTGCCGACCTCTTACAACGTCGCGATACAGGCGCAGAGTCTCTATCTGCTCCAGCAGATCGTGCTCGGTCGGTAGAAACTCGTGCATCGGCGGATCCAGCAAACGAACGGTCACCGGGTCCGGCGACATTACCGAAAACAACTCGACGAAATCGGCGCGCTGAATCGGCAGCAAGCGATCGAGCGCGGCGACGCGATCTTCCTTGCTGTTTGCAAGAATCATGTCGATCACAATCGGCAGACGGTCGCCGGCATTAAACATGCGTTCCGTGCGACAGAGCCCGATACCCATTGCGCCGTATTCGCGGGCTTTCCTCGCGGCGGTCGGCGTGTCGGCGTTCGCCATCACCTTCATATCGGCCGTCTCGTCGGCCCAGCCGAGCAGCGTCTCCAGGTCGTCCGAGAAATGCGGCGGTATTGTCGGTATCGCGCCGAGATAAACCATTCCCGTTGCGCCGTCGAGCGTGATCACATCGCCTTCGTGAATGACGTGCTCACCGACGTGGGCCAGACGCAGGCCGACGTCAACAACGATTCCCTCGGCGCCCGCCACACAGGGCTTACCCATGCCACGGGCAACCACAGCCGCGTGCGAGGTCTTGCCGCCTCGGCTTGTGAGAATACCTTCCGCTGCGAAGAAGCCATGAATATCCTCGGGACGTGTTTCTTCGCGTACCAGAATGACCTGTTCGCCCGATTTGCCAAGCTTCTCTGCAAGGTCGGCGTCAAAAACGCACTTTCCTGCCGCCGCACCAGGTGATGCCGGCAAGCCCAGAGCAATTGGTTTGACGTCGCTGTTCGGGTCAAGCCTGGGATGCAGTAGTTGCTCGAGCAGTTCGGGATTGATCCTGAGCAACGCCTGTTCTTTCGAAATCAAGCCTTCGCCAAACATGTCCACCGACGTCTTGACCGTCGCTGCCGCGTTCATCTTGCCGTTACGAGTCTGCAAGCAATAGAGCGTTCCTTTTTCGATAGTAAACTCGTAGTCCTGCACCTCCTGGTAATGCGACTCAAGCTTGTTACGCAACTCCACGAGTTGCGAAAACTGTGTCGGCATTTCAGTTTCCATTTGCTGTAACGGCTTGGGTGTTCTGATACCCGCGACGACATCTTCACCTTGAGCGTTTGTCAGGTACTCACCGAACATCTCGTTGTCGCCGGTGCCGGGGTTCCGGGTAAAGCCAACACCCGTCGCGCAGTCATCGCCCATGTTGCCAAAGACCATCGTACAGATGTTGACCGCCGTGCCGTTCGCCATGTCAGGCGTAATGTGAAACTCGCGTCGGTAATCGACCGCGCGCCTGCCCATCCACGAACGAAACACCGATTCAACGGCGAGTTGCAGCTGCATCATCACGTCGCGGGGGAATTCCGCACCGCTCTCACGCCGGACCACGGCAAGAAATTTTTCGCTGATCTCTTTTAGATGGCCGGCATCCAGTCCCACATCTGCCTTGACGCCGGCGCTTTGCTTGACCGCCTCAAAGTGTTCGTCGAAATGCTCGTCCCCGATGCCCAGCGCAACTTTGCCAAAGAGCTGGATGAAACGGCGGTAGGCGTCGTAGGCGAACCGCTCATCACCAGTTTGCTGTATCAGGCCCTCCAGCGTTTCATCATTCAGGCCCAGATTGAGAATCGTGTCCATCATGCCGGGCATCGACAGCGCCGAACCCGAACGCACCGAAACCAGCAATGGATCGGTGCCTCTGCCGAATGTCTTGCCGGTCGCAGTTTCGAGCTTGCCAATCTCATCCCTGACAGAATCCATTAGCCCGTCCGGAAGCCGATTCTCCTTCAGATAGTCGAGGCAGGCCTCCGTGCTTATGACGAAGCCCGGCGGAACGTTGATTCCGATCTGGGTCATCTCACACAGATTAGCGCCCTTTCCGCCCAGGAGTTTTTTGTCGTGGCCGTCGCCATCCGAAAAAGAGTAGACACGTTTGTTCGTCATTTTTTTACCGGTATCCGGGTTACTGAGTTGTCGCATAGTCGCCCAGTCGGCTGCCGGATGCCATTGCGGCAAACCACTAAGATGGAATCGAATCGCGCAGTCGGCTCAATTCTTGCGCCTGGTGGCCGACTTGCCTCGCATGTCTCGTGGAAAGCAAATGCTCGCGCGTTTCTCGTGCGAACGAATCTTGATCAAGCACTCACCCATCATCACCGCGGTCGACAAAGAATTGCAGCGAGTCGCTGCCTGATTCTGCAATAATGGTGCATGGATGACCTCGGTGCGCTAACTCTAATTCCAACGCTGATTGTCTTTGCGCTGGCTATCGTGACCCATCGGCCGATCGAGTCACTGATTAGCGGCTCGCTCGTCGGCTTGATTATTATTCATGGCACAGGATTCGTCGGCGGCTTCGCCGAGGCATCCGTTCGCGTGATGACCGATGCTGACGTCGCCTGGGTCATTCTTGTGTGCGGCTTCATGGGCAGCCTGATCGGCATCCTCATCCGCACAGGGTCCACTTCGTCCTTTACCGAGCTGATGTCGACCTATGTCCGGTCCGAGAAAAGCGCGCTGATGGCAACCTGGGGCCTTGGCATCCTGATGTTTGTCGACGACTACCTGAATTCGCTTGCGGTGGGTTCGGCAATGCGCAGCCTTACCGACAAATACAGGATATCGCGGGAGAAATTGGCATACGTCGTCGACTCCACCGCCGCTCCGATCAGCGTCATCATCCCGTTCTCCACTTGGGGCGTGTTCTTCTCCGGACTGATTGTCGCCAATGGTATCGCGCCTGAAGGCCAGGGATTCGCGACCTACATTAGTGCTATCCCGTACATGCTGTATGCCTGGGTCGCCGTGCTGATGGTTCCCTTGGTTATATTGGGCGTCCTGCCCGCGTTCGGCCCAATGAAAGCTGCAGAAACGCGTGCACAAACGACCGGCCACATGGTTCCGCCGAGTGCCGCGCATATAGAGGCTGCCAACCAGTCGATTTTGCCGAACCCCAGTGTCAAACCCCGTGTATCGATGTTCATCGTGCCGATGACCGTACTCGTGCTGGCAACGCTGTACTTCGACAAGGACTTCCTGGTTGGAATCTACATCACACTGGGCGGCACCGCGATCTACATTCTGGCGACGCGCATGCTGACGATGAACGACACGTTCGACACGATCGTTGACGGCTTCAAGATGATGATCGAACCGCTCGGCGTTCTGGTGGCAGCGTTCATACTCAAGGATGTCAACGACATCCTTGGCCTTGCGCCTTACGTCGTCACCACCATGCAGCCGTTACTCACGCCCGAGTCCCTGCCCGCCGTGATCTTTGCGTCTATGGCCCTGGTATCGTTCATGACCGGCTCGAACTGGGGCGTGTTTGTCATCGTGCTGCCGATCGTGACTGCGCTTGCCAATAACCTCGGCGCCGATATGACGCTGGTTATTGGCGCCACGCTGTCTGCCAGCACGTTTGGCAGCCACGCCTGCTTTTATTCGGATGCTACCGTTCTAACAGCGCAGGCCTCGGGCTGCACCCCGTTTCAACACGCGATTACGCAAATACCCTACGCGTTGATTGCAGCGGTAATCTCTGTCGCAGGGTATCTGCTAATCGCCTACGTTTGACCACGCCGTTGCGTCTACTGGATACCCCTGCCCGGTGACCACGGCACACGCGCCGCATCGAGCGCTTCCTTGAGGCCGGCGTACTCAATATCGATTATCTGCGTTAGCTGCTGGTGTACATCATCGTAAAGCGCACGCCCGATCTGTAGCGACTCACGCTGTTCCGGTGTCGGCCCATAGGCGTTTGTGCCCGGGACGAAACGTGCGTGAAACAGGCGAGTGTTGAGCGGAACCTCTCCCTGATCCTTGTAGATCTCACGTGTATCGTTTCCGCTCAATCGCTCACGTTGCACCGTGATACGTTGCCTGAGCGAATTCGTTATCTCATACAACGACGCATCCGCGGCCGAGCGCACCAGGACCTCCTTGACGGCATCCAGCTCTGTGGTGATCTCGTCAATCGCCTTCATGGTGCCGTCCGAAGCACGAACCAGCTCGTCGATCTGCGTTTCAAATACGACGCGCTGTTCCTGTGTACTACCCGGCAGCGTCGGCTCACGAATAGAAACAACCTCGAAGGACTGGCGCTGGCCGAGGTCACTCAGAACACCGTCGACACGTTTTTGCATCGATACCGAAAAGGTACCTGGCACAACAAGTACTCCTGCCGGATTACCGCGACGCTCCTCCTCGGGCATCCAGGCCTGCAACGGTGGATAGCGCAAGTCCCAGGCAACACGATGAAATCCGGCTTCAACGGGGCCTTCGATTTGTCGCACGATACTGCCGTTCGCGTTTTTAACGGTAAACACGATCGCCGGCCCGTCCTCGCGTTGTTCCTTCAATATTGTGTCCCACGACGCAAAAGTGACGTCTTGGTTTTTCTGTTCACGTTCCTTTTCTTGCTCTCGACGCGCTTCCTGTCTTGTCTGGATCACTTCGGGCAGGTAATACGTGAATGTTGCGCCAAAATCCGGGTTGGGCGCGACAAAATAGCTATCCCCCTGGCTGCCCGCACAGCCGGGTTCTGCACAGCCCAGCGGCCGCCTGGGAACGTACCAGTGTGTCTTTCGAACCGGAAACAGGACAGCGTCATTCTTCAACATACCGGTATCAACACTGCGCAATGGCGAGTAGTCATCGAGAATGTAGAAACTCCGTCCGAAGGTCGCGCCAACGAGATCATTTTCGCGCGTTTGGATAACGAGATCACGAAACGGAATGTTCGGTACTCCCCCTTTGAGCTTGGTCCATTCGCTACCGCCGTTCACCGTGAAGAACACACCGAATTCGGTGCCGAGGAACAGCAGCCCGGGTTTCTCATGGTCCTGCACAATGCGCCACAACACGTGGCGCTTGGGCAGGTTGCTCGCAATGCTCTTCCAACTACGACCGCGATTCTCGCTCTTCAGCACATAAGGAGAGAAATCGCCGCTCTTGTGATCGTCGACGACAACGTAAACCACATCAGGATCGTGGAGGTCGGCCTTGATGTCATTAACAAAGAAGCGGTTAGGTACGCCCGGCAGCTTATCGACACGCCGCCAGTTCTGGCCGTTGTCTTCGGTCACCTGGATGAGGCCGTCATCCGTGCCCGCGTAAACCAGCCCATCGACAAGCGCCGACTCGGACAGCGATGTGATCGTGTTGAACGACGACATCGCGTACAGGTCCCACGGCGAGTCAAAACTCCAGGTGCGGCCCATTAGCGGTTGACGCGTGCGCTGCTCATTGCGTGTCAGGTCGCCGCTAATTGCGGTCCACGTGTCACCGTAGTTCTCGCTTTTCCAGACGCGTTGTGTGCCAAAAAAGAGTGTCGACGATTTGTGTGGGCTAATCAGGATGGGTGAATCCCAGTTATAACGCTCGGGTGGCTCACCGGCAGCCGGTTGTGGCCGGATGTAAACACTTTCACCCGTCTTGCGGTCGAAGCGCGCCAGGTTACCCTGCTGCCACTGCGCGTAAATGATGTCCGGGTTCTCGGGGTCAACGGCAGACTGATGGCCATCACCAAACAGGGTGATGAACCAGTCTGAATTCTGGATGCCAACATTGTTGTTGGTGCGAGACGGCCCACCGTGGCTGTTGTTGTCCTGTGTGCCGCCGTAAACATTGTAGAACGGCTCCTCATAATCGACGGCAACTTTGTAGTACTGGGTGATGGGCATATTGTTGATGAAGCGCCAAGTCTCGCCCAGGTCATACGATTCGTAAATGCCGCCATCGACACCGACCAGCAAATAGTTCGCGTCATTCGGGTCGAACGCCATCGCGTGGTGGTCAGAGTGCTTGGTTTTGTGTTCGAGATTGGTGAAGTTTTCCCCACCGTCTTCGGTAACGTGCATCTGCACATCCATCTGGTAAACGCGATCAAACTGGTGTGGACTCGCAAACAGCTCCTGGTAGTAATGCGGCCCGGTGCCGCTCGAGAGGTATTCGTTACGTTTCTCCCAGGTTTCGCCGCCGTCGGCTGACCGCCAAAAACCGCCTTCGCGATTGGCGAGCTCGATCGTTGCATAGATCACATCCGGGTCCTGCGGCGAAATCGCAAGGCCCGTCTTGCCACGATTTTCTTCGGGCAGCCCCTCGGTCAATTCACGCCAGGTCTCTCCGCCGTCCTCGGATTTGTGGATGCCGGTTGCCGGGCCGCCGTCCATCAGTACCGCAACGTTTCGAATTCGTTGCCAGGAAACGGCATACATCACGTCGGGATTGCGTGGATCCATATGCACTTCGGAAACGCCCGTGTATTGGTCATCGACATCCGTGTTCCCAAGACCATCTCCCAGTACTTTTCGCCAGCTCTTGCCGCCATCGGTCGACTTGAAGAGGCCGCGGTCACCGCCGCCGGACCAAAGCGGGCCCTGCGCAGCAGCGAAGATCGTGTCCGAGTCGCGGGGATCGATTCGAACCATGCCAATACGCTCGGAACCCTCGAGGCCCATGTTTTCCCAGTTCTGCCCGCCGTCGCGACTTCGATAGGTGCCGTTGCCAAAGCCCGCATGACGGCCACTGACGTTCTCGCCCGAACCTACCCAGATCGTGTTCGGATTGTTGGGGTCGATCGTAATGCAGCCGATAGAATAGGAGTCTTCATCATCAAAGATCGGCTCCCACGTCGTACCACGATTCTTTGTTTTCCAGACCCCGCCGCTGCCCACGGCAACGTACCAGGTGCTCTGATTGGAGGGGTCGATGGCAATATCGGCGATGCGACCAGCAGTAAATGCCGGACCGATACTGCGAAACTCCAGCCCCTTGAAGGTCGCCTCGTTAAATCCGGGTTCCGGAGCCTCCTCGTCGGCTGCAATCGCAAACGAGGGCCCTAGCGTCAGAAATATGACGCAGAAAACGAGTCGCTTCACACTATTCCCCTCAGTTGCTTTTAATCAGCAGCGAGCGTCGCGCTGATATTGTATTCTTGTGAAAAATTCTAGTCGCAGAAGGCCAACATAACAGAAGTTTTACAGGCTTTGTTATTATGCTGGGCCTGCTGATAGCGGGAAACATGAGACTTCTTCGTTCGATAGCTGCACGCGTTGCAGTGTGCTCTCTGCTCGGCCTTTCGTTGCCGGCCCAGGCGGGTCCCAACTTCGGTATTTATGACGCCCGAACGATGGCGATGGGGAGCGTCTCTGCCGCGTCAGCCAACAACGACAACGCGCAGTTCTATAATGCGGCGCTGCTCGCCTTCAACGAGGAAATAGAGGAACGGACGCAGGATGGTCGCATACTGCTGCCGTTGCTTGTCGCCGAATTTTCCGAGTCGGCACTCGACATTGAAAAAATTTCGCAAGATGGTATCTCGCAGGCCATTTCAGGTTCCATATCGGGCTTCAACGCAATGCCAAATGCGAATACAGCACAGGCAGTTGTCAGCGCTACCGGGAATCTCGACGCTTACCTGGAGCGTCTCGACGGCGAAGACTTACGTGCTGACGTTTTCCTGGGTATGGGCCTGAGTGAGCCTGGTAAGTTCCAGGGCGCAGGCTTCTTTCTGGGTGTCCGACTGCTGGCAGGCGGCCTATCGACGATATCGGAAACAGACCGTGCGCTTCTCGCTGACTATCAAGAAGGGCTTTTGTTTGTCGCGTCCGGCGGCGACGACGGACAAGCGCATCCCGAGTTGTTCGACGCCAACGGCGCACTAATCGATCCGAGCAACAATTTGGAGTCAACAGCAAGCGCGATCGGCGTCACAATTACTGAGGTTGGCGTTGCCATGTCAAAGCAATTTCAATTATTTGGCGGTCCGATTGCTGCGGGAATCAGTTTCAAGGCGCTGGATGTCGAGACGTTCGAAGATACCCA
>Ga0316187_10005000_pt1 | contig 11476 bp, 9 predicted proteins | sample CroRivburrow1_MG_FD_204927 | JGI IMG/M metagenome (GOLD analysis project Ga0316187, IMG submission 204927) | Coastal sediment microbial communities from Maine, United States - Cross River worm burrow 1 | ecosystem: Environmental > Aquatic > Marine > Coastal > Sediment | place: USA: Maine...
TTCATTCTCGATGGCCGTATTTACATGCTTTTTACCAAACACAATGCAAGCATCACCAGAACCCGCATGCTCAGAGCTATTACGTGCAATTCGCAAGACGTGGAGATAGATAAGAAAGAGGGGGATTGCAGCTGTTATTGTAATGATTAGACCGGAGAGGAGAGCTGTCCAGAGGCCATCGCTGTCAATCTTACCCTGCTCAGGGTCAAAACGCATGGAGCCTCCTCCGGTTTTGTCTCCACATCTTCAACTCAGTGGGTAGGTATGGGGTTGACAGAAAAACCACAAACATGAGCATCAGTGCTCAGCTTTGGCAGGCCTTGATTTATCATGAAATAAAATTTTGCCCAATTGTAGAAGCTTAATAAACTTGCTAAAGAGTTTGTCCTGAAAGAATCAGTTTATAACAATGCAGAATAAATTGGTTTCCCGGCTGCATAATTAACATTTTCATTTTGTATTATCAAACTTAATAGCATCACCTTTTTCTATAATCTCATCTTTTAAGGGTTAGGCTCTTGCCGAAATAGAGGAATGAGATCAAGGTGCTTTATTGATAAAGGCACCTCTTAGGCTATTTAACCTCGGTTGAGTATGTGTGTAGAATGAAGCTTCAAATGGGTGCTGCAATAATGGTGGGAGGTCGTGTTATTGCTTGCTTTGAGCCTGTGTATTGGGTCATTTGAGCACTAATTTTCTATAAAAAAACAGCGGGGTATACACACAATGAAATCAGCTGGTATGAGTCAAACTTGTATTCTTTTAGCCTTGGGTTTGCTTTCTGCAAATGCTATGGCAAGTGGGGGTGGTGAGCATGATAAGCCTGGAACCTCAGGAAAGGCCTGTGAGGGTTTTGGTCCTCAAACTCCACGTGATATTGATAAGATGAGCGGTAAAAATAAGCGTATTTTCACGCTAGCACCGCCTGCTTCAGAATTGAATCTGTGTAACATCCACTTCCATAAGAATGCAGAGCATAAAGCCAAGGCTTTTTCAATCTATGCTGGCGATGGCGATGGCCACGGTTACCAGAGTGGTTATCAGTGTGGCATTAGCCAGGGGTTAAGCAAGGCTGAGCTGGCACCAACCAAGGAAAAGATTTGTGATAGCAGTCATGGTGATCTGAAACCAGGTGATACCATCGAGGTGCATTGGGTACACACCTCTTGTGATATAAAACCAGGCAAAGGTTTGGGCTCTTGCGTATCTGATGCCTGTGCCAATCCTGACTTGCGTGTAGAGACCCAGGTCTTCACCCTTGTGAATGATAAGAATGCCCTGAAATTCAACGAGCTGACTTATGATGGACACAAGGCTAATGGCCTGCACCAAGCCAAAGCGCTGCCTACCGGTACTGGCAAGCCCGTTGAGTTTCTGGGGTCAACTACTGGCCCTTCGTATAGCGAGCAGCAATGTTCACCTTATCAGGTTACCTGGAGCGTCCGTCCTGATTGTGCCAAGGTTGACATCAATAGTGTGGGTGAGTGGTGCAAAGGAAATACCTTTGAAGAAGATCATGCTCATGGTGTACGTAAGCTGGTAACCAATCCAAAGTTACTGTCTGAAATCAAATAAGTTGTACTCTTGCAGTGCAGGGATGCATTGGCAAGGCAATTTCAGCCGACCCAATACGGTGATGCTTTGTCGCAGTATAAGTCGGCTGAAATTCTATGTATTTATAGAAGATAGGGTGGAGAGGGTTTAATATCGTTTTTATCATCTCTGAATTTAACCAGTCGTGAATATATTCAATCTATTGTAATAAGCTTTGTTGTGCATTGATCTGCTTCCATAAATTGGAAACATATTTGTAGTCTATGGAATGATAAGTGGCGGATGCTATTTAATAGATTTTGCTGGAAAAGCAATTGTGGTGGCCGTAGTTAAGTTAAGAGAAAGTTAATAGCTCAAGATAATTATTATTTTCTTGAGGCTGGCCGACTTCCATCATAACTCTTAATAAATTATGCATGGATAATGGTGTTGACTTTTAAATTTTATTTGATTTGCCCTAGCATTTTCCAAAGACTTTATTATACTCATCAATGAATTAGCTACTTTCAGAACTGGAGAAGAGCAAATGGCCGTCAAAAAAGCTGCGAAAAAGAAAGCGACTGCAAAGAAAAAAGTGGTTGCTAAAAAGAGAGTGACTACCAAAAAGAAGAAAGCTCCAGCAAAAAGAGCTGCTAAGAAAAAGGTAGCGGCTAAGAAGAAGGTGGCCAAAAAGAAGGTGGCCAAAAAGAAGGTGGCCAAAAAGAAGGTTGTTAAGAAAAAAGTGGCGGCTAAAAAGAAAGCGGTAAAGAAGAAGGCGACTAAGAAGAAAGTGGCGGCCAAGAAGAAGGTAGTGAAGAAGAAGGCTGCAAAGAAAAAAGCAGCGGCTAAGAAGAAAGTGGCAAAGAAGAAGGCCACTAAGAAAAAGGTAGCAGCTAAGAAGAAGGTCGCAAAGAAAAAAGCAGCGGCTAAAAAGAAAGTGGCAAAGAAGAAGGCCGCTAAGAAAAAGGTTGCTTCTAAAAAGAAGGTGGTGGTTAAAAAGGCCCCGCGTCGACCTCGTAAGGTGCGCCCTCGTAAAAAAGTAGCGCGGAAGTAGCCAGGCTCTTCGTATACATCAACTAAAAAGGCCCGCAAATGCGGGCCTTTTTAATGACATCACTTATCTGGAATTTCATCCCCAACAAATGTAGCTGTACCTGAACCCGCAAATAGCCGATAGGCCAAATTATCAGTCTCTTCGGACCATGCGTATCCCAGGTCGCGTAAAAATTGTTGGAATTCGCGTTTTTGACTGGCATCTACCTGTATGCCCATCAATACGCGCCCAAAAGCAGCGCCATGATTGCGGTAATGAAAAAGTGATAAATTCCAGCGTCGTCCCATCTGGTTCAGAAAATTTAGCAGTGCGCCAGGGCGCTCCGGAAACTCAAATCGAAAGAGATGCTCGCGCGCTACCGTAGCAGCATGTCCTCCCACCATGTAGCGGATATGCAGCTTTGCAATCTCATTATCTGTCATATCAATGACGGGATATCCCTTCTCAGCCAGATGATTAATCAACTCGGGTCGTTCTGAGTCACCATCTGCTAGCTCTACACCAGCAAAGACATGTGCGCGTGTATGATCACTGTAACGATAATTAAACTCTGTAATGCTGCGTCGCCCTAATGCGCGGCAAAACCCAAGAAAACTGCCTGGTTGTTCAGGTATTTCAACTGCCAATAGTGCCTCACGGTGCTCTCCTACCTCTGCCCGCTCGGCTACATGGCGCAGACGATCAAAATTGATATTGGCTCCGCTTTCGATAGCCAGCAGATGTTCGTTTTTGCACTGCTCTCTTTGCACATACTTTTTTAGACCTGCAACGGCTAATGCCCCTGCTGGCTCAGGAACCGTTCGGGTGTCATCAAACACATCCTTTATTGCGGCACAAATTTCATCTGTATTAACGAGTATCACCTCATCTACACATTTTTTGGCAATACGAAAGGTCTCTTTGCCTATCTGTCGTACAGCTACACCATCAGCAAAGATGCCCACCTGTTTCAATGTCACGCGACGACCAGCCTCCATTGCGCGGTAAAGTGAAGGTGCATCTTCTGGCTCTACACCTATGACCTTTATCTCAGGCCGCACATACTTTATATAGGCTCCGACGCCAGCTATTAACCCACCACCACCAACAGGAACAAATACAGCTTTGATGTCGTCCATATGCTGGCGGAGCAGCTCCATAGCAATTGTGCCTTGCCCTGCGATGACATCGGGATCATCAAAGGGGTGAACAAAGGCTAGCCCCTGCTCTTTTACCAGTACTTGTGAGTGTGCATACGCCTCATCATAGGAGTCACCATGCAAGACAATCTTGGCTCCTAGGTTTCGTACAGCCTGAACCTTAATAGGTGGGGTGGTTTTGGGCATTACAATCAAGGCACGCACCCCAAGGCGTTTTGCCGACAATGCGACCCCCTGGGCATGGTTTCCAGCAGAAGCGGCAATCACTCCCTTCTTCTTTGCGGCCGGAGAAAGATTCACCATCTTGTTATAAGCACCGCGGAGTTTAAAAGAGAACACTGGCTGCAGATCTTCGCGCTTGAGGTAAATTTGGTTATTCAGCCGTTGTGACATACGTGGAGCCAGCTCCAAAGGAGTCTCTTTGGCCACATCATAAACTCGTGCTCTTAGTATTCTTTCTATGTACGTTTGGGGCATGTTACTGCGCCTCTGTCATTAACTCAGATAAAGTGAATATTGAACCTATGATTCCAGCAAGACAATACCCCATTAACTCCACTTGCGACTTTATTTTTTTGCGTTGAAAATAGAGAGGCAATCACTCAACCACCCCTTTTGCTCTCGGGAGCCAAAATGTCACAAGATGATCTCAAAAGATTGGCAGCAAAAGCTGCACTGGAATATGTCGAAGAAGGAAGCATTGTAGGCGTAGGTACAGGCTCAACTGTCAATCACTTTATTGATCAATTGGCGGGGATTAAGCACCTTATTGATGGTGCAGTCTCCAGCTCAGAGGCATCTACTGAACGTATGAAGGGGCATGGTATCCAGGTTTACGATCTCAATGCATCAGGGCAGCTTGACCTCTACGTGGATGGTGCTGATGAATCAACCAAGCATCTGCACCTTATTAAGGGTGGTGGTGGTGCCTTGACCCGGGAAAAGATTGTTGCTGCAGCCAGTAAGAAATTCGTGTGCATTGCAGATGAGAGTAAACTGGTCGACAGGCTGGGAAAATTTCCACTGCCGATTGAGGTCATCCCAATGGCTCGCAGCTATGTTGCACGAGAGCTGGTCAAGCTTGGCGGGACCCCAATGTGGCGGGAAGGATTCACCACCGATAACGGCAATCTGATCCTGGACGTACATAATCTGGATATCATGGAGCCAGTGCAGATGGAAAAAGAACTAAATAATATTGCGGGTGTGGTTACTGTCGGCCTTTTTGCGTTACGGCCGGCAGATGTGCTGATCCTAGGCGCAAAAGAAGGGATAAAAACCATCGTTTGATTTGTTCTAATCACAAGTTGACCTGACAGTCATCTCTATGTTTTGATCCGGCCTATTGAGATGAATAGGCCGGATAGCGTTATCTGGCATCGAGAATGCTAACCGTGAACGACATTTTTCAATTTCTACCTTGGAAGAAAACAAATGCGTATGAAAAATATACTTCTAGCGACTGCCCTCACAACCGTAGTGGCCTGTTCTTTTTCCGCACAGGCTGGCAATGGTCCAATTGTTTACGGCAAACTAAACACCACGGTTGACCATGCAGACTTTAACGGTCCAACCAATAGCAATTACTGGCGAGTAGAAAGCCGGGGCTCGCGTTTAGGCTTCAAGGGCAGCGAGGATCTTGGCAATGGACTGATGGCCATCTATAAGATTGAGTTCGGGGTTGATATTGATGGTAATGCTGGTGAGAGTGACCGCACCCAGTACGTTGGCCTAGCCGACAAACGATGGGGTACCTTCCTGTTAGGCCGTCATAACACCTCAGCTAAGGTAATGACAAATAAGGATGTATTTGATGACACAGTAGCCGACTGGAACGACGTTGGTTTTGTCAACGGCGGTTCTGGTGCCATTGCTGAGGATAACCGCGCCATAAACGCCATTATGTATACCTCACCGACCTTCAACAGCTTCACCTTCTCAGCGATGGTAACACCGGGTGAAACTTATGATGATAATGAAATCAATGGCAACCTTACCTCTATCGCGGGTAAATATGCCAATGGTCCGCTATATGTAGGGCTTGCTTATGAAGAGACTGAGTTCCAGGGTGATGATGGAGCTAATCCTTTACGTGATGACCAGGAAAAATGGCGCATCTTTGCTAGCTACAAGATTGGTGATTTCATGATTGGTGGCATGTACCAAGATATTGATGGTGATGGCAATCTAAAAAATGTTGACGCTGATGTTTGGCGGATCAACGGCTCCTATTTCTTCGGGAATAACGAACTGAAGATTGCTTATCAGGAAGGTGAAGTAGATGATGACCGTGCCGCATCTGTTGCCTATGATTCACCAGAGTATGACACCTTTACAATCGGCTTGGACCATAGGCTGAGCAAGCGCACCAAGCTTTATACGCTATATACCCAAACTGATACCAACGATGACGCTGAGAATGCGGCTTCCCTAGGTGCTGGCACTGAAGATTGGGAAGTTATTAGTTTTGGTATAGTGCATGATTTTTAGAATATAGAATATATAGTATGTTGGCACATAAAGTGTGGCCACCTGGCTATAGCTTGCACTAAATATGCAATAGTGGGCAGTGTTTTAGAAGCAACAATCATAAGCTGCGAGTAAAATTGGCAGCGTACATGTCTTCGAGCTGTCCTCGTAATGGATGAAGGCGAAGGTGTGGTTGCGTTGGCTTCCGCTCTACTTGAAGCAAGGCCTGAGTAAGTCTCTTTTTTAATCTTTTCTGAGTGGATGGAAATACTGCGTCCATACAAGCTGTATATGGCTTACTTATCCAGCTATAGTTCTGTGATCAGGCCCTTTTCCCACATTACTATCCTTAACGCCCTCTAATGAGGTCTTAACCCTCTCAGTTTAGACTCAAACTTCTGGCGCCATAAACTCCTGAGAGCGTACTTCGGTACTGATGCTTGTTTTTTATAATATGAACAACCCCATTTTCTAGTGTCTTATCCACTGCTGGTATGCCACGGCGTTTTATCTCTTGGGCAGGCATAGTATTCATAGAAATGCATGCTAAATTGTACTAAAAGATATGCCAGTTTTAGTGTAAGGATATAGACTTTTTCAGGGTGCCCATGCTTTTTGCTGCGTATAACTTATGAGCAGCTCATAAAAAAACGGAGCCCGAAGGCCCCGTTTTTAATACTGCAAGATTTAAGCTAATGCTTAGAACTTGTGCTGTAGACCCAGGCTGAAGGCATCTACATCATCACCGCCACCGCCAGAGGTCTCTTCATCGGTCTCCATGTAAATAGCATAGACATGGGTACGCTTGCTGAAGTGGTGCTCTGCACCAACTGCAAAGGCTTCATATTCCAGGTCAGAACCACCAGATACGTCCTGATCGCCTTCCTGATACATGGCTTTAACTACGTTGTTGCCAAACTTGTAGGAAGCTGACAGCTGCCAAGTTTCTGCATCATCGCCAGTAGCATTAAAATTTACGTCTTCTTGATCATGGTACATGGCACCAAGTCTGAAACCGGCGATATCGTAGTTGATAAGTGCGCGCCAGCTCTCTTCTTCATCATTGTTACCAAAATCACGCTCTTCCCAAGCGAGGGCAGCGTAGATTGGACCATTGACATAGCGACCACCAATAGAGGTCAAACCATCGCTAATGCCATCAGCATCGTTTGCTTTGGTATCATCGTTACCTGGGGTTATCATGGCTACTGCCTCAAACCCGTTGAACTTTGGTGACTTATAGAGGATGGCATCGTTGTAGCGGTTAGCGCCTGGACCTTCCATTGTATCTACGCCAGACTGCCCCTGAACCTCGTTCCAATCACCCAGTTTGGTGTTGAACTGGTCACGGCCGATGGTCAGCATCTTGATTGGAGAATCGTGGCGACCCAGAAGCAGGGTACCGTAGTCTTTGTGAGACAGACCAACGTACTGGTTGCGATCACTCTCACCAGCAGCACGATCAGTACCGTTAGTGAGACCGCTGTTGCCATCAAGATCAACCTGGAACTCAATCTTGTAGACAGCGCTCAGACCGTTGCCCAGATCCTCGCTGCCCTTGATGCCCCAACGAGACTGACGGCTGTTTACCTGCCAAGCATCTTCTCTGGCTGCATTATCGCTATCAACATTCTCGACAGCTACCTGCATAACACCATATACGGTAGGACCGGTACCAGCAGCCTGAACAGCCAGTGGAGAAACCATTGCAGCAGCAACGGCTAGAGTAAGTAGTTTTTTGTTCATTTAAGAACTCCCGCTAGAGTTATTTATAGAAATAAAGTTGTGCAGGGAGAAATATAGACCTGCTTTAGTAGTTATGCAACACTTTTTTGAAAAAAAACCACAAATATTTAGCTTGTTGTAAAAATGATACGTTGTTTTTAGTTGTTTTGTGTTTTTCGTTTAACTACAAGTAGGTTGCTTTAGAAAGTTAATGAGGTTTCCGCTGGGCTTTTGGGGCTGATAGTATTCCGTGCTGCAAGATAAACGCCACAAAAAGCAACAAAGAGATTCGGTGTTGTTGCAAAATTGTGAATACTTTTGGAATCTCTTGTGGTTTTTATCCTGGTCGGCTGTAGCTGGTTGATCTGCAGATGCAGCAAAGCCCGCATTGTAGCGGGCTTTGTTGGATGTGGCTGGCGGACTAGGATTCGAACCTAGATTGAAGGAGTCAGAGTCCTCCGTCCTGCCATTAGACGATCCGCCAATTAATCGCTGTAAACCATGGTTTACAGCGATTACAAAACGTATTAACGCTTTGAGAACTGCGGACGTTTGCGTGCTTTATGCAGGCCAACCTTCTTACGTTCAACCTGACGGGCGTCACGGGTAAGGAAGCCGGCTTTACGCAGTGAGCTACGCAGTGACTCATCATATGCGGTCAATGCGCGGGCAATGCCATGGCGGATAGCGCCTGACTGGCCGGTTGTGCCGCCACCTTTGACGGTGATGTTCAGGTCAACCTTATCAAGCATCTCAGTCACTTCGAGGGGTTGACGCACTACCATGCGTGCTGTTTCACGACCAAAAAACTGATCCAGTGGACGATTGTTAACTGTGATGTTGCCGCTTCCCGTGGTCATGAAGACTCGTGCGGCTGAGCTTTTGCGACGTCCTGTGCTGTATGTGGTGGTTTCTGCCATGGTCAGGTTCCGGTAATAAGTTAGACTAATTTAGAGCGCTACTAGATATCTAGCGGTTGTGGCTGCTGTGCAGCATGCTCGTGCTCAGGGCCGGCGTAGACCCGAAGCTTGCCAAACATGGCGCGGCCGAGTGGGTTCTTTGGCAACATTCCCTTGACGGCGGACTGAATTGCGCGCTCTGGGGCTTTGGCCAGCAGCTTTTCCAGGCTGATGGACTTTAGATTACCAATGTATCCGGTGTGATGATGGTACATTTTGTCCTTCATCTTGTTGCCCGTCACGTGGATCTTCTCTGCATTCACGACTACGATGTAGTCGCCAGTGTCCACGTGTGGTGTATATTCAGGTTTATGCTTGCCACGCAGGCGGTGCGCGATTTCGCTAGCTAACCGGCCAAGGGTTTTGTCGGTTGCATCTACTAGGTACCAATCGCGGCGAACTTCTGCCGGCTTTGTGCTCACGGTCGTCATCTGGACGGCTCCAAAAGGGATCCTAAAAACTGCTAGAAAAAAGAGGCCGAATTCTACCGGAGTCCAAAGCAGGTGGCAAGGGGGAATGTGAATCAAAGTTCCAATGCATTTACCTTGTCATGGTAATCCGATAGTCTGCCGCTCTCCATAGTTATCCTTTATATTATTCGATCTACCGTGACCCCAGAACAGCTACTTCATGAATCTGATCTCTGCGTTAAATGCGGGTTTTGTCTGCCGCATTGCCCGACCTATCAGATCACGCAGGACGAAGGGGACTCGCCGCGCGGGCGCATTGCGCTGATTCAGGCTGTGGTTTCAGGGCAATTACAGGGCACACCGCAGTTACATGCGCACCTGGATCGTTGCCTGGGCTGCCGAGCCTGTGAAAGAGCATGTCCATCAGCTGTGAAATATGGCCGATTAATTGATGGCATTAGGGGTATTAGAAACCACCAGGGCGGCGCAATTGGAGGGTGGGTTGGTAAAATGCTGCTCAATCTGGTTTCCAAGCCCTTATTGCTCTCCATAGGTGCCCGGTTGCTGTGTTACCGCTACTTGGGATCTACGCTAAAACAGTTTGGAGGAGAACGGTTACAGCGGTTCTTTGGGTTGTGTTCAGATATTTCCCAACCTGCAAAGTGGCGCTCATTGTACCTGCCAACAGGGAAGAAAATAGGGCGTGTCGGTCTTTTCTTGGGATGTGTCAGCCGTTTTAGTGACCAGGCAGCGCTACAGAGTGCTGTAAAAGTGCTCAATCATTTGGGATGGGAGGTTGTTGTTCCGCCGAACCAGGCTTGCTGTGGTGCGATCTATCAGCATGCCGGTGAGCCAGCTGCTGCTCAAAAACTTAAAGCCCAGAACCAAACTGCATTTGGTGGTCAGCCGCTAGAGGCTGTTCTGACTATTGCCAGTGGGTGTGGTGTACATATAAAGGAATGTGTTGATCTACCTGCCCCTATCTTTGATGTAAGTAATTTTCTAAACCAACATGCCTGGCCTGATGTGGTTGCATTGAAGCCACTCTTGCAGCGGGTTGTTGTGCATGACCCCTGCAGCCAGCGAACTGCGGGCTCTATCTATCAATTGTTAGATCGGATTCCTAATATTGAATTGATCCCTTTGGCAGGAAATAATCTGTGCTGTGGTGCGGGTGGAATAAATCTGCTTACAGAACCACAGATGGCAGATGCTTTGTTGGCCCCCAAGCTTGCAAGCCTGCGAGATTGTCAGGCAACCATCCTGCTCACTTCAAATACCAGCTGTGCACTTCATTTTTCAGCTGGAATTCGCAAGGCCGGGCTTAATATTGAGGTGTTACACCCGATTCAGCTTTTAGAGAGGCAGCTTTTACGTGATGAGTGACCCAATGGATCATTTTCAGAGAGACTGGAGAGCCTTTGAGCAAGGGCATGTCTGGCATCCCTATGCTGCCATGCCTGCCGCCCTGCCGCCTTTTGCTGTCAGCTCTGCCAGCGGTGTGTACCTTAAACTGGAGGATGGTCGTGAGTTGATTGATGGCATGTCATCCTGGTGGGCTGCGATCCATGGATACAATCATCCGGTTCTCAATGCGGCTATCCAGTCACAGCTGGAAAAGATGTCGCATGTGATGTTTGGTGGACTAACGCACCGACCTGCTGCAGAGCTTGCCGCCTTGTTGGTTCAGCTGACACCAGCGCCACTGGATCAGGTCTTCTTTGCGGACTCAGGTTCTGTCTCGGTAGAGGTCGCCATCAAGATGGCCCTGCAATATTGGCAGGCAAAGGGGGGCGGTGAAAAGCAGAAGCTACTAACGGTCCGTGGTGGCTATCATGGTGATACCTTTGGGGCCATGGCTGTATGTGATCCAACGACAGGCATGCACCATCTCTTCTCAGATGCTCTGTCTAAGCACTATTTTGCCCCTGCACCCAGCTGTCCGTTCACTGGAGAGTGGGATGATGCCTATATTGCTGAGTTCAGGGAGCTGCTACAGGTGCATCATGACCAGATTGCTGCGGTTATTCTGGAGCCCATTGTTCAGGGAGCAGGAGGGATGCGGTTTTATGGGGCAGAGTACCTACGCCAGGTACGTGCACTATGTGATGAATATGGCGTGTTGCTGATCTTTGATGAAATCGCCACCGGCTTTGGCCGCACAGGTAGGCTGTTTGCAGCTGAGCA